>Ga0137412_10002697_pt1 | contig 14073 bp, 12 predicted proteins | sample CZODoug2_1_16fun_FD_122160 | JGI IMG/M metagenome (GOLD analysis project Ga0137412, IMG submission 122160) | Vadose zone soil fungal communities from Angelo Coast Range Reserve, California, USA - CZODoug2_1_16fungal (Hybrid Assembly) | ecosystem: Environmental > Terrestrial > Soil > Vadose zone... | reverse complement strand
GGGTCTGCATCTGCGCGGCAAGCGCGTCCTGATCACCGGCGCCTCCAAGGGCATTGGCGCGGCTGCGGCCGAAGCCTTTGCCGAAGAAGGCTGCGACGTCATGCTGGCCGCCCGCAACGGCGAGCAGTTGAAGGCCCTGACCGAGCGGCTGCGCTCGGCGCACCAGATCGGCGCGACCGCCCATGTCGTGGACCTGCGCAAGGGCGAGGACATCGCCAGACTCGTCAAGGACGCCGCCGACATCGACATCCTCGTCAACAATGCCGGCGACATCCCGGGCGGCTCGATCGACAAGATCGATGAGGCGACCTGGCGGCACGCCTGGGAACTGAAGGTGTTCGGTTACGTCAATTTGACGCGCGCGATCTACGAGCGGATGAAAGCGCGCGGCGGCGGCGTCATCGTCAACGATATCGGCGCGGCCGGCGAAAAATTCGACGCCAACTACATCTGCGGCAGCGCCGGCAACGCCGCACTGATGGCGTTTACCCGCGCGCTCGGCGGAAAAAGCTTGGCCGATAATATCCGCGTCGTCGGCATCAATCCCGGCCCTGTCGGCACCGACCGCCACGTCACCCTGCTGAAGACCCGCGCCAAGAACCAGTTCGGTGACGAGAACCGTTACAAGGAATTCCAGAAGGGCCTGCCGCTCGGCCGCCCCGCGCATGCGCGCGAGATCGGCGACCTGATGGCGTTTTTAGCGTCGGACCGCGCGGGATATACGTCGGGCGTGATTTATACGGTGGATGGCGGGTTGACGTCGGGATGGGGATAGTCACGCTCTCTCCCCGTCATTGCGAGCCAACGGGTCGCGCGCATGCGCGCCCGATGACAGGCTCCGCGAAGCAATCCACGAAGCCGCTAGCGGAGCGATGGATTGCTTCGTCCGCTTCGCTCCTCGCAATGACGGCCTACCGCGCAGTCCGCTCGAACAATTGCCGGATCAGCGTCGTGATCCGGCCTTGCGGGGCCATCATCTCGTTCATGACGGAGAAATGATCGGCGCCGGCGATTTCTTCGTAGGTCACCGGCAAGCCGTGGCGCGCGCGATGGCCGGCGAAATCCGCGGTCTGCTTGCGCAGCAGCGGCAGCTCGGCGCCGCCGGCCACCAGCGACAGCGGTTTTGCAACGCCACCCTGCTGCATCATCGGTGAATTGCGTTGCGACATCGCCTCGTCGAGCCTGAGTTTCTCGTTGAGATAGGAATGCCGGATGGGTTCGAGGTCGTAGATGCCTGATATCGCCATGCCGGCCCTGACATGCGGGTTTGACAGCGCCATCGATGTCAAATGCCCGCCGGCCGACCAGCCCGACACCACGATGCCCGCGGCGGTGGCGCCGAGTGCAGGCAGTTGGCCGGCCAGAAAATCGACGCCGGCGTGGATCTCGCCCACGATCTCGTCGAGCGTTGCGTCGGGCGCCAGCGTATAGCCGATCAGCGCGACATTGATGCCATGCGCCAGCGGCCCTTCCGCGACCACCGTGAACACCTCCTTGGCGCGGCTTTGCCAGTATCCGCCATGGATGAACAATAGCGTCGGCGCGCCGTCACGCGCTTTAAGAAAATCGATCCGGTTGCGCTCGCGCGGGCCATATCTGAGGTCGAGATGCTGGGGATGCTGCTGCCGCAATTTCGTGGAGCGCCGCTCCCAGCCGGCGACGATCTCGGCACTGCCGGCCACCGCGACGCCATTGTTGAGTCCGGCGTCACACTCCTGCCGGCTCATCGCGCGCCAGTCGATCGCGGAAAACAACACTGCCATTCCTGCCTCCTCGTCTTCGTCGCATTTGCCACGACGCCCGAAAATGTTCTACAGCACTTGAAAGCAAAACCAATAGGAGCAACAGCGCATGGCTGATCAGGGCTTGGTACGGGAAACGGCATGCGCCGTCGTCGAGAAGTTGAAAGCCGGCGACGTCACCCCGCTCGACCTGCTCGACGTGCTCGAGACCCGCATCGCGGAGGTTGACGGCAAGGTCAATGCGCTGCCGACGCTGTGCTTCGATCGCGCCCGCAGCCATGCGAAAGCGTTGATGCAGAAGCCTGCCAGCGAGCGCGGCCTGCTCGCGGGCCTTCCCGTCCCGATCAAGGACCTCACCAACGTCAAGGGCGTGCTGACCACGCTGGGTTCGCCGATCTTCAAGGACAATATCCCGGCGACATCGGACGTCCTGGTCGAGCATCTCGAGCACAATGGCGGCGTGATCTACGCCAAGTCGAACACGCCGGAATTCGGCGCCGGCGCCAACACCTTTAACGAGGTGTTCGGCGTTACCCGCAATCCCTGGGATACGTCGCGCTCGGCCGCCGGTTCCTCCGGCGGCGCGGCGGTTGCGCTCGCCACCGGCACGGCGTGGCTCGCGCACGGCTCCGACATGGGCGGCAGCTTGCGCAACCCGGCGAGCTTCTGCGGCATCGTGGGCCTCCGGCCGAGCATCGGCCGCGTCGCGCATACGCCGAAATTCGGCATCGACCGCACGCTCGGCGTGCAGGGACCGATGGCGCGCAATGTCGACGATCTCGCGCTGCTGCTCGATGCGATGAGCGGCGAGCATGCCGCCGATCCGCTGTCGCTACCGGCGCTGCCGACGTCGTTTCTATCAGCTGCGCGCTCGGGCAAGAAGCCGAAGCGGATCGCCTATTCGCCCGATTTCGGCATCACGCCGGTCGATCCCGAGGTCAGGGCCGTCACCCGCAAGGCAGCGGAGCGCTTCACCGAGGCCGGTGCGATCGTCGAGGAGGCCCATCCCGATCTGCGCGAGGCTCATGAATGCTTCCATGTGCTGCGCGCGTTCGATTTCGCGATCAGCAAAGCCGCGCTGCTGCGCACCAAGCGCGACCTGCTGAAGCCCGAGGTGATCTGGAACATCGAGGAAGGGCTGAAACTCACGGTCGAGCAGCTGGAGCGCGCCGAGGCGCAGCGCGTGGCGATGACCGCGCGCACGCTCGAATTCTTCGATACCTACGATCTGCTGCTGGCGCCGGCGACCATCGTGCCGCCGTTCCCGGTCGAGAACCGCTACGTCGCCGAGTGCGACGGCAAGGCATTCGACAATTATGTCGAATGGCTCGGCATCGTCTATGCGATCACGCTGGCCTGCTGCCCGGCGCTGTCGCTGCCCTGCGGCTTCACCGCGTCGGGACTTCCGGTCGGCCTGCAGATGGTGGCCAGGCCGCGCGCCGAAGCGCAGCTGCTGGCCGGTGCGAAAGTGCTGGAGGATATTCTGGGCCTGCGCGGCACCACGCCGATCGATCCGCGGCCGCCGAAGTAAGGCGGCCTACGCCTTCTCTTCCGCTGCCTTCAGTGCGACATTGAGCGCGAGCTTGGTCTGCTCGACGATCTCGTCCAGCAGTTCCTCGCGGCTGATCTGGGCGACCTCGCCGGTGAGCAGTCCCTGCTCGGCGAGCATCACGATGCCATGCAGCCCAGCCCAGATCTTCAGCGCCTGCCGTTCGCGCAGCAGGCCGACCGCGGGCGCCTCGAACGCCTCGATCAAGAGCGCCAGCGTGTCCATCGCAGCGGTATGCAGCTCGCTGCCCTTTGGCGCGCAGGCCATGGTTCGCGATGCAAACATCAGCCGGTAGACGCCGTGGCGCTGCAGCCCGAAGGCCAGCGCCGCCTGGGCAAAGCGCGCCAGTTTCAACGGCTTGCCCGGCTTGTCGATGGCCTCGCGCATGATGACGTTGAACTGCCGGAACGCTTCCGCGGTCATCGCCTCCAGCAGCGCGTCGCGGTCGGCGAAATGCCGGTACGGCGCCGGCTGCGAGACGCCGAGCTTCTTGGCGAGCGCCTTGATGCTGATCGCTTCCGGCCCGCCAAGCTCGACCTCCTGCAGGGCAGCCTCGATCAGGGCGTCGCGCAGATCGCCGTGATGGTAGGTCTTGAACGACTTGCGAACGATTTGTCCCATCGAGATGCTGATCACCGGTCGGTCAGACAATAGCGGGCAATGCCGTAAACCGGCATCCGCAAGCCATTAACTGCGAAACCGGTGGGCGCGTCCATTAGAAAGTCTATCAAAATCACCCATGGATTCTGATTTGCTTAACGGGTTCCTCGCCGGGGTCCAGACCGGCAAGGCCCGGAACGCGAGCCGACCACGGCGCCGACGAGACGACTGTTTGATGCGCCGGTCCATGACCAAGCGCGCCGCCAGCCCGAGACCGAGCACAACCGGCCGATCGCTGCCGCGCCGGGCACCGTCGTCAAGCGTTGGCACCACCGTCGACGGTGAGACCTGCGCCATTGATCGAGCCGGCTTCGGGGCCGGCAACGAACGCGACCAGGGCAGCCACGTCGTCCGCCTTGCCGTAACGCTTGATCGCCATCCGCGCGCGTTGCGCCTCGGCCTGCACGCCATCCGCCGGGTTCATGTCGGTGTTGGTCGAGCCGGGGTGGACGATGTTGACGGTGATGCCGCGGCCGCCGAGGTCGCGCGCCAGCCCTTGCGTCCATGCGATCAATGCCGATTTGCTCATCGAATAGAGGCTCATGCCGGCGTCGGGCACCCGGCTCGCCAAATTGCTGCCGACGTTGATGATGCGGCCGCCCTCGCCCATATGGGCGACCGCGGCCTGCGATGCGACCACCACCGCCCGCACGTTCACGGCAAGCGTGGCATCGATGTCCTCCAGCGTGAGGCCTTCGATCGCGCCACCGCCACGGAAGATCCCGGCATTGTTGACGAGGATGTCGAGACCGCCGAACGCCTTGGCGGCCGCGTTCACCGCGCCGCGCACGGCAGTGGCGTCCGCACTGTCCGCCTGCAGCGCCAGCGCGCGGCGGCCGTGTTTCCTGATTTCCTCCCCGATCGCCTCGGCGCGATCCGCCGACCGTTCATAGGTGATGGCGACGTCGGCGCCTTCGGCGGCAAGACGCCTGGCGATCGCCGCGCCGATGCCGCGGCTGCCGCCGGTGACGAGGGCGCGTTTTCCTTGCAGGGACTGGGTCATGTTCGGCTCCTTGTTTTCGGGAACGTGATATTTGTAACGATCGACACGGAAATAGGAAGGTTGCGCCGGCGCGTCAAGTGAATTATTTACTGACTGACACAGAAATGGATGGAACCATGGCCGACCGTGGCCGCCCCCGGAATTTCGACAAGGATGCCGCGCTGGCGCGCGCCATGGAGGTGTTCTGGCTGAAAGGCTATGAGGGCGCCTCGATGGCCGACCTGACCTCGGCCATGGGCATCGCCTCGCCCAGCCTCTATGCCGCCTTCGGCAGCAAGGAGGACCTGTTCCGCCAGGCGCTCGACTATTACACGGCGAGCGAAGGCGGATTGATCTGGGGCCCGGTGACGCAGGCGGAAACCGCCCATGCCGCGGTGGAAACCTTCCTGATGCAGACCGCGCGCGTCTTCACCCGCCGCTCACGCCCACCCGGCTGCCTCGTCGTGCTGTCGGCGCTGCATCCGAACGAGCATTCCGAGACCGTGCGCCGCGAGCTCGTGAAGCGGCGCGCACAGACCGTGACGGAGCTGCGCGAGCTGTTGCGCCAGGGCGTCGTGCGTGGTGAGATCTCGGCTGCGGCCGACCTCGACGCGATCGCCAAATACTACGTCACGGTACAGCAGGGCATGTCGATCCAGGCGCGTGACGGTGCCAGCCGGCAGCAGCTCGAGCAGATCGCAACCGCCGCCCTCGCCGCCTGGCCGCCCCTCACGGCGCCGACCGCGACCGCGCGCTGAGGGAAGCGACTGTCCCGCGGTCGCATCGTCCCGGCGTGGCAGGATCATTTGCTGCCAGACGCCCCTTCAATGGCCGGGCCAAACCGCACCCAGTTCTGTCCATCGAACTTCTGCAGTTGCATTTGTTCGATCGGGTAATGGTCGCCGGGCGAGGTGTTCAGCGTAACGTCCGGAAGCAGCATGTCGAGATGGACCTGGTTCAGGGCCTCGGCCTGCCGCATGATGTTGGCGCGCGTCAGGTCATCCTTGCACTGCCGGAGCACTTCAACCAGGGCTTGCGCGGCGTTGTATCCATAGACCACATAGGAATTGTTCTCGTCTTCCCCGGGCATGTATTTTGCCATAAACTCGGAGAATCTTTTCAAACCGGGATCATCTTTCCAGGCCGCGTCCGCAGGATCCTTGTTGTAGCTTGCCGTGATGATGTCCCTGGCGTTGTCGAGGCCCGCGGGCCTCAGCACGGCACTGAGCGACTGCGAGTTGCCGTGCAGGATATGCACCGGCTTCCAACCGATCTCTGCCGCCTTCTTGATGGCTTGCGCCGCAAATTTCGCCGAGGCGAAATTCACGAAGATGCTTGCGCCTGAGAATTTCAGCTTCACCAATTCGGAATCGATCGTCGGGGCGCTGGTCTCATACGTGACTTCGGCAACGATGTTGCCGGTCGCATCGCCAAGACCATCCTTCAGGCCCTTGATGTTGTCCCGCCCGAAGTCGTCGTTGGACGAGAGAACGGCAATCTTTCCATCGGGGTAGTTGTCGCGCAGGTACCTGCCGTAGATCCGTGTTTCGCTTTGGTAGCTTGGCTGGAAGCCCATCGACCAGGGAAATGCCTTTTGGTCACCAAAGACGGTTCCTCCGGCTGCGATGAAAAGCTGCGGCACCTTCCTGGCGTTGACATATTTGATGACCGACATGGTGGTCGGTGTACCGAGTTGATTGAAGAGAAGCAGAACCTCGTCACTTTCGATCAGCTTTCGGGTCTGTTCCACCGTCTTCGGGGGACTATAGGCGTCGTCGTAGGAGATGAACTCGATCTTGCGGCCGCCAATCCCGCCTTGATCGTTGATCATCCTGAAATAGGCGCCTTCCGTTCTGGCGATAATTCCATTCGACGACAGCGGCCCGCTGTAGGGAGCAGTATTGCCAATCTTGATGACGGTATCGCTCGCGCCGGCATCGTACCGCTTCTCCTCGTGAGCGCTGCCTGGCGCGGCAATGGCCGATCCGATCAAGCTCGTCAGCACGATGCTCCAACAAGCCGATCGCCGCGTGCGCGCGTGCTGTGACATCGCTCTCCTCGCGAGTTGATATTCAATCGACGAACGGCCAGGTCGTCAGGCCGTCTTCAAGTCGAAGTCGAAACGGGTTCCCCACGTCGTGAGCTGGTCAATCGTCCACACGCGAGGGCGTTGGGGAAATGCCTCGTGCCAGGGCCGCGGTTCGAAAATATCGAGCTCCGGAACGAGCACGTCCATGTCGGAATAGAGCTCGATCAGAAAGCGACTAGGGTCATAGTGATAGGACGCGAGGTTGTGACCCGCGGTGTGCCGCGACGGACCCCACAGGATCGGATGGCCTTTCGTCGCAAGAAAATCCGCGACGTCATGATGCGCAGCGCGGCTGCGCAGCTCAAAGGCGAGGTGATGAAGTCGGACTTCTGGCGCACCGATGACGTTCAGAACGTGATGATCGTGGTTGCAGGTCAGGAACGTCGCGATCCCTTCGAACCAATCGGTGGTGCGAAACCCGATGGCCGAACAGAATGCCACGAATTTGTCGGCCTCCGGCGTGATCAGGGCGACATGCCCAAGACGCGTTGGCACGACGCCCGAGGTACGGAAGCCGGGGCCAGGCATGGCCATCTCCGGCAACAAATGGAGCGTGTGTCCGGCAACGACGACGTCGACCAGGACGGGAACGCCCGGCCGCGCGTCGCTCTTCTTTTCCGGAGAAAGACCGAGACCGCGCAGTGACCGCACGGTCTCGTCGGCGGTTTCCTGATCGATCCTCAGGCCGAGCGCGGTGAGCCGCTTCTCGGGCGCCGGCTTGATGGTGATGTTGTGGTGATCGAGACCGAGGCTGAAATACGCGCGGCCGTCTGATCCACGCTCGGCAGCCGTTGCGCCGAGCACGCGGTCGTAATAGGCGATCTCCTGTTCCGCGGCAGGCGTATCGAGATCGACATAGGCGATTTGGAAAGCGCGGGTCATGGTTTTTCCTCCAGCGTCGCCGCGACGGCTTCGGCGTCGTAGCTATAAAGTCTGTTCATTGCCTCGGAGCTGCCACGCACACCCTGCGTGGCGAAGAGCTGATCCCTCTCAAGCTGTTGCGGTCCATCATGCAAATGGAAGCTCGTGGCATTGGCGCGAGATCTTTCCTGCACCGCGGTTGCGCGCGGCTTGCGCGATGCGACATAAGCCCGAAACGCCGACGGAATGTCGAAGGCCATTTGCTTCAGGCTGGCTGCCAGCGCGGCACCGTCTTCGATGGCCTGCGCTGCCCCCTGCGCCATGTAAGGCAGCATGGGATGGCACGCATCGCCCAGCAGCGCGACACGCCCCTGGGTCCATTCCGGGAGAGGATCGCGATCGAACAACGCCCATTTGAACGTCTCGTCAACGGCGGTGAGGATCGTCGCGATCTGCGGATGCCACCCCTCATACTTCTTTGCGGCATCGGAGATCGAACCGCGGTCGGACCATTGCTCCCGCGTCCAGGTCGCCTCGTCGCTGACCGCCACAAAGTTCAGGAATCTGCCTGAGGCAACGAAGTAATGGACAAAGTGGCCACCCGGCCCCACCCAGTTCGTGACATCGCGCGGAAGACCGAGATGCGCGACGCGTTCGGCGGGCGCGAGCCCCCGGTAGGCGATCTGCCCCGAGAACCTCGGCTTTTCCTCGCCGAACAGGCGTTCGCGAACCAGGGAGTGGATTCCGTCGGCTCCGATCAGGAGATCGCCGCGCTCGGACGTGCCATCCTCGAAGCGGGCGGTCACGCCGCTTTCGTCCTGCTCGACATCGAGCAGGCGTCGTCCAAGCTTGATCTCCTTGCGACCGAACGTATCCGCCAGAAGAGCGATCAGGTCAGCCCTGTGGAAATGGTAGTAGGGCGCCCCGTAACGGTTCTCGATCGGGTCACCCAGTTCTTCGCGCCCCAGGACACGGCCGTCCTGCCAGCGACGAAACACGACCGCGGAAGGGCGAACGGCGGCCCGCGCCATCGCCTCGCCAAGGCCGTAGCGGGCCAGCAGCCGGGAGGCGTTGGGGCTGATCTGAATGCCCGCGCCAACCTCGCGTTGCGCTATCGTCTGCTCGAACAGGGAAACGTCGAGGCCGGCCCGACGCAGCGCGATGGCAGCGGCCGTGCCGCCGATACCGGCGCCGATCACCATGGCATGAAGCGGCCTCACCGTTCCGTCCCCCAGCCGAGAGCCGTCGCGAGGATCGTGTCGGCGTTTGGCGTCTTGCTGCCCGATCCGCGCCAAGCAATGTGATGGTCGGGCCGCACGAGCAGCATGTCCTGGCCGTAAACCCCCTTCAGATCGGGTTCGTCGAGCTGCAAGACCGACAGCGGTATCTGTCGTCGCGCCGCAGCATCAACAAAGGGTGACGGATCGCCCCCCCGGAAATCGATCAGCGTGACATGTGTGCCTAGTCGATCGTAGAGCGCCGTCCCGTCTTTCAGAAACGTGCTGGGCAAGCGGGCGCCAGCCGTGGTCGTCGGCTTGTAGACAGCCGGATCAAACGGAAAGGCAGTGACCGACCCGTCCGCGACAATCGGCGATCCCTGATAGATAAAGCCGTGTTCGATCCCGAACCATTCGTTCTCTGCGTTGCCAAGCTTGGCGATCTCTGCGCCGACTTCCGCCCGGCGCACGGGATTTTCGCTGTTTTCGCTTTCCAGAAGGCCTCCATAGGCTTCGGCAATCTGCATTCGCACCTGCATGTGGCGGCCGGACGCCTCGCGGTTTCGTACCGCTACGGGACGCCGCTCGATTTCATACGATTCGAGGAGGCCGGGCCCGCCGAAGCCCTGCAGCGTCGCCGCCAGTTTCCAACCGAGATCGACGGCATCGCCGACCCCGGAATTCATCCCATAGCCGCCTGTCGGGATGAACTGATGCGCGGAGTCGCCTGCGAGCAGGACGCGTCCCTTGCCATAGGTTTCGGCGACCAGGAGGTGCGGCGTCCACGCATTCGCGACCAGAATCTCGAAGGGGAATGACCGGCCGGCATAGGCCTCGACGAGCGCGCGTGGATCGAGCTTGGTCGCGTCCTGGCCGGGACGCACAGGCACGTGAACGGTCCAGACATCATCGTCGTTCTGAGCGATCATCGTTCCAAGCGGCGATTGATAGTGCCAGGCAACGCCCCAGCGCTGCAGCAGATCTCGCTCGGTCGATCGAAAGTGAATCATGTAGAGTTCACCGACGCGCGCCTGTCCCTCCAGCTGGATGCCCAGCCCCGCCCGAACGCGGCTGGTACCGCCGTCGCAACCGATGAGATATTGACAGCTGACCTGCTGCTGGGCGCCACCCTGCTCCCGCAGCGTCGCGACGACACGATCATCCTTCTGCTCGAAACTTTCGAAGGCGACGCCGAACCTCACCTCGACTTCCGGACGCACGTCGATGGATTTCTTCAGAACGGGCTCGATCTCGATCTGCGAGACCCGCATCGGGGGCTCGAGCGGCTGGGTGCCGTCGTTCTTGATGCGGATTTGCTTTCGAAACTCGCTCGGAGCCATGTATCGAAAACGATGCAGCTCATATCCGGCGAGACTTGTGATCCAGGAAACGTCGAAAGGATGATCTTCCGGCACCGCAACCTTTCGCAGCGCCTCCGACAGGCCGAATCGACGAAAAAGCTCCATGCTGCGGCTGTTGGTGATGTCCATCTTCGGGTGACGGGTCGTCGTCGCATGTCGCTCGACCAGCATGGAACGGATTCCGAAATGGGCCAGGACGTTCGCAAGCGTCATCCCGACAGGACCACCTCCCGCAATCAGAACCGGAACCGAGTTCATTGTTTCCTCCCGATACGACCGGCGAACGATCTATGTCGTGCTGCCGTCTCCGAATCTCGAATCCGCGAGTGACACAATCACTCGTGGGTCAGGCCGCCGCGCGCGCCGCGCCTTCGGCTTCCTGCGCGATCGGATTGCGCAGAACGCCCAATCCCTCGATCTCGATCTCGCAGACGTCGCCGGGCTTCATGTAGAGAGGCGGCTTGCGCGCAGCGCCGACGCCGGACGGCGTGCCGGTCACGATAATGTCTCCCGGCAACAATGTGATGCCCACGCTGATCAGCGCGACCAGGGTTGCGACATCGAAGATGAGATCGGAGGTCGACGCCTTCTGCATCACCGTTCCGTTCAATCTCGTCTCGAGTTTCAGGCCGCCGGCACCGGAGGGAAGTTCGTCGGCAGTGACAAATGCCGGCCCGAACGCTCCGGTGCCGTCGAAATTCTTGCCGATGGTCCATTGCGGCGTACGGAACTGATAGTCCCGAACCGTCCCATCATTGAAAATCGAATATCCGGCGACATGGCTCAGGGCCGTGGACTGGGGGATATGGCGGCCGCCGCGCCCGACGACTGCGACAAGTTCTCCTTCGTAGTCGAGCGCTTCCGAGACATTCGGCCGCACGATCGGCGCACCGTGCCCGATGAGGCTCGACGAGAACCGGCCAAACAGCGTCGGGTAGTCAGGCTGCTGGATGCTGCTTTCGGCCGTGTGGTCCGCGTAGTTCAAGCCCACGCAGATGATCTTGCCGGGTGAGGACAGCGGGGGACGGAACGTCACCGCGTCCGGATCGATCGGCTCGCCCTTGAGAAGAGCGGCCGCGAGATCCTTCAGCGCATCCCTTCCACCGGCAATGGCACGCTCGAGCCTGCTATCTCCACCGTCATCAAGCCCCCAGTACCGACCGGCTTGATCGGCCACCGCGAGGCCACGCGTTCCGTTTCTTTCATAGGCGATGAAGCGCATCGGGCATTTTCCTCCGTGTGCGATCTCCTATATCACATAAAATGCATATTACAACATAAAATGCACTATTTATAAAGTATGCATATTTACAAGTGACTCCCGTCATTCCGTCCGCTATGGCTATGAGCATCATGGAATCACCCACGAGCCTCACCCACGGAGCCTATGCGGAGCTTCGCTCCGAACTGCTCGCGTGCAACTTCGCGCCCGGAGAGAAGCTGAAGATCGACGATCTGTGCCGACGTTTTGCGGTCGGATCGAGCGCCGTGCGTGAGGCGCTGTCGCGCCTCGCATCGGAGGGGTTTGTCGTCAGCGAACCGCAGCGAGGCTTCCGCGTCGCGCCATTGTCGGTCGATGCCCTTCGCGATCTCACCGATGTTCGATGCAGCATTGAGGCGCTCTGTCTTCAAGGCGCGATCGAGAAAGGTGGAATCGAGTGGCAGTCGCAGGTGGTCGCCGCGCTGCATCGTCTGACGAATACGCCGGTATGGGCAGACAAGGCCGCGCGTCGCTATAGCAACGAATATGCGAAGGCCCACGAGATCTTTCACGAAGTCCTCGCAGCGGGGTGCGGCAGCCCTTGGCTTCTTCATCTGCGAGCGGTTCTTTTCAATCACTCCGCACGCTACCGGTGGTTTACCGGTCCCCTGTCCAAGGTGGATCGAGACCTCGACAGGGAACATCGCGAGATTGCGGAGGCCGCCTTGTCGCGGGACAGCGAACGCGCGGTCGCGCTGATGACCGCGCACTTGCGAATGACCGCAAAAATCGTCCTCGACGCTGTATCGTCCGGGCGCGCGCCGGTTGCGAAACCCGCAAAGGCAAAACCCGGCGAAGCCTCCGCGCCTGAAACTCCGGCCAGAAGCCGCAGGCGCGCCAAGGCAAGCTAGAACTTGCATAAACCATCGTGAGGAACCGGGCGCGCCCCGTTTCGCTCGGCGCCCGGATCGTCGCCTCCCAGACGGCGTTTCTGATCCTCAGGGGATTCTGGCCGCGCTTCATCCGAGCCGCCTCTTCCGCTGTGTTATTCGACGCCACGCTCGCATGTCGTGCGCGCGCCCCCTCATGACCTACATCCAGCCAGCTTCGGAAAAGACTCCGGGAACCTGGTCGAGGGCGGCGGCAATCTTGTTCGGTGAATAGTCCGCCAACGGTTTGCGCCCCGTGGCGCGGTCGATCCAGATCGCCCGGAAGCCGAGATCGCGGGCGGCGGTGAGGTCGAGATGCGGACTGGCGCAGATATGGACGAGTTGCGACTTGTCGATCCCGATCGACGCCCAGGCGTATTCGAATGTTTGACGCGACGGCTTGTAAGCCTGGGCCTGCTGCGCCGTGATCACCCGATCGACGTGACCGCCAAGTTGCGCGACGTTTCCGGCGATGATCGCATCATCCGTGTTCGAGATGATCGCCAGCTTGAAGCCCGCGGCCTTCAGGCGGCCGAGCGTCGCGACCACCTCCGGAAACGGCGGCATCCTGCCGATCGAGGACGTCAGGATCTCTGCGTCATTCGGATCCGACGGCAGCGACAACTCGGTCATGGCGGCTTCAAGCGCCTTGGCGGTCACCTCCCTGAACGACATATGCGGGCGGCTTCGCTCGAGGACGTGTTCGTGGTGATCAAACACCGCGAGAAACGCGCGTGGTTCGATGCTCGATCCGGTGCGCGCCAGAATTCGATTTGTCGCCGAGATCAGGCCTTCATCCCATTGAATCAGCGTCCCATAGCAGTCGAACGTCAGCCAGTCCGGACGCGGGCCAACGAGTGCCATCGCAAATACCCCTTCGATCTGCCGTGAGGTTGACGATTCGCCGCATCATTGGGAAATTAAATTCCTCAATGACTTCGATCGAAAAAGTAAATGAGGCCGGGATCTCGATCTACGACCGGCGTCGCATCGCGACGCCAACTTTGATCATCCGGCGGCGGGCGGCGTCTCCGGGAACGTATCGAGATGACACGCCACCCACTGACCGTCTCCGGTCGATCGAAGCTCCGGTTCCTCTGTCCGGCAGCGATCGAACACGTATGGACAGCGGGTGTGGAAGCGGCATCCGCTGGGTGGATTGATCGGGCTCGGCACGTCGCCCTTGAGGATGATCGGGTTGCGGATGGCTCCGGGCTCCGGCACCGGCACGGCCGAGAGCAGAGCCTCGGTGTAGGGATGCCTCGGCGCGGCGAAGATTTGCTGCCTTCCCGCCATCTCGACGATCTTGCCGAGATACATGACCGCGACACGGTGCGTCATGTGCTCGACGATCGCCAGATCGTGGCTGATGAAGAGCAGCGCGAGGCCGAACTCCTGCTGCAGGTCCTGCAGCAGGTTGACGATCTGCGCCTTGACCGAGACGTCGAGCGCCGAGACCGCCTCGTCGCAGACGATCAGTTC
>Ga0137412_10002696_pt1 | contig 14074 bp, 13 predicted proteins | sample CZODoug2_1_16fun_FD_122160 | JGI IMG/M metagenome (GOLD analysis project Ga0137412, IMG submission 122160) | Vadose zone soil fungal communities from Angelo Coast Range Reserve, California, USA - CZODoug2_1_16fungal (Hybrid Assembly) | ecosystem: Environmental > Terrestrial > Soil > Vadose zone... | reverse complement strand
GAGACAACAAAGCGTCCAGTGTGTCCATACGCCCCGAAGACCGTAATGATTCGATTCTGGATCATTTAAGAATTCACCGTGAATTACACTTTCTATCAGGGAGCGACCGATTTTGACCTCGCTGGGATTCGCCTCGTAGGATCAGTAGGCCACGTAAGAAGTGAGGATCGCTGTCAGAATCTTTAGCAGTTTAGCGGACAATCTGCGCTAGCATGTAGCGGTAATCGGCCTCTGCGATTGCTCCCGGGTCACGGGCAAACAGGAAGTAACCGGATTACTTCTTGTTTGCCGACCATCCGGAAGTTGATCGGTTCGGTCAACGGTTCCGCGCTCGTCGCGGCCAATTCATTACGGACAAGAACTTTCAGTGCAATCTCGGTCAGGGCGAGGGCACTTCCACGGACAGCCCGTTCTAGGGGCAAGTGAGCGCTGCTCATCGGACAATGTAACTTCCCGCCCCCTTCCTTCGTATTTTCTTAGAATGGTTTCAACATCTTCGGCAAGTTAACGATTCCTTTCCGCAGGATTTGATAAGGTAACTGGAGAAATCTTCTCTACCGCCATGCTCGCTGTCAGCGACAATCTTGCCCAGTGCTTCAGTGCCCTGCGCAGTCACAAGCTGCGCGCTTCGCTCACCATGTTGGGACTGACGATGGGCGTAGCCACGCTCATCACGGTCATGACCATCGTGCAGGGCGCTAACCTGTATGTTGAGCAGAAGATCGCCAACCTGGGCACAAACGTGTTCCAGATCGCGCGCACGCCATTCGCGGTGACGGACTTCAACATCATCATCAAAGCGCTGAAGTACAAGAAAATTGAACTCGAAGACATGGCCGCCATTGTGGAAGGATGCAGCGCTTGCGAAGAAGTTGGCGCCAGCGCCAGCACCAGCGTTCGGGCACGATCTGGCGACAAAGAGCTGCAGGACGTAAGTCTCTATGGCGAAACGGCAAACATGGTAGACATTGACTCGCGAACGGTCGAACTCGGCCGCTACTTCACTCCATCAGAGGCCGAACACAGGACCAACATCTGCTTGATCGGCAATACGCTCGTGCGGGAGCTATTTCTCGGCATGGGCCCCCTCGGCAGATCCATTCGTATCGGCAACGATGAATTCATGGTGGTAGGGGTTATAGAAAAAATTGGCAGCGTTCTCGGCCAGGACCAGGACAACTTCGTCATGGTCCCACTCCCTGTTTTCATTCGTATTCAGGGGATACATTCTAGCGTCACCATCAACGTCAAGACGAGCACTCATAACTTTGAAAAGGCGCAGGATCAGGTACATCTGATTTTGCGGTCGCGGCGCCATCTCGCGGGCAATATGGACGATGATTTTTTCATCGGCACCAAGGAGAGTTACATGGCTTTGTGGCGCAGCATCAGCTCGGCGTTTTTCGCCGTGTTCATTATGGTGAGCGCCATTTCGGTGGTCATCGGGGGCATCGTGATCATGAACGTCATGCTCGTGAGCGTAACCCTACGGCGGAGGGAGATTGGCGTCCGGCGCGCTGTGGGCGCGACCAAGAAAGACATTCTGGGCCAGTTCATGGTGGAGAGCGTCATGCAATGCATTGCCGGGGGCCTCGCCGGCATCACGCTAGGATTCCTGGTCGCGCTGGCCTTGCGCACGTATACACCGTTCCCTGCTTCCGTGCAGACCTGGGTGGCGGTGTTGGGAGTGTTCCTTAGCTCCGCGGTTGGACTATTCTTCGGAATCTATCCAGCTTTGCGCGCATCACGGCTGGATCCGGTCGTCGCCCTGAGGTCTGACTGATGGCAATTATGACGCTCGCTCAGGCCCGGGAGAATTTTTTCGCAGCAATGAAGACACTGCGCTCGTCCAAGGTGCGCTCTGCCTTGACCGTGCTGGGCATCGTCATCGGGGTGTCCTCGGTGATCTCCATGGCGGCAATCATTCAGGGTCTGAACAAGTTCGTGCAGAACAAAGTGGAATCCCTCGGCTCGCGCACTTACTTTCTCACACGATTTCCGCCGGGGATGGACCCTGCACACATGCCGGAACGTATCCGCACACGCAGATATCTTGAATACAACTATGCCGACTTCATCCGCCAAGCCGCTCCCGACGTGCAGATCGTGACCACCGTTGGCACGCGCGGCTTTTTCTTTGGGGATAGCAATCTGATTACCAGCGGGAACCATAGCGTAGAGAAAGTCATCGTGCGCGGCGCCGAACCCGAGTACACGGACGCAATTCCGTTGTTTGCGATCGAGCGAGGCCGCTTCATCAGCGCCTTCGATCAGCAGCACGGGCGTCCCGTCGTAGTCCTGGGTGCGGCCATTAGCGAATCGCTCTTCCCCACCACGGACGCCGTTGGGAAGACGGTGCGCATCAACGGTGGCGCGTACGAGGTCATCGGCGTTTTCGAGCACGACCAAGGCTTGTTCCTCGGTCCCGGAGTGGACATCTTCGCCATCATCCCACTGAGCAACTTCAAGAAGCGGTACCCGGAGGCCAAAGAGTTGGTGATGCTATTCACAGTCCCCAAGAATGTGAACATCGAACTGGCGCAGGGCGAGGTCATTCAGGCGATGCGCCGCTTGCGCCGCGTCTCCGCGGACAAGAGTAATGATTTTGAGCTCAGCTCGCCGGATTTTCTGAGTAATCTGTGGAATCAACTTACCGGTGCACTCGTGATCCTCACGACCGTAATCAGCTCGATAGGTTTGCTGGTCGGAGGCATCGGCGTCATGAATATCATGCTCATTTCCGTGACCGAGCGCACGCAGGAGATTGGCGTACGCAAGGCTATCGGCGCTCGCCGAGCAGACATACGTTTGCAGTTCCTGCTGGAAGCCGTGGTCCTCACCCTGGTCGGCGGCACAATCGGCATCTTAATCGGGTCTGGCATATCCACATTGGTGCGTGCTCTCGCGCCTTCGATTCCCGCAACGCTGCCTTATCTGTGGGTGTCGATTGGTTTCGGGATCTCCGTCGGCGTGGGCCTGTTCTTCGGCTATTATCCGGCAAACGTGGCGGCCAATCTCGACCCCATCGATTGCTTGCGGTACGAGTAGGAAGGTGCCGCAAAGCCGCGCTGTGTTTACCGAAGATTCTGCAGGGTCCAATCCGTGATTGTGGTCGGATGACGGGCAATTCGGCGGTAATCCACATACCTGATAGGGCAACACCGTCCGCTAGGCCAGTTGTCACCGACCGGTGGTGCCAGAAGAATAAGGCAGAGGAGTCCTGCCATGAAAAAACCCAGTGCTCTCATCGTCGCGACTATGCTGGCGTGTCCTGCCTTCGCGGCGGACCAAACCCGGGAACAGAAGCGCCTCGCAACATGTGGCCAGGTCTTCAAGGAGATCATGGACATTCCCGATGGGATTCCCAAGGATCTGCTCAACAAGGCGGAATGCGTGATTGTGATTCCATCAGTCCTGAAGTTAGCCTTCGGAGTGGGAGGTGACTTCGGTCGCGGGGCGATCACGTGCCGCACGGGCCAGCACTTTACTGGACGGTGGAGCGCTCCCGCACTGTTCGCGCTCGAAGGCGCAAACATCGGCTTTCAGTTGGGCGGCCAAGCCACAGACTTCGTCCTCTTGGTCATGAATCCCAAAGGGGCGGAGTCAATCCTGAGCAGCAAGGTGAAGCTCGGGGCCGACGCTTCTGCCGCCGCCGGCCCCAAGGGGCGCACAGCAGCAGCGGACACTGACATCGTGATGAGGGCGGAGGTTCTCACCTATTCCCGCTCGCGTGGGTTGTTCGCCGGCATCTCACTCGAAGGCTCGACACTCCGTTCTGACGGCGGCGCAAACAAAAAGCTCTACGGTCGCGACCTCAGCGCCAAGGCGATTGTGCGTCAAGGCAAGGTTGGCATCCCCGCCTCTGGCCGCGAACTAGTCTCCCTGTTGGACAAGCAGTCGCCCAAAAACCAGTCTGATCCCGTATCCCTGAAGGAATAGTCCGGACAAACTTCGGGTGACAAGCTGAGAAAAACATACGAATTACCAGGTACTTGCTGAAAGAGCAGCAAGGTGGCGAAGCATCACTCGTCCGCGTCCGACAGGGCATATCCGAGAAACGCTACCAGCACGTGCGCCTTCACCCGTCCGTCGTTGGGAGAATGCCACCCTGGGAATCGGTTTCCAGTTCTTTAACTTCTTCAACCACCCGAATTTTGGCGGGCCGGATAATTTCAGCTCTGACCCGTCGTTTGGCCAGATTCTTCGGATGCAGAGTCCCCCAACAGGCATCCAACGTTGGGACCTTCTTGGATATTGTTGGTCAAGTGAAAATGCGAATCGTTGAATTCGTAATTGTTGGTTTGTGAGCGCGCGGTGGTAACGCTCGTCAATAACATCACCATCATCGGCCCACCAATCAGCGACCGCTGCGCGCGCTGCAAGAAGATCTTTTTCATAGTTGCACCGTTCGCTACCGTTCGTATCCAACTGGCTCTTCATGTTCCAGAAAAGTACGCCTAGTTACATCACTATGGATGCTCGTAGCGCGTGCAAATGCCTTGAGAGCGGAACGGACGGCACGAGAAAGATCCGGCTCCGCGGCGATTTCATCCTCACGGAGATTCTTCCCCAGAAGTGGCACTACGATGCAAGCCTGGGGAACAACTCTCGCTGACATCGCAGTAAGGGTTTCAACCAGGGATGCCTGGGCATAGCCTGCACGCGGCGAGGCACTGAATAGCGCAACAGGCTTGTTATAGAGCTCGCCACTAGCAACGACCCAGTCGAGCGCGTTCTTTAGAACTCCCGGAACGCCATGAGCATATTCTGGGGTAGAGAAAATTACTCCGGCCGACTGACGCAGTTGAGAGCGAAACTCGGCCACGGCAGCGTGGAGAGGGTCCTTGTCAACGTCGGGATTGAAGGGCGGGAGATCGCCGAGCCCATCGTAGAGACTGAGCGTAACCTCCTCCGGTGCCATGGCTGCAGCGGCCTTGAGAAGATTGGTATTCGCGGAAGCGGCGCGAAGACTTCCGGATATGGCGAGAATTTGCATTATTCCCCCTCCACAAGGTTTCCGCCGATCCTCAGTTGTAAAGCCTCCCAATAAAGGATGCCGAGAAGATGTGTCTGAGGTCGCAAGAAAAACCAGTAAAGGACTTGGCCGCCAATCCAGGTCCCGTATAAAAATGATTCGATCATGGCCGTTCCTTCCTGTTACTGCACCGTGACGCTGACCGTCGTTGTGTGAGAAATGGCGCCGGATTGCGCGACGACATTGATCGTGGCCGTGCCCCGATTTACTCGCGAGCTACTGGCGGATCCGCTGCAACCGCCGACGGCAAGCCCGAGAGTGACAATCGCTGCGACCATGACGGCGAATTGCGGACGGCGAAGGCAGCATGGCAGACTCCGGCTGCGCCACATCGCGAGGCTGAGCAACGCCATGGCCGCGAACACGGTGAACGGTCCAAGCAGCTCCGGAATCAAGAATCCAAAATGCGAAGCATTGGCAGACGTGGTGACGGTCAGAACGGTGCTCGCGGCTCCATTGGCGGGAGTGACAGCCGCAGGGTTGAAGCTGCAGGTTACCCCGGCAACTGGAGTACAAGAAAACGAGACGCTGTTTGCGAATCCGCCGGAGGGCACCACGTTCAACGTGAATTGAGTCGAGTGGCCTGCGATCACCGACGCGGTGGAGGGAGTTGCTCCCAAGGAGAAATCGGCGTTGGCAATGACAACGCTGACTGCGGCAGACGTGCTGGCTCCAAATTTGCCATCTCCGGTATAAGACGAAGTAAGAGAGTGACTGCCAGTAGCGAGGGTGTTGTTCCTCAACGTGGCGACGCCAGCGTCGTCCAACGGAGAAGTTCCGAGCTGTGTGGTTCCATCGAGGAATACGACGCTCCCGGTAGGGACGCCTCCAGCTGAACTAACCGTAGCGGTCAGCGTAATCGCGGAACCGGGAGCGGCAGTTGCCGGAGCCACGAGAGCTGACCTGGTCACAAGGGCGGTCACTTGGAGAGGTATGCTTTCGCTGCTCGGCAAGAAGGTGGCGTTTCCACTATACAGAGCGGTGATGTTATGAATTCCAGCGCCAGCGAAAATTGCGTTCATCGCCGCTGACCCGTTCGCTAACGGAGCAGTTCCCAGCCGAGTGGAGCCGTCCAGAAAGGTGACTATGCCAGTCAACTCTCCAACGTTGCCGGGACCGGGTGCGATATTGGCAGTCATGGTTATGCTCTCGTCGACGTTGGGCTCAGGAGCGAATACTCTGGTCACGCTGACCAGGCCGGTAGTAATTGCGCCGAAAAGTCCGTCCCGCTCGCTGCTGAATTCCGAGGCGAAGAACAGGGCGTTAGGGTCCGCAAATCCGTCGGACCGAAAGGCGAGACCGTGAAGGCCGACATCGGTTATGTCCTTGCCGTCGCCATCCGTGAGCTTGCCTACCAAGCGTCCTGAAGCGGGGTCGAACGCGTTGATAATTCCATCGCCTATGTTGCCAATCAGAATGTCGTTGCTGAATGGGCCAAAGTTAGCGCTGGCCTGGGCGATTCCCCACGGCGCATTCAAAGCGCCGCCAGTTGCAAATCGCCTGATGAAATTGCCATCCATATCGAAAATGCTGACGATGCCATTTCCTGCTCCAATCACCGGATCGTGCTTGGCGGCATCTTGCACCGCGTATGTTACGAAGACTTGTCTTCCAATGACTTGAATGCCGAAAGGTGCGAATTCCAAGGGGAGATTTGGATCCGTAAACGAACCCGGAAGCGCCACTGGGGCAAATCCGGGAATAAAGGTGTCGATGAATCCACCGTGAAAATCGGTGACCGCCAGCGCCGGTTGAGTTAACGAAGAGTTCAGAATCGCCACACCTTTGTAGACCGCGTTTCTCCCAGCATTGTTGACTTCCAGCGTCGCCTGCGGAGGAAGATCGCCTTGAGCGTCTGGTCCCCAGGTGAAAATCGTTCCTTGATCGGTTACCAGGATGAAAGGCTTCACCAACGATGCGCTGCCAAAGAAAGAGTTCTGATCGGCAACAATGCCAGTAGGAGTGTCGAACCCGGTTCCAGCCGAATTGGGAACGGTGAAACTGCCGGGGCGTACGCCCAGCCCGCTGGCGTCATGAACAGTCACCCGCCCGACATTATTCTCGGCCAGGAAGAATGGCTGGCCGGGAAGAAACGCAATCCCCCACGGATCGGCCAAGCCCGGCGTAACATTGTTGGCGACGTTCGAAAGGTTCGAAGCAAGATTGGCCTGCCGGTAAGCGATCGTCTGCGCGGTGACGATGTCCGCGGCCAACAAAAATCCGAATAGAAAAAAAGCGACGAAATAAACAGCAACTCTGCGTTTCACTGTAAATCTCCTTCTAACAGGCACAAATATTCCGGCGACCCGGCCGCGCCGAACTGAAATCTGAAACTCGGAATTCCTAATCCGAAGGCAACTCGAAAGAGCCCGTCTTAAGCTGCGGCGACATCCGCCTCGCGTGCCACGCACCGCTCTTCTTGCAATAGTCGACGCAGTTGTTTGCGGGCTTTGTGAAGTTGCGATTTTGAACAACCGGTCGAGCATCCCAAACGCTGCGCGATCTCGTGGTGTTCGTATCCAAGCACGTCGTACAGCAAGAAAAAACGTTTGTATCCGGAAGGCAGCTTGCGAATCGCGCGCCTCAAGTTAAGCCGGTCGATCGCACCAAACATCGAAGTGTCGCTGGCACCGAATTCGCGTGGAGCTTCGTTATCCGAGCCAGGATGGTCCAAGTCTTCGAGCAAAACTTCGGTTCGCTTTCTCCGACGTAGACGCATCAACACAATGTTTACAGTCACCCTATGCAGCCAAGTTGAGAACCCTGACTCGCCGCGGAACGTCCCGATCTTTCGAAAGACCTGCAAGAATGTTTGCTGTGTCAAATCTTCGGCTTCGGCCGGATTCCTAATCATCCGCAAGCACAGGCTGTATACGTGTCGGCAATGCGCTTTGTAGAGGTATTCGAACGCTCCAGCATCGCCACGCCGGGCGCGCGCTATGGCTTCCCCTTCACTCCCCTCGACTGTCGTGGGCCTTGTAAGTGTGTCTTTCATGTTCATTCACCTATTGATTGCGCAACATCTCCCTGTGTCCGCTTCGACTTACCCCTTGGTCCTCTGGTTTACGCCATGTGGCGTGATGCGAATTCGAGCTTGCAAAGAACGGTAAGCGGCAATGAAGTTGAAATTGGTTGTTGAGAGAGGGCGATTACTGTGACGTCCTCTCTCACCACCGGCGCTGATACAGCGCGGCGTGTATGTGCTCTTCTACTGCGCGCAAAATGCACGGAAAGAATTCTGCAGGGCTTGAACACTGGAGAATCCCAGTGCGGAGGCAGCTGAGTTAACGCCGCCGAACTGTTCAGCCAAGCCGGAAAGGGTGACGTCGTGGCAGTCTTCTGCTCCGGGCGTGCCGGCAGACTCCAACTTCGCCCCGCTCAAGGAAAAGGTCATGTTGAACGCAGGTGCGGGATTGCCGCCAATGATGTCCGCCCCGATGCGCAGCCAGTCAGGCGAAAGTTTGGAGTTGCGGATCCACGCTTGCAGGTCTCCGGCAATGGCTTGCCCCGGTGCGACGATCGGTTTGGGTGCCGAGAGGAACAGGAAGTCTCCGCCGTTCACTTGCACTTCCGGGCGGAAAAAGTAGTGCCCGGCAGGCAAAACGATCGGGCTGGTGAAGATAACAGTGATCTCAACTTCCGCTCCGGTCACTGCGGGTTCACCTTGCTTAGGGCTGATGTTGTTCACAACCGTTTGCTGGGCGGCGAGGGTCGGATTCAAAAGCTCTGTCGAGAAGCGTAGTGTGTGGTTATTGCCATTCCGCGTCGCGGAATCGATTTCCACGTCGGAGGGGGAGTTCAGCCGGGTGGGAACCTGCGGTGTGCGATTAGCGACCGAATCCTCCGGGAAACGGTGATAGATCTCGATCTCCACGTTGGAAATGTTCGCCAAAGGCGTGGTGACCAGACCGGTGATGGTAGCTCCGGTGAGCACCGTGGTCTGGCTCAGAACAAAGTCATCCGCGGTCTCCGTCTCCAGTTTGTTGACGCTCGCCGGGCGCGACAACGCTCCCAACTTGCCGTCAGTGTTTCCGGTATTTACCAGCACTTGTGTTTCTTGTGCTGCAGCGCCTGCCGAAAAGAACATCGCCGCCAAAACTAAGAACGCTCCAAATAACTTCTCATTGCGGTAATTTCGCACTTCATGCTCCTTATTTTTTCTCTTAGATTTTTTCAAATCTTCCGATTACTACCTTGCGAAACGCCTTTTTGTCCCAACCCGGGAACAGTTCCCTGGACTCGCGCGCGAAGAGCACCGGCGTCAGTACGACTTCGCGCGCGACTCGGATTCTCACAACCGCACGGGTGAACTGCTTATTCGCCCGCGCGATAAAAGAAATAGTCGGCGGTATACGGCACGAGCAGTTGACGACCAATGTCGCTCGTGGCTAAGCAGCCAGTCGCGGGATTAGAGGGAGCCGATCCGCCCTTCGTATTCAGGCGTTGGACAAAGGTGGTTTTGGACAGGATTTTTCCGCCTGTTGGCCCGTCTTCCGTTCCGATTTCTGTCAGCAGCAGGCAGGCAATCGAGCCCGTATTCGGGCAACTCTGATCCATGCCTGCAACAACGGTTGTCGCGGGGGTTGCACTTGCCCACACTTTGCTGCTGTCGAAAGAGCTCTGCCAAGTTGCGTTGCCGAAGGCCACCGGTTGCGGCGCCTTGGGATCGTCGTTGTGGCTCAGGAAATGGGTGATGATCTGAATTGGCTCTCCGAAGAAAGTCGCGAAAAGCGTGGCTTCAGGTCGCGCGCCGTTGACGGTCCAGGAAACGGTTCCGTCCTTGGGCAGGCAGACATAGCCCTGAGAACCAAACGCGTGGCCCGCCAAAAACAGACGGTTTCCCACTGGCGGAGTAATGTTGCTGGGGGTCACTGGGTTCGGAATCGGGGTGAAATTAATCTGCTCCTTATCGTCGTCGTGGGCTCTTTCTTGCGCGAAGACGGCGCCGGAAATAGCTAGAACAGCGAGTACCGCCAGTGACCAGCGAATGATGCGAGCGGCTACGCCGCCATGGAACTTCTTACTGCGATTGTTGTTCACTTCTTTTTTCTCCTTATTTTTCGTCTTGGAGCGGCCGTACCGCTGCCCCTTTTGCAACATAAACCGTGTTGCTCAGCCGACTCGTGACGTCCGCGTGCTTTTTCGGTCCGATTCTGGTGACCATGTGGCGCGAAAAAATTGAGTGCGTATCATTTCCATGACGAGTTTCTTTCCTTGCGGGGATTCTTCTTGGATGGGACCTGCTCCATTTTGTTGCTGGCTCGGGTCTTGTCGACTGAAGTTTTTGCTAGGTCAAACCGCTGGCCCAGAAACTTCATCAGCTCCTCGGCGGAACGGAATCGGAGTTCCCTGCCAGAATCAACTTCTTCCACCGAGCCTTCGAATCGGCCCTCACTCGGTTTCGTTTCCGGTCCTAGTTGGACTACAAATGCTCCGCGCATAATGTCGAGAGTAGGCGAACAAAGATGTTAAGGTGTGACCTGACGGTGACGCCGTCGGTCCAATTTTGGTGACGTGAACCGTAGATATGGACGGCGTGGGCCTCCCCGGAGGCAGAAAAAAAGGGCGAGGCCCGCTGGGCCTCGCCTTTGTAACAGCAACGCGATACTTACTTTCCGTCGTCGCCGATGAACCGATCGGTTCCGGTGGCAATCCAACGGCCAGCAGCGCCGGCAGGGGTTGAAATTCGGATCAGAAACACTGGGTTGTTACAGGTTGCCGGCACACCTGCGATTTGGCCTGCAAAGTGAGCGTCGCCATGCACGTTGAGCGAGGCAGCTGCTGTGTCGAGAACGGTTGCCGTCGTGGTGCCTGCATTACACACAAGCGTGCCGATCACCGCAGTTACCGGTCCCGGAGTTCCGCTCGAATTGCTGCCATTGAGGACCAGTCCGTCGACGTCAAAGAACGTGGCTCCGTTCGAAAGATTCACCTGTGCGCGACCGCTACGGACGGACCACGGGCCCGCTCCGGCGCGGATGCCTGCTACCGGGTTATCGACGCCCGGTGCGGTAATCACACCGACGATGCTTCTCCAGCGAACGATCGAATCGTCGTTATCAAATGCAAATACCGAAGTTGCGCACAGTAAAGTGAGCACTCCAAGCAATGTCTTCTTCATTTGTTTTTGTCCTTTTATTTGAGATACCAGCTCTGGCTTGGTCGGCCTACCGGCTACCATGGCAGCGTATCGGGTGAGCAGAAGGCTGACATGACCTCAAGGTGACGATTCCGGTCCAATTTTGGTGACGCGAGGCCACATAGGCTGACGAGAATCCAATTCCCCCGCGTCTAAGACTGGGACGGGCTTCGGCTATCATCTTTAATGTAAAGTTCATGTTAATGGCGTAAACTCTCGGAAACCCCTTGCATGCTCTGAGAAGCGAACCGGCGCCGCACAATGAAACAATTCCATTCCTTCCGGCTCGACACCGTGAACCACTGCCTGTGGAACGGGGAAGATCGTGTGTCGCTCACCCCAAAGGCTTTTGATGTACTCCGCTACCTTGTCGAGCATGCGGATCGGCTCGTAACGCAGGACGAAATACTCGAAGCCCTTTGGCCGGAAACGTATGTAAACCCTGAGGTCATCAAGAAATACGTCCTGGAAATTAGGAAGGCCTTGGGTGATCGTCACGATACACCTGAATTTATTGAAACATTTCCGCGGAGGGGATATCAGTTCGTAGCTACGGTGACTGAAGTAAGCCCTGGAACCCTCTCAGACGCGAGCCTCAACGGCACCCGGAAAATGGTCGGTCGCGAAGCCGCCATGGCTCAATTGGACGGCTACCTCAATCGAGCCCTGAAAGCTCAGCGGCAGATTATCTTCATCACTGGAGAGGCCGGAGTCGGAAAGACAACCCTGGTTGATGAGTTTCATAAGGCAGCTACCCGCCAACCCAATCTACGAGTAGTTCGCGGACAATGCGTGGAAGGTTTCGGCGGCAAAGAAGCCTACTACCCTGTGTTGGAGGCGCTCGGCCAATGGGTTCGTGATTCGGGCGGCGGTTCCGTGGTTCATACACTGGCGAAGCAAGCCCCCACCTGGCTGATTCAGTTCCCTTCGCTCGTAAAGTCCGACCAACGAGAGGCGCTGCAAAAGGAAATCCTTGGGGCTACGCGCGAGCGAATGGTGCGTGAAATTTGTGAAGCATTGGAATCATTGACAGCGCAAGATTCGCTCGTCCTTATCCTGGAAGACCTGCATTGGGTTGATCCGTCCACTCTGGATTTTATCTCCGCAATGGCACGCCGGCGCGGGCCAGCGAAGTTGCTGTTGTTGGCAACGTATCGCCCCGCTGATGTCATCATTTCGGGGAGTCCTTTGAAAGCACTAAAGCAGGATTTGGTGCTCCACGATCTAGGTCACGAAATCAGCCTTGAAAGGCTTGAGGAGTCAGATGTCTCCGAATACCTCGCCATCAAGTTTGTTCGCGGGGACTTTCCTTCCGGATTTGCGAACCTGATCTACCGGCGGTCCGGCGGCAACCCGCTTTTCATGGTAACCATCCTCCAGGACATGGTGAAGAAGAGACTGATTGCACAAGCCGATGGGAGATGGACACTGGGCGTGGCACTTGCAGATGTTGAGCCGAGTGTCCCGGAGACGCTGGATCAGCTGATCGAGATGCAATTCCAGCAGCTCAGTTCTCTGGAGCAGTGCATTCTGAGAAGCGCCAGCGTTGCGGGAGAGCGTTTCTCCGTATGGGCGATTAGCACCACGGCCGAATTCGAAAGTGGCAGCATTGACGAAGCTTGCGAGGGACTCGCGGACAGGCTGCAATTTATAAAGGCTGCGGGAATTCACAAGTTGGCGAATGGTCAAATTTCCGCGCACTATGATTTCCGGCATTCGCTTTATCGGGAAGTACTGTATCGGCGGCTCTCCGAAATTACGCGCTCGAAATTACACCTGCTATTGGCACAGAGGCTCAAGGCGTTTTGCGATCCCTGCGAGCAAGAATTGGCGACCGAACTTGCCTTGCACTTCGAAGGAGGCCGCGACTACGAGCAAGCCGTCAATTATTTACTGGTTGCGGCGGACAATGCGGTTGGGCGATTCGCCTACCGTGATTGCATCGAGATACTGCAGCACGCGCACGACTTAGTGCTGAAGCTTCCTCTTACAGTTCGAGCCGAAATTGAGGTTCGCATCCTTGTGTCTATCGGACATGCACATTTCGCGCTGGGTGCTCTGGTTGACTCCGCCCAGACGTATGCAGCCGCGGCGGCACGCGCCCGGCAAGCTGGTCTCAAGGCGGCTCAGATGCACGCGTTAACCTGCGCGATGTATCCGCTGGGCTTTATTCGTCCCGCAGAAGGTGTCGCGGCATTGGATGAGGCCCTAGAAATCAGCGTGAGCTGCAACGATCCCACGCGTTTGGCGCTCACCCAAATGCTGGCTTCAGGGTTCCGCCTGGTGTTTGATTCCTGGAGCGAAGCACAGGCTGAATTGTGCAAGTCCGCTTACGAAACTTTGCTCCGTCTATCTCCAACAGAGTTGCATCCCTATCAGCGGATTGTGTATGCACACATTTTAATGCTCAATGGCAAGTACGCTGAGGCATTGGATCTCTGCGACCGCAGCGTTTCTGAAGCCAGCTCACTCGGCGTGGGCCAGGTAATGAACTTTCTGGCGCACTTTGGCGCGCTGAGCGCAAACCTGATCATTTTTCTCCGCATTGGACAATTTGGAAAAGTGTTGCAGATTACCAACGCTGGCAGAACGTCACCGGATCAGAACTTGTCGCTATATTGGCTGCTAACCCTTCGCGAAGCCATGCTTCGGGCAAACGTTTTTGACTTCGAGGGTGCCAGGCAGATTTGCCGCGCGGCTCGTAATGTCAGGGGAGGAGAATTTCCCGACGCGCAATACCTCGCGATTGACGAGATCGCCGCCGGCAACATCGCGCTCCAGCAAGGCAAACACTCTGAAGCAGTTGAACATTTCATGCGCATACAAGATCTTGATGAGCACACAAAATTCTTCATGCACTGGGAGTGGAGGATGACGGCGCAGCTCGAATTGAGCAATGC
>Ga0137412_10002695_pt1 | contig 14075 bp, 16 predicted proteins | sample CZODoug2_1_16fun_FD_122160 | JGI IMG/M metagenome (GOLD analysis project Ga0137412, IMG submission 122160) | Vadose zone soil fungal communities from Angelo Coast Range Reserve, California, USA - CZODoug2_1_16fungal (Hybrid Assembly) | ecosystem: Environmental > Terrestrial > Soil > Vadose zone... | reverse complement strand
ATGGTGTTTGTCGGCGAGGCGAGAAGGATTCCTAATTGATAGGCGAGGCCGGGCATCAGGCCGCGGGCGGCGTCGGCGGAGAGTTCATTCAAGTGCACTGGAATAATTCCCCAGGCGCCTTGCACTCCCATTTGAATTAAGAACGCAGACAGAATAATTATCGGAAGGCTGTGCCCGAAGGCCCATAGCGGAATCACGAGCAGGACCAGGCCAAGACCGGCCATCATGCCTTTGCGGCGACCGGCTATTTGCGAGAAATGGCCGAAGATGATGGCGCCGACGATCGCTCCGCAATTGTAAATAATGGCCACATTGGCGCGTGTGGCTGCGGAGAGCTTGTGCACTTCCTGGAGAAAATCGGGATACAAGTCTTGCGTGCCGTGGGAAAGAAACATCATGAAGGTCATCAGAACAACGAGATAGGCGAAACGCTTCCATTCGCGAGCCACGACGCGAAGGACTTCGCCGGTGCTGGCGGCGCGGTGCTGCTGCCAGGCAGCGGACTCCGGCACTTTGGTGCGAATGTAGAGGGCGAGGAGCGCAGGAGCCGCGCCAGCCCAGAACATGGCGCGCCAGCCGAAAGCGGGCAACAAAAATCGCGCAGCTACAGCGGCCAGTAAATAGCCAAAGGTATATCCGGATTGCAGGATGCCACTGAGAATGCCGCGCCAGCGCACGGGCGCAGCTTCCATGACGAGGGATGCGCCAACGCCCCATTCTCCGCCCATGCCAATACCGAATAGAGCACGCATGACGAGGAAAAATGTGTAGTTCGGCGCAAAACCGCAAAGCAATTCGATGACGGAAAAATAGATGACGTTGATCATCAACGGAATGCGCCGGCCGTAGCGGTCGGAGAGCAGACCAAAGATGAGGGCGCCTAGCGGACGCATGGCGAGCGTGGCGGTGACGGTGAAAACGATGCTCTTTTTGGGGACGCCGAATTGGTGCGCGAGCGTATCGAAGAGAAAAACGACGACGAAGAAATCGAACGCATCGAGCGTCCAACCGAGAAAACCGGCAAGAACGGCATGACGTGCGCCGGAATTTTTGGCGGTGTTCGCGGGATCGGTCGATGCGCGGTTCGGCTGAAATTCTTTTGTGGACGGTTCCGGCATTCTAGTTGGCAAGGGGAGCCCTGGCGGCGCGGCCGGGACGAACACCGCTGACTAACTGGCTGTCTTTCACAACAAGTACGCCGTTAACGAGCACGAAGGGAATGCCATCGGAGTATTGAAGCGGCTCCTCGAATGTAGCTTTGTCGATCACGCGAGCGGGATCGAAAATAGTGATGTCGGCGTCCGTGCCTTCTCGTATCCGGCCTTTGTTTTTGAAAATGGGTGCGCGCTTTTCCAGGCGCTGGGCCGGCATCAGGGTCATCTTGCGAAGTGCAGTCATCAGGTCGAGCGCTTTTTCTTCGCGCACGTAGTGGCCGAGGACACGCGAAAATGTAGCCTGGCCGCGAGGATGCACCTTCGCTCCGGTAATGGGCATACCATCGCTGGCGATCATGACGATGGGATCGGCTACGGCGGTACGAGCAGCTTCTTCGGGAATGGAATGGATCACGACGATCCCGCCCTGCTTGCGATACTTGTCAAAAGTTTCCGCGGTCAAGCGCTCGCCGGTCGCAGTCCACTGCACGTCTCTGTAGGTGATGCCCATATTTTCCTGCCATCCGGGATCGAAGATGGCGGATTGCAGCGCGGTGCTGCCAGCCGTGTAGGGATAGCATTCCGTGGTGACATCGAGGCCATGTTCCTGCGCACCTTTGATCATGGCGATGAGCTGCGGCGTGAACTTCAGGCCCATGCTGGTGATGTGCACGACGTGAAGAGGAGCGCCGGTGGCTGCGGCAGCGGCGAGGACTTCTTCGAGAGCGGCCAGACCGGTATTCGGTTCCTTGAGGCCGCCATAACGCAAGTGGACATGGACGGAACCACCGTATTTCGCGGCGATGCGGAACATTTCAACGATTTCCCAGTGGGTGGCGCCGGGCGTGTAGTTGACGCCCATGCCTTCCGCCAGCGCGCCCTGGCGAAAACCTTTGTCCACCGCGGCCGTAATTTTGGCGAACTCTTCGGGCGAAGCAGCGCGATGGGCCGCATCGCCGGTGGGAAGCATGCCGCCCTGCGTGTCGCCCATAACTTTCATGCGGACGGGAATGTGGCCGATGCTTACGCCGAAATTGATGAGCGACTTCCCTTCCCGGAGGGCATACCAACGATCGACGTCGTCGGTGCCGGCTTCTAGTTCGAGGGAGGTGGTGACGCCGTCGCGAGCTTGATATTCGTAATTGCGCGGCTCCTGGCCGTGTTCATGGAGGTCGATAAAACCGGGGGCGACAATTAGACCCTTAGCGTCGATGGTAGACGTGGCGCTTAGCGTATTGGTCGAGATAACGGCAATCTTTCCGGCGCGAATGCCCACATTGCGGACAGCGTCCAGGCCGGATTCAGGATCCATCACGCGGCCGTTAAGAATGACGACGTCGTAGGGCTCGCCAGCGGCTTCAGTGGAAAGTGACTTGGAGGCGAGAGTCGCAATAGCGGCGAAGAGGACGAGAGTGACCACCATCTTCGCGGCATTCCATTTATGCATGCAATCTCCGATGCGTCGCCAACAGCTACAAGGGCGGCATCGTACAACAGAGTTGAATTTATGTCCTTAGGTTGGGGCAAAGAAAAACCCCAGGTCTTCGGGGGGTAGAAGACCCGGGGTCGGGGGTACTGCAGAGGGGGGCCGGAGGAAAGTCGTGAGCCTTTAGTGCACCTGGTGCACAGTCATCAGGCAAATTTTGCGAAGCTCTTCATAGGTAAAGAAAGTCTCTTCCTGATCGCCAGCACGCTCGCGATGCCCTAAGCCGGATTCGCTGGATATCCGCGAGAGTTCACTTTCCGGGATTCCCAGCAGCATGGCGGCGCGGCCTTGCGTGACGTATTTGGGAACTGAGGCGTTCATATTCATCCCTCCTCAGGCAGCAACCATGGCCATGCCATCTTCTTCCACGGCCAGGATCATGGTTTTGTAGATGTCGATGTCCCACTCGTCGCCGATGCGCATTTTCAGGGTGTCGCAACCCTCTTTCAGGAGCTTGCCGCGAAGCGGAACTCTGATATCACCGAGTGCGACCTGCAGGACTACGGGCTGTCCGATCCACGTTGCGAATGCGCTTGGCATGCCCCCTCCGTGTGGTTTGTCCCGACGCCAACGAGAATCGCCTTTTGGTCTGCCGGGGCCAATGGTACAGAGAGAGCAGAGTGCTAGTAAGAAAGTACTGGCGAAACAATTTCCGCATTTTTAGGGGTGTAGCGGAGCGAAGTACATAGGTACTGTTTTTTCGGGACGTGCGACCCATAGGCGCGGAATGGAGTGGCTGGCATTCTCAGTGCGTGACGAATAGCCACATACTCGGCCCCTTCGAGAGGGCGACACCGGCCGCCCGGCCAGGGATTGGACTGGCATTGGGAGGCGGCTTTGCGCGGGGATTTGCGCACCTGGGCGTGCTGCGGGTGCTGGAACAGCACCACATACCTATATCTTGTATCGCGGGAACCAGCGTGGGAAGCATCCTGGGCGCGGCGTACGCGAGCGGCGCTCCGCTGGCGCGCATCATAGCGACGTGCCGGACATTGCGTTTGCGCGACATCGCCAGATGGCGTGTTTCGCGGCTGGGCTTTGCGAGCAACCATCGATTGGGCGACCTGATTGAGCGCGTTTTCGAGGCTCGCCAGTTTGAGGAGTTGCACATCCCCATGGCGGTGGTGGCCACGGACCTGAATAGCGGCGAGCCAGTGGTGATGACCCACGGCAACCTGATTGACGCGATACGCGCGAGCTGCGCATTCCCAGGATTATTTGAGCCGGTGGAAATGGGCACTCGCTGCCTGGCGGACGGTGGGCTAGTGGCGCCGGTGCCAACGCGAGCGGCTCGCGACTTGGGCGCGGCGTACGTGCTGGCGGTTTCGGTGGGGATGCAAGACGGGTACGTCGGCACGCCGAGCAACATCTTTCAAGTGGTCAGCCGGGCAGTGACGGCGGCGCAGAAACATCAGTCCGAGGTGTGGGAGCGAGACGCGGACTTGGCGCTACGGCCGGATGTGCAGTCCCTGGCGTGGGATGATTTCGAGCGCGCCGACGAGGCCATCGAAGCAGGCGCGGCGGCGGCACGGAGCGCGCTGCCCAGGATCCAGAAGTGGTTGGCGCGCGCGGAGAGTATGCGTGAATTCGAGCCGCGGGAGCAGATGCAACTCCGGCTGGCCGGGGCTGGGGCGGTGCGATGATGCGCTTGACTGCGTGCTATGCGATATTCGCGGCAGTGGGACTGCTTTGGTATGAAAGCGGACATGACTTTGGCATTTTCTGTTACCGTATTGGTTGCGGTGTGTTTAGCGCAGCTCGTGAGCGAGCACTGGAACTTGTGCCGCAGAGAGCCACAACTAATCCGGTGAGGACCAGCGCGGCGTGCTCGAATCGATCCTTCATTTTTTCCGCTCCCTTTACGACCCCGAAGGACTAAAAGAACTCATTCGCAGCGGCGGTGCGCCGCTGGTTTGCACGATTGTGTTCATTGAGACCGGATTTTTCGTGGGATTTTTTCTGCCCGGCGATTCCCTGCTGGTCACGGCTGGCATTTTTGCGGCGGCCGGAGTGGTTCCGCTGCGCTGGCTGCTGTTGCCGGTGATGGCTTGCGCGATTGTGGGCGACCAGATCGGCTATTGGATTGGGCGTACGGCCGGTCCCACGCTTTACAAGCGTGAGGACTCCCTGTTTTTTCGACGCAGCCATCTGCAAAGGGCGCACGATTTCTACGAGAAGTATGGCGGGCGCGCCGTGATTTTTGCGCGCTTCGTGCCGATCATCCGGACATTTTGCCCGCCGGTGGCCGGTGCCGCGCGCATGCCATATACGCGATATTTGATGTTCGACGTTTTCGGAGGCGTGCTTTGGGTTGGGGCGATGATTCTGGGCGGGTACTTTTTGGGGCGAAACGTGCCGAACATCGGGCAGCGGATTCATTACGTGATCGCCGCGGTGGTGGTTCTGTCCCTGCTTCCTGCGGTGATCAGCATTGTGCGGGCACGGCGCGCAGTGGCGCGTGGGGCGGGCAGCTAGGCGTGGCGGCCCGGAAGGTTCGCGCCGTCATTTTCGATATCGGGCGAGTGCTGGTCCGCATCGACGTGGCTCGAGCCATGAAGGGGATGGCCTCCGGGCTTTCGCTATCGGCAGAGGAGCTTTGGTCGGCCATCGAAAAGGACCCGCGCTGGAACGATTGGCAGGAGGGCCGGGTCTCTGCGCGAGATTGGCATTTGCACATGCAGCGGAGGTTCGGCGTGTTGTCGAAATTCGCGGCATTCACCGAGAAATGGAACCTGGTACTGGATCCTGAGCCGATCCATGGCAAGGAGTTGTTCGAGAAGCTGTCGAAGAAATACCGGTTGGCGCTGCTTTCCAATACCGATTCCATCCATGTGGCCTATATGGAGTCGAGATATGACTTTTTTGCATATTTTCCCGCGCGCGTTTACTCCTGCCTGGTAGGGGCGAGCAAACCGAGCCCAATCATCTATCGCGAAGCGCTGCGGGCTTGCCGGGCGCGGGCCGAAGAAGCGGTGTATATCGATGATATTGAAGGCTATGTGGACGCCGCGCGGCGACTAGGAATGACCGGCGTACACTTTCGCTCCGCTGACCAATTGAGATCAGACCTTCAGGGGCTCGGACTGGACGTCTGAGGGCTGCCTATGTGTCCGTCTTTCCACGGCAAACAGACGCAAGTGCGTAATCTTTCCCAGGACTAGTACGAGTCCGTCCATCCCCTTTCTCCGGTAGAAACCCTTACCAAGGTCCATACCTTCATTCACTTACCCGTCTGCAGAGTCCACCGGACGGAGGTAGGAATTTTGGCGAGAGGCATGCATTCATCTGCGTCAAGGGCCGGTTAATCAGAATGAATTTCGCCCCATAGGGGTGAAGGAGAAAAGACAGTTTATGTCCGACGATCACATTATCGAAAATAGAGAAACACCAGCGTGGCAGCTTCCCGCGATCGTAGTGCTGGGACTTATCGCGTTAGGCGGCTTGTGGTTTGGCTGGAACGCCTCGTCCAAGCTGGATGCGACCCAGCAATCGGTGGCCGCACAGCTCAAGACGACCCAGCAAGCTGTACAGCAGGACGTTTCTTCGCTGAAAGACCGTTTGGCGCAGGATGAGAAGGCCAATACGGATTTGCAAGGCGACCTCAGCGTAGTAACCAAGAAGCTCAAGATTACGCAAGGGCAGTTGAAGACTGCTCGCGCGGAAGCCGCCAAGCTCAACGACGAGACCAGCCAAAAGTTGACCGCGCTGGACACCTCCGTAAAGGGAGAACTGGCGACCAAGGCTTCGTCGGATGACCTGAAGAACGTGGACACCAAGGTGGGCGGGGTCCGGACAGACCTGGACACCACGCGTGATGACCTGAAAATGGCGCGCAGCGAGATGGGAACACTGATCGCGCGCAACCATGATGAAATCGACCAACTGCGCAGGCTCGGCGAACGCGAATATGTGGAATTCACAGTCGCGGGCAAGAACAAGCCGCAAAAGGTCGGAAACGTGACCGTGGAACTCAAGGGCGTGAACCAGAAGCGCAATCAATACAGCGTGGTGATGGTGGTGGAAGATAAGCGCTTTGAAAAGAAGAACCGGGCGTTGAACGAGCCGGTATTCTTCTACACCTCCGGAACGCGTCTGCCCGAAGAGATGGTGATCAACAAGGTCAGCAAGGACCAGGTCAGCGGCTACGTGAGCATTCCCAAGGCGAATACGCAGCAGACTGCCGCGGCAACATCTACTTCCGGCAGGTAAAAAGCAGAGAGAAGCCGGCGCTAGCCGTCGGCGCGGGCGGTAAGGGCGGACAGCTTTGGCTGTCCGCCCTTTTTGTTGCTGGCAAGCAGCTCCGCGAAAGTCCGCTACAATAACAGCGCTGCACGGAGCCCCTATTTGCTGCAAACACCAGCGATTCTTTTTTGCGATATTGATGGTCTTCTACCGTTGCGCGGGAAAATGGCGCCGGGATTCGATGATTTCATTGCCAGCCTGGAACATGCGGCCATTCCCAATGTCTGGGTGACCACGCGCACGCGCCTGCTAATCGATGATCCTCGCCGAAAGCTGGGGCATAGTCATCCGTTCATCGCCGAAGGAGGCTGTGGGGTCTACCTTCCGGAGGGCTATTTCCATTTGCGGCCGCCAAAAACGGTGCGGCTGGGGCGGTTCACATGTTTGCCGATAGCGGAGCCGCAACCGGCGGCAACGGAAGCATTAGAAGAACTGGCTGCGGAAACGGGTGTCTCGGTGGTCCAGCTGCGGTCGCTGTCGCCGAGGGAACTCGCGCAGAACTCCGGTTTACCGCCAGCGCAGGCGGAATTGATGCGCCAACCCGATTTCGACGAAGTTTTTTTCTTTGCAGGAGCGACGGAGGATGAAATCCGGCGTTTTCTCGCAGCGGGCGCGGAGCGGCATTGGCAATTGCGGCAGCACGGCGTTTTGTGGTCGCTCGCGGTGGGCGCAAGCCTGAAACAATGCGTGCGGGAAGTCTCCAAACTGTATACACGGGCCTTGCGGTCTCAGCCAAAAATCGTGGGAATTGCGCAAAGCGGCAGTGGTTCGGAATTATTGAGTGTGTGCGATCGCGGATTTGTACTGGTGGGCGGCGATGGATCGGCGGACGATTTGGACTCGCAAAGAGAGAGGCTGCCGGCGCGATTTCGAGAGATTCCGATCGATTCGGAGGACGCGTGGGAGCGAATTATTGAAGCGGTTAGCGGGAAGGGCTAAAGCGCGACCGGAAAAAATGTATCAGCGAGTCGATGGTTTTGCACAGCGTAATGAGCTGGAGTAGCGGGCTGAGTTAATGGTCACATATGCAAGCCACTGATTTATGAAGACGATAGTGGCAAGTCGGACGCCCGACGGACTGGCCCTCCACTTGCCCAAAGTCAGTACGCAACGCGACGTCGCGTTCGCCGGCAACTATCGCGAAGGGCCCACAGCGCAGCGGCCGAGTACTAGGAGAACCCTTACCATGGCTTGGATTGCTCGCTGCATTCGTATTCCTGCTTCGGAATCGCAAAAGACTTTCCTTCTGGTTATTTGCGTGGTCGCTATGAGCGTGATGGCAGTCGGACTCGTGTGGCAGGCAGAAATCATCGCGCATCAGCAGGAAGCCATTCGCTGGCTTGAGACGTTGAAATTTGGCGGCTGAAGTCTTCCGACAGTTCTGAATCTTCCAGCCAATCCGGCTCGCTGGCAAGACACCATTCTCGGTTGCTTGCCGCGTTACATCTTCGTCTAAATCGCCGTCGAAGTTCTACACTTTGCGCCGCGGGTGTGATTCAATACGTTCCCGAGGGAATCCCAATTTTTCTGGAGTGATGTAATGAAAGAGATCGTCGCAATATTTGCTTTGATTCTCGCGCCCGCAGTTTTCGCCGCGCGAAGCCAGGAACCTGCAGCCGACCCGGCTCCGCAGGCCAGCAGCCATAACGCTGGATCGACCTCCAGCAAAGCCACTTCGCACGACCGGCATGCACGCAAACATCACGCGAGCGGCCATCATCATCGCCATCGCTCAACGACGAAGAGCCACAACTCCTAAAATGAAATGGGGAGCCGGATGGCTCCCCATTTCTTACCATTTTGCCGTGTCGTCTCGGAAGCAACGCCAACTTGCACGCGTGTTTTCGGGCGACTCGCACCGCGAGAGCGGTGTGTATCAGCTTTGGTTCAGCTCTAAGCCCGGTGGAGTCATGCTCCCTCCAGAGCCCGATGAGCTCACGTCTCTGATTTACTCCTGTGAGGGCTGGAGCGCAAGCGAATAGATAGGGAAAAGCAAAGGCGGCAGAATAACCGCGAGAAATCCGCGAAATTTACTTTATAAAGAGCGATTCACGAAGTTGGTCGCGACCGACAAATGACTTCACGGTTCGGTAGCGACTGAAGAGATCCTGAATCTCGCGGTTTTGGTAGACACGCTGCGCGGGACACAAAACCGGCGAGGAAATCACCTGCAGCGTGCTGGGATCCACGACCCGATAGCGTTGAAAGCCTTCGGGCTTCTTGCTGTGAAACATAGCGAAAACGACGCCGCCCGGCCGCAGCAGCTCGGTCAAATTGGCCACCATTTGCTTGGCGACCAACGGTTCGAGGTAGTCGAGCAAGTCCCAGAGAAGTACGGCGTCAAAGGAAGCGCTCGGATATTGCAGATTGGCCTCGAGGAAGCGCGCGGCGCGGGCCGCAGGGGTTACATCCAGGTTGTGCTGAGCGGCGCGACCGGTGGCTTCGCGCAATTTTCCTTCTTCCTCGACCAGGAAATCTTTCCAGGCGCGAAGAATGTCTTCCGAAGAAACACGAAAACCGCGCTCGATGAAAAAACTCAACGTAGTCTGCCAGGCAGGGCCTAGATCCAAAAGGGTCCCGCGGCCAAGCCCATCGAGATTCCACAAGAATTCCTTCAAACCATTGGAGACACGGTTGGATTCGCGCGGTTCCGGGGCTCGCGCCGCGCCCACCGCGGCTACCGGCACCGGGCCGCCGGTGCGCGGTCTGCCGGAGCTACCCATGGTGCGAGGAATTTCGGCGCCGGCGCCTGCCGCGGCGCCTATGCCAATCCCCAACTTGTTGAGGAAACTCATCAGTTGGTCACCGATCCCGAGCTTATGGAGACTGCGCCGCTCTTGGCAGTGCCGGCGGCGGCGCTGCGAGCTTCGGTGTGCTTATCGATGGGCTTTCCGGTTTCAATTTCTACGCGGCCGCGCAGCACAGCGCCATCTTCAATCATGAGGCGCTCTGTTTGCAGGTCGCCGGCAACGTTTCCAGTGCTCCAGAGTTGAATCTTTTCGCGGCCGACAATTTTTCCGTCAACGCGGCCGCGCACGATTACTTCGCGTGCGAAAATGTCGGCCTTCACTTCTCCATTGGGTCCAACGGTCAGGCTTCCGTTGCTCAGATTCAGTTTGCCTTCGACGTGGCCGTCGACAAAAAGATCTTCACTGCCGGTCACTTCGCCCTTGATACGAATGCCCTGGCTGATACAGGCGGAAGATTTCGTGGAAACAGGAAGGCTGCTGCTTGCTTCGCGCGGAGCGCTGCTAACCGGCGCTGGGGAGTTTGCGGAATTCCCGGGCACATTTTCCGGAAGTCCTTGAGATTTAACTTCTTCTTTCTTCCACATGGGGACACCTCGACGAAGGATTTTTACTCCAATAAGTCGCTCTTCGTCGGCTGGTTGGGATTCGCGACTTGAAACGGGGACAATAATATAGGAGCTAGGGGCATGTAAAGGGAAATACCTAGTAGCAAATCTAGGGTGTGACGTGACGTGCTACACCACGTGTGGTGTACTCCCTACAGCGGGTGCCACAATAAGTTGCGATTTATCGGTGACGGTTGGGCCGGTGTGCTGCTCCCAAATCGCCACAATCATGCCCGCTATCTCTCGAGATAGATCTTTGACGGAAAGGCGCTTTTCCCACCAGCGCGCAGGATCAAAATCACCGTCGCGCGCGCCAGTAATTCGCACTTTGGTGTCGTTCGGGAAGACGTGCGAGAAAATATAGCGTGCGCGACGGGTGTGAAAATTGGAAGTGACCACGATGATGCTACGCCATTTTTTTTGCTTGGCTACTTGCGCGAGGGTTATCGCTTCCTCGCGCGTGTTGTCCGAGTCGTGCGCAACTCGCAAAATTTTGTCTTTCGGCACGCCGCGCTCAATCAAGTCATGCTCGATTAATTCCGCAACGCCGGCGTAAGGACGCAAGCGGCGGCCACTGGCAACGACGATGGGAGCGAGGCCCTGGCGATAGACCTGGGAGGCGCGAGTGGCGCGATCGGCGTAAAAATTATCATCGCTAAGCACAAGAATCGCATCGGAGTGGTCCAGGGTGTCTTCCACCACCCAACCTTCACCTACCAGGCGAAAGATGGGATGTCGTGCGAGGTACAAGACGGCGAGCAGGAATATGACGGCAACGAGCGCGATCAGCGAGGAGACGATTCCACCCCGTTGGGATGGATGTTCGCGCTGAGGACTGCGATGCGTCATGTATTGGGATCCAGAGCGCGAAGTTGTTCCGCAGCCTGCTCGGGTAAGAGCGAGTTAAAGTAAACCTCTTTGATGCTGTAGGACTTGCTGCGTTTTTCGAGGATCGGCAGGATTTCGATGTGCCAATGGAAATCGTCGGACAGCGTTTTCCAGTAGCCGGCCAGTTCACCTTTTTTGCTAAGCGTGTTGGGGGCTGTATGCACCACCAGGTGATAAGAGGGAGCTACTTTTCCCAAGCGGCGCAGGACGCGACCTAACAGCGCGGCGAGTTGCCGGCGGTTGGAACCGGGGCGGGGTTGCTCAAAAAGGTGATTGTGGCGGCGGTGAAGGACCCAAAGTTCGTAAGGCACACGCGAAGAGTAAGGGCACAGGGCGTAGTAGTCACCCTGCACGTCGACGATGCGCTTACCTTGTTTTTCGTCCTGACGGACAACGTCGCAAAAGATGCAGCGCTCGCGCTCGCGGAACCATTCGCTGGCGGAATTGAGTTCATACTTGACGCGGCGAGGGACAAAAACTGTGGCCGTGATTTGGGAATGTGCGTGGGACCATTCGTCGCCAGCGAGCGGCCCTTGGTTCTTGAACACCGCAACATATTTGAAACGCGGATCCTTCTTCAAGTCGGCGATGCGCGAGGCCCATACCCAGAGGACGCGCTCGATCTCTTCGTCGTTTAGTTGCGATAAATGTTTGTCGTGGTGCGGAGTTTCCACTACGACTTCGTGGGCGCCGATGGCTCCCATCTTGTCGTACATGCCTTCGGCGGCGCGGCCTGGGTCGCCCTCAATGCGATACAAGGGGTCGGGATGCGCCATAACGCGCACCTGCCAGGGACCTTCGGCGGGCCAGGTCAGAATGGACGGCCGTTTCTCGATGGTTCCAGGATCGAAAGGGCAAGGTTGCGCGGAATCGCCGGACGATTCTTGTTGACCTACCACTACCCAGCTTTGGGTAATAGGATCGCGTCTAATTTCCATGCGGAATCTTTAGTACCGACAATGTGATGCACGCAGCATGCCTGGCCTCGAAATGGAAGGCAACGCTCGCGCCCGGCCAGCCGCTAGAAAATCGTTTCTCTTGCTCATGACGGAGTAGTTTCGGTGCCGCTGCCGGAATTGTCAAGCAAGCGCGTGGTATGCTCGCGCGTTATGGACGCCGATATCGAACTAATGGAGCAAGCGCTGGAGGAAGCGCGCGCCTGTGCAGCAGCGGGGGAAGTGCCCGTCGGCGCGCTTTTAGTGCACGAAGGGCAAATCATCGCACGCTCCGGCAACCGAACCATTCGGGATTGCGATCCTACTGCGCACGCGGAGATGGTGGTATTGCGTGAAGGTTCTCGCAAGCTCGGCAATTATCGGCTGGCCGGCACGACATTGTACGTGACGGTAGAACCTTGCAGCATGTGCGCGGGGGGCCTGATTCAGGCCCGCGTGCCGCGTTTGGTGTACGGATGCGACGATCCCAAGGGTGGCGCTGTGCGATCTTGCTTTGCGATGCTCAATCACCCGGGCCTCAATCACCGGGTGGAGGTTACCGCAGGTATCTTGGCCAATGAATGCGCGGCGATTCTGCAATCGTTCTTCGCGGCTCGACGATAAAACGCCGCTAGTCAGAATGCATTGCTGGGCGCGCGAATCGTCTGTTACGATTGTGAAAGCCGCGGAGAGGTGTCTGAGCGGTTGAAAGAGCTCGCCTCGAAAGCGAGTGTAGGGGGAACCCTACCGTGGGTTCAAATCCCACCCTCTCCGCCATATCTAAAAGACCGCATAAACCAGTACTATTGACCGCTTGCTACCATCTTGCTACCGTATTCTCGCATTTAATTGGGGAGGCAGGATGGCCGCGGTTTACGCCCGATTCAAGAATTCCCAGGGAAGCTGGAAATACGAGAAAGTCGGCAAGGGCCGTCCTCCGAAGGCTGCATCCTTCCATGTGCGCTTTACGGACGCCACTGGCAAGCGCCGCTGGTCCCAACCATTCCCCTCGGTAGAAACCGCCAATGCCAACTCGGAAGGCGTCAAGATTGCCTCCGTCGCGGCATCAAAGGGCCTCACCGTTTCGGAATTTCAAGACACGTTGAACGCAGGCAAGACCACCATCAAGGATGCAGTAGACCAATTCTTGAGACTGAAAAAGCGGAAGCGGCCTAGAACGGTTGCGCTCTACACCTCCACGCTGCAACACCTAGTCACGCACCTTCCAAAGGCTGTGCGTTTCGTCGCTGACCTTGCGACACCAGACGCGCTCAACACCTATTTGGAAACGCTGGAACCTTCGCGAACCATAAGCAGGCTGTCATTGTATAGTTTCAGGTTTCGGTGGGTCCCTTGAGGGTCTCCCTGTTTGTACCAATGATGTGGATTTCCTTTCCGTGAAGTCCCGCAAACTTTATCGCCTTACCAAGAAGCGCGTACTCGTCTTGTTGGTAGTCTGCGGCAAACGAGTCCTGATGGATGATCACCATGTCTTCGCTTTTGAGGCAGGACTCAACGAAGTCGGGCAATAGACGCCTGATCTCGGCCGACAGTGCCGCCTTTCTTTCTCGTATTTCTTCGTCCGACAAAACATTCACCGCACACCCCCTTTTGCACCTTTACACAGTTTGCAGAACCTATGACCGCAACGCTGGCAGACCAGAGCAAACATGCGCGTCCGCTTTCCACATTTGCAGCATTTCAGGCTCACTTTTTGTTCGCTTTCGGGGCCGTCCGCTCAGGAATTTGCGCCATCACTTTCTCCTTCGATAGATAGTCAACAGTATATCGTTCGGCGACCGGGTGCGAAGATGGAGTGACAAGGCTGATGGAAGCGTAGAATTGCGGAAGTGGCTCATTTTGAGGGAATCTTACGTTGCAATTCTTGGACAAGGTCATCGGCTTGTTCGAGAAGCTTCCGCATCTCTAGTAAAATCGCGCGCCTTTGTTTCGGTTCTGAGGTCGCGCTTAGTTTTTTCTGGGCAACTTCAAGGTCCTTGTTTATTTCACCAAAC
>Ga0137412_10002694_pt1 | contig 14076 bp, 14 predicted proteins | sample CZODoug2_1_16fun_FD_122160 | JGI IMG/M metagenome (GOLD analysis project Ga0137412, IMG submission 122160) | Vadose zone soil fungal communities from Angelo Coast Range Reserve, California, USA - CZODoug2_1_16fungal (Hybrid Assembly) | ecosystem: Environmental > Terrestrial > Soil > Vadose zone... | reverse complement strand
TCGCTATAGACAGGAACTTGCACAAAGCCATACGCGTCCAGGTTGCCCGCCACCTTTGCGGTCAGGCCCGGACTCACATAAGCCACATACCCTGCGGTGGAATAGATGTCAGCTAGAGCACCTTGGTCGACGCTCTTATGGAGTAAATTCATCTGCAGTTGCGGTACCAATTTCGGATTGGCTTCGTAGCGGACGCCAAAACTCACGGTTGTGCTATTGCCGGGGCGATAGTCATTGCCCGGTTGGTCCTGCTTACTCTTGACCGCGCTTTGAAATTGCGCATTGGCGAAGAAATCGAAGTTTTGGCCGATGGGTTGATAGTAGTAAGCGCCGACGATGATATCGGTGCTGCCGGTGCCCGGCTGCAAACTGGCGTCCAAAGGCTCTCCCGCCAACGGCCCGCTGTTGAATTTCACATCGGTGCCGTAGCGGCCCGTGGGAAGCTTCACTCCCAATTGCAGCCCGAGGTTGTGGTTGGGTAGAAATCCCTGGTAGCTGCCGATGAACTTGATGTCGCCGAGACTCGAACTGCGCGAATAGCTCAATGCCGAGAGCGGTTGGGTGGAGTCAAAGTCCCCATACGTTGAATGAGTGCGAACAACATAAGGCACCCGCAAATCGATATTCCAATCGGCGTTCGGGCTGTAATCGAGACCCACGGTGTAATACCGATTGAGCGTTTCGCGCTCGAGCTCATTGCCATCGGGAACACCGGATATCGTATGGGTTCCACTTCGTAGCTGGTCTTGGTGGATGTAGTCATATTCAAAACTGAGGCGCCATCCGGGCATGGATGAATAGCCCATGGCCGCGTCGGCGTTTAGCGTGCAACCACAGCTTGCACAGGCCCAAGTCGATATCGGGGTAACAGAGAGGCATAAGACCGCTGCACTCAAGCGCTTGATGGAACCATTCATACGTATCTCCCGCGACCGCCATGGCAGTCGCCTCACGCAAGGGATTGAAAGGGCTGAGGCTTGCAATGGGATGACCACCGCAAGCCGATCGGCCGCTGAAACTCAATTCAAGCGAGAGACGGCGGGCCGCGCGGCTGATGAGTGCGTGGGAGGCGTATACCCCGCAGAGGGGTTTCGAAAGCGACGACAGGCTGAGAAACGATGGGCGCGGGCGGCTCAAAGGCTATGACGTGGGAAAGCGGACCAGCCGCGGGTGCGCTTCCAAACGGACAGTTGACAAACCCAGCGTGACTTCCCGGGTGGTGGTGCGCATGGTGCGCGGGCATTTGGACGCTAGCGGCTGCGGGACACAGCTCCAGCAAAAACGGCGTCCCGCTCGCCGGCATAAAGCCAACGGGCACATAAGCACGAAACAGGAGAATGACCAGCAGTAAGCGGGTCATCAGGCTGCGCTGGCAATTGTCGAAAGGGCGTTGCCGCATGTGCTCGAGGCATCTGATTTTGGAGGACTCGCGCAGTCTATTCCGGTTCAAGGTAGATGTGGAAGGAGTAGTTCACGGTACTGAACCTCGTGCGTCTCCTCAGTGTCGCCGGGTAACCCACTGTTGGCGTGTTATGCCGTGTGACATAATCGAAACGGAGTGTCGCAAGCGCGAGATGGATCTCAACCGCGTGCGGCACGTGGTTGAGATACGCATGGCAGAATGGCAGAAGCAGCGCGAGCAAAGACAGTGCCGTCTTACGGCGGCACAGCACATCGCGAGCGGCAAGTTGGTGGCGGCGGAGAAGGCGAAGGCGCTGCTCGAGGCGGTCATCCGCCCCGGCGACCGGGTCTGCCTCGAAGGCGACAATCAGAAACAGGCTGACTTCCTTGCCGACGCGCTGGCGAGCGTCGACAGCTCGCTCATTCATGATCTGCACATGGTGCAGTCCGGAATCGTACTTCAGTCGCATCTGGATCTCTTCGAGCGCGGCATCGCCCGCAAGCTCGACTTCTCCTATTCCGGTCCACAGGGCGCAGCCATCGCACGTGCCCTCGCCGCCGGCAAGATCGAATTGGGAGCGATCCACACCTACATCGAGTTGTACGCCCGCTATGTCATGGACCTGACGCCGAATGTCGCGCTGATAGCGGCGGTGGCAGCAGATCGCGCGGGCAATCTCTATACCGGTCCCAATACCGAGGACACGCCGTCGATTGTCGAGGCCACAGCCTTCAAGTCGGGCATCGTCATCGCCCAGGTAAACCAGATCGTGGACAAGGTGCGGCGCGTCGACATCCCCGGCGACCAGGTCGACTTCGTCATCCAGGCAGACCACAACTTCTACGTCGAGCCGTTGTTTACCCGGGATCCTGCGAACGTGACGGAAGGCCAAATCCTCATGGCCATGATGGCGATCAAGGGAATCTACGCCGAGTACGGCGTCAAGCGCCTGAATCACGGCATAGGCTTTCCCACCGCGGCGATCGAATTGATCCTACCGACCTACGGCGAACGGCTTGGCCTCAAGGGTAAGATCGCCACGCACTGGGCGCTGAATCCGCATCCCACCCTGATCCCCGCGATTGAAAGCGGCTGGGTCGAGCAGATCCACTGCTTCGGCAGCGAGGTGGGGATGGACGAATACATGTCGGCGCGCAGCGATGTTTACTTCATCGGATCCGATGGGACGTTGCGGTCCAACCGCATGATGTGCCAGAACGCCGGGCTCTATGCCTGCGATATGTTCATCGGGTCAACGCTGCAAATTGATTTGGCCGGGAATAGTTCGACCGTGACTCCGGGCCGCATTGCCGGTTTTGGCGGTGCCCCCAACATGGGTGCCGACCCACATGGCCGGCGCCATCCTTCGGAGCCCTGGTTGAAGGCCGGACGTGAGGCATCGGATGGGCCGCCCGCGTTGACGCGCGGGCGCAAGTTGGTGGTGCAGGTGCTGGAAACTTTCGGCGATAAAATGGTGCCGAACTTCGTCGAGGAACTCGACAGTCTGAAGCTGGCCAACGAACTGAAGCTCGAGTTGGCTCCGGTGATGATTTACGGCGACGATGTGACCCACATCGTCACGGAAGAGGGCATCGCCAACCTGCTGCTGTGCCGCGGCGCCTCCGAGCGCGAACAGGCCATCCGCGGCGTTGCCGGCTTCACCGAGGTGGGCCGCGGACGCGATCGCAAAGCCGTGGAGGCGCTGCGCCGGCGCGGCGTCATTCGCCGCCCCGAGGATTTGGGCATCGATCTGCTCGATGCCAGCCGTCAGTTGCTCGCGGCACATTCGATCAAAGATCTCGTGACCTGGTCCGGCGGACTTTACGCACCGCCTTCCAAATTCAGGAATTGGTAGGAGACGCCGGTGGAGAAATTCGAGGTGAAGGGCACGAACCGGCGGCGCGCGCCGGGCGGCCGCAGACAGACCATCACCGGCGTCAACGCATCGGGCAATCTCGAGGTCATGATCGAACGCGTATTGCCGGATAGTGAGTGCTTGGTTGAGGTCACCACGGCAGTGACAGGGTTTCGGGATATCTGGTACGCGGTGATCGAGGAGTTCTTCGAGCGCAGCGCTCCGGGCGGTCTGCGGTTCTCCATCAATGACGGAGGTGCACGGCCCGATACGGTCATGCTGCGCCTGATGCAGGGCGTGCGGTTGATGGAGGCTCCGCCATGAGCATTTCTTGGCGGCCGCACGAAGCCGATTGGTACGAGGCATCGGCACGCGAGCGCATCGCGGGCTTGGTGGATCCGGATAGCTTCGTCGAGTTCTTGGGTCCCGACCAGCGCGCCATGAGCCCGCATCTCGCCCAGTTCAATCTGACCGGCGCTTTCGACGATGGCCTGATCGTCGGCCGCGGCACCCTTGATGGCCAAGCCGTCCTTCTCGCGGCGCAGGAAGGGCGCTTTCTCGGCGGCGCGTTCGGCGAAGTGCACGGGGCGAAGCTGGTGGGCTTATTGCGCGGCGCGCGCGCCGCGGCCGGCACGGGTGGACCGAAATGCGTACTTCTGCTGTTGGATACCGGCGGCGTACGTTTGCAGGAGGCAAACGCGGGGGAGTTGTCGATCTCCGAGACCATTCGCGCCATCGTGGAGGCGCGCCTCGCCGGCGTCGCGGTCGTAGCGCTGATTGGCGGCCGTTCAGGCGCGTTCGGCGGCGGCGGTATCATCACCGCCTGCTGCAGCCGCATCGTCGTGTCGCAGCATGCACGCGTGAGCGTCAGTGGTCCTGAGGTCATCGAGACCAACAAGGGCGTCGAGGAATTCGACTCGAAGGATCGCGCGTTGGTGTGGCGCATTACCGGTGGACGAACACGCACCCTGACAGGCGGCGCCGACCGCTACGTCAAAGGGCGAATCCGGGATTTTCGCCAGGCGGCCATTGAACTGATGACGCAGGCGCCGCCCTTCACGTTCGAGACACTCGCCGCCGAGCAGCGGCGGCTCGCCGAGCGCTTGCAGGAGTACGGGGAGTGTCGGGACGCACCGCAGCTATGGCGCAAGTCAGGACTGCCAGAGCCGGAGCGTATCGCTGAACTCTCGGACGACGCATTTCTTGCCATGGCGCGAACCAAGGAATGCAAGCATGACGCTCGATGAAGGCATGACGCTCGATGACGTGCTGGCCTCGCTGTTCCCGGGCGGGCATGCGCTGGAACGGGGGCCCTTCGGCACGGTGCACGGGACGGGCAGATTGGAGGGCGGGGGCCAGATCGCGCTGGTGGGCATTGTCGATCGCACGCCGCTCGGCGTCGACGGTGCGCTGCTGCTGGCCAGCCGCGTGCTCGCGGTCATCGACAAGGGTGGCGGCGTGCCGATCATGATGCTGGTCGATACCGCCAGCCAAAGCATGACGCGCCGGGATGAGCTTCTCGGTCTCAATGAATATCTCGCGCATCTCAGCAAGAGCCTGGCGCTCGCCGCGGCACGCGGCCATCGCACGGTTGGCGTTCTGTATGGGCGAGCCGCGGCGGGCGCGTTCATTGCCACGGCGCTGTCGACCCAAGTTCTGGCGGCCGTGCGTGGCGCCGAACCCAGCGTGATGGATCTCCCCTCGATCGCTCGCGTGACGAAATTGCCCCTGGACCAGCTCGAGCGGTTGGCGCAGTCGACGCCGATCTTCGCACCTGGCCTCGATCCCATGGTCGCCGTTGGCGCGGTGGCGCAGATATGGGATGCCAGTAAACCGCTCGCAGAACAGCTCGCCGCACTGCTGCGGCAGAGCGTAGAGGCGCGCGACCGCCGTGATGAGATCGGACTCGCGCGCAAGGGTCGTCTGCTGGCGGCCGGAATCGCCCAACGCGTCGCGAAAGAGGCGGCGGCCGGTGCGTAACGCAATCACGGCGTACCCGCTGCCGGCGGCCCCTTGGCAGCGACACGATCTGTTGCGTATTGCACCGGACGTCTGGGCCTCCGCGTTGGCCGCCCGGCCGGCGTTTGCCGCGCTGCCGTTGCTCACGAACTGGGTTATGCAAGAGTGGCCGGTCATCGTCCGGCGCAGGATGGAGGGCGACGATCCCGCCCTGGTGCCCGTCGGCGTGCCGCTGCCGCCGGCAGCCGGCAAGCTGCGCATTGCGTTGAGCGTTCCCCAACAAGCAGTGATCGCGCATTCAAAAGCGCTAGCCCTGCAGTCGGCTGCGGGCGCGGCGGACCGCGCCTGGCAGCCGACGATCTCGAGGCTGGTCGCGCTGGGCGCACGGCACGGTATCAACCCCGCTACCTTCGGCAGCCTGATGTGGCAGCACCTTACCGGTCTTGCGTATTTGTCTGCGCAGTCCGACCTCGATCTGCTCTGGCCGGTTTCCACCGACTGCGAACTCCCCTCGCTGCTCGCCGGCATTGCGGACGCCGAACGCGAGGCTCTGTTCCGCATTGACGGCGAAATCGTGTTTGCAGACGGCAGCGCGGTGAACTGGCGCGAATTGCACCACGCGCTAAGCCAGCAGCGTCGGGCCGAGGTTCTCGTCAAATCGATCGACGGCGTGCGGCTCGTCAATGTTGCCCAACTCACTGGCTCTGGGGTTGCGGCATGACCGCCACGCGCGTAGCGATCACGCCGCATGTGCCGTTGCGGCGGCGGGATCGCGATCTCTTAGCCGAGTTGATCGCCATACAGGCCCATCGCGCCTTGTTGCATGAGCTTGCGGCGTGGCCAAAACCGGGGCTGGTCAGCCACGTCGATAATGGCAGCCATCGCGACATGAACGCAGCCCTATTGCGCACCAGTGCCGAGGTGCTCCGTCCGTTTTTCGCGGAGCTGGCGTGCGCGGGGCAGGGCCTCACGGGAATGAACCGCTTGCGGGCGATCGGGTTGCGTGCCGAGGCGGCGATGCTGCGGGCAACCGGCGGAATCAATACGCATCGGGGCGCCATATTCGGTTTGGGCCTTCTGTGCGCGGCGGCGGGTACCGCAGCAAGCACGTCGCGCGGCGGTGCAGTCCTCGCAACCTCGCCGCTCGGCAGCATCGTGGCGCGGCGCTGGGGCGATGACATTCGGCGCGGACCCATTCCACTCTTCAGTCACGGCAGCGCGGTGCTACGGCAACACGGCGCGCGCGGCGCGCGGGCAGAGGCGGCGGACGGCTTTCCCAGCGTCTATGACATCGGCTTACCGACGCTTCGGCTGGCTCGAGCTTTGGCGCCGTACGATGCGGCTGCGGCGCCCGTGCAAACTTGTTTTGCCTTGATCGCCGCGGTCCGCGATATCAATCTGCTCCATCGCGGCGGCGCGGAAGGTGCGCGCTTTGCAGCCGATGCCGCCGCGAATTTTCTGTCGGCCGGCGGCGTGGGCGCCCCGGATTGGCGTGCCCGGGCAACCGCCGTGCATGCCGGTTTCGTCGCGCGCAATCTAAGCCCTGGCGGCTGTGCGGACCTTCTGGCCATGACTCTGCTCGTGGATGCACTGGAGAGCGGGACGGCACTGCCATGACGGTCGCCATCCTCTGCTCCGGGCAGGGCGGTCAGCATTCCGGGATGTTCGATTTGTTTTCCGGCGTGCCGGAGCTCGAACCCCTATTCGCCGCCGCATCGGACCAACTGGGACAGGACCCGCGCCGCCTGGTGCAAGAAGCAGATCCGGCCGCGCTGTTCACGGATCACGCCGGACAAATTCTGTGCTGCATCCAAGCCCTGGCCGCCTTTACCGCTTTGGATACCGTGCGTCCGAGGCACGCCGTGATCGCGGGCTACAGCGTGGGGGAGCTGGCCGCCTGGGGATGCGCCGGCTCTCTGGATATGCCGGCCACACTGCGCCTGGCACAGCGTCGGGCGGCGCTGATGGATGCAGCGGCGCCGAAGGACGGTGGACTTGCCGCCGTGGTTGGCCTGCGCCGGTCGCGGCTGGAAGTGATCGTGCAGCGGCATGCCACCTATGTGGCGATCGTGAATGGCAACGACAGCTTCGTGATCGGTGGTCACAACGACGCACTGGACGCGTGCTGCCGAGAGGCTGCCGCGAGCGGGGCGCACACTCGAAGACTGCCTGTCGCGGTGCCCTCGCATACCCCGCTGCTCGCCGACGCGGCGCGGGCGTTCCGGATTGCCTTGCGCGAGGCAGAGCCGCGAGCGCCGCGCACCGGATTTCGGCTGCTGAGCGGAATCGATGGCGAAGCAATCCACGATGTGGAAACGGGCAGCGACAAGCTGGCCGCTCAGATGTGCACCACTATCGATTGGGCGGCCTGTCTCGAGAGCTGCCGCGCAGCGGGGGCCGAGCTCGCCTTGGAGCTCGGCCCGGGAACTGCGCTGAGCCGCATGGCCGCCCCGCTATTTCCCGAGGGCCGCTCCCGTTCCACCGAGGAGTTCCGAACGTTGGCCGGGTTGCGGGCTTGGCTTCAGAGGCCATGACCCAGCAGAATCTTCGCAGCCATATCCTGAACGTCGCCACTCGCGTGCGATTTGGCATGGACGGTGGGTCTGGCCTGCATTGCCAGTTCGATCCCACCCTCGTTCCCGTTGTCCAGATGCGGACTGCCACGCACGATGTCACGTGCTTGATCTTGGACGTCGGGGCCTATTTCACGCAGGCCCGACGCATTTTCGCTCGCTTGACCAAGCGTGACGGCACGAGAGTTCGGAGTTGCTGTCAGCACGGATCGTGCCTGCGCCTGAGCATCGCCGCTGACGAGAACATCCTCTGCCAGTCCGCGAGTCGCGCCGAAAGCGAAGAAAACCGTTGCGGCGGCGAGAGACATCATTGGGTTTTTCATAAAGTCTTCCTGTGAGGTGATGATTTTTTTCAGGCGGTCGCGCGAGCTACGGCGTAGCGACGCGCGGGTTCGGTGCGGGAGAGATTGGGACCGAGCGACAGGCGAGCGGATTCGAATGCGTTCCAGTCGGCCGCATTGGGAAGCGCAGGAACCGTCGCAAACTCTCCCAGATCGAAACCGGCAAGCGCCGCGTCGACCATGTCGTCGACTTCCATTACGTAGCCCTTCGGGAACGTGTCGAGATCCACTCCCGCCAGCCCCCAAATCGGTGTGCGGGTGGCGCCCGGCAACACAGCTTGCACGCGGATTCCCTTGGCGGATAACTCGTGCTGAAGCGATTGACTGAAGGCGAGCACGAACGCCTTGGTCGCTCCGTAGACGCCGTTCAGAGCTTCAGGCGCTACCGCGACCACGGAGGCGATGTTGACTACCGCACCGGCGCCGCGGGCGACAAAGCCAGGAACGGCTGCATAGGTCAGACGCATGAGCACGTTGACGTTGAGCCCGATCATTGCCTCCATCTGATCGACATCTGAATTGAGGAGCGGCGTTGCGCTGGCGACTCCGGCGTTGTTGACCAGCATGGTGATGCTGGCGTCGGTGCGTAGTTTTGCTTCCACGGCGGAGAGATCCTTTTTGTCGTTGAGATCCGCCACGAAGACTTCGACGGAACGGCGAGTTCTGTCGGTGATTTGGCGGGCGAGGGCATCCAGCCGCTCGCGATTGCGGGCAACTAACACCAAGTCGTAGCCGCGGCGCGCGAGGCGGTCCGCGTACACCGCGCCGATTCCGGTTGAAGCACCCGTGATCAACGCAGTGCCTTGATTTATATGAGAAACCATTGCCGTCTCCTTAAAGCGCCGACGGAATTGCCGGCGTTGTGGAGACGTTACGGCAATAGAGAATGGCTAAAATGTCATATATACATCGTTTTAGGTCATTCTATGGAATAGCCGGGGAAGCCATCGGACGGCTAACCACCGTGGTAAATGGGAGCCTGGACGTCTATAATCTCATGTATACAACCATTTAGGACATAAGAGCATGCAACGTATTGGCTACATTGTCGTCCCTGACTTCCAGGTCATGGTCTTCGCCGGGATCTCGGTTTTCGAGTTTGCGAATCAGACGGGAGCGGGTGGACCCCACTACGACATACATCTTCTGTCGGAACATGGCGGCCCGGTGCGTAGTTCCCTCGGATACTCGGTGATGACCGAGCCGCTGGACGATAGTCATTTCGATACGATTGTGGTCAGCTCGGTCATTGGCGTCGCGCCAGCAGGGCCTGCGGTCACTGGTTTCTTGCAAAAATCGATGCGGTCCGCGCGGCGCGTAGCCTCGATGTGCACGGGAGCGTTTGCGCTGGCACAGGCCGGCATCCTCGACGATCGCCGCGCAACGACGCACTGGGCCTATGCTCGAGCGCTACAGGCGAGCTATCCCAAGGTAAAGGTAGAGGAGGATCGCATCTTCATCATCGATGGGATGGTGTGGACCTCGGCCGGCATGTCGGCCGGGATGGATCTGGCACTGGCGATGGTGGAAAAAGATCTTGGGGCGGAAATTGCGCGATTAGTCGCAAAAAAACTCGTGGTCTTTCACCGGCGTGCCGGCGGCCAGCTGCAACATTCGGCGCTGCTCGAGCTCGATGCCAAAACGGATCGGATTCAAAGCGCGCTCGTCTACGCGAAGAATAATCTCCACACAGCGCTGACCGTCGATCAGCTTGCGGATGCGGCCAATCTCAGCCCACGCCAGTTCAGCCGGGCTTTTCGCGCTGAGACGGGACAGTCGCCGGCGAAGGCCGTTGAGAATCTGCGCGTCGAAGCCGCGCGCTTGATGATGGAGCAGGGCAGGCATGCAATCGACGTCGTCGCCCGAGAGACGGGATTTGCCGACCGCGAACGCATGCGGCGGGCGTTCTTGCGCGCTTTCGGACAGCCGCCGCAGGTCATCCGCCGCAACTCGCGCGCCCAGATCGAATCGCCTCTTCATGCCCCAGAGGCATCTGCATAGACCACTAAGTAATTTGAAAGACCGCCATTGGCCCTTAGATTGAAGTGCAGGCTTAAGGCAAATACAGGAGCGTTCCAGTGAGTAATCCAGTTATCGTCCATACCAGCGACGCCGCTTTCGACAACGACGTGCTCAATTCGGATAAGCCGGTGCTGCTTGATTTCTGGGCGGAATGGTGTGGGCCATGCAAGATGATCGCACCGGTGCTCGACGAAATTGCGGATGTGTACAAGGATAAGCTTCGGATCGCGAAGCTCAATGTCGACGACAATCAGGCGACGGCGGCGAAATTCAATATTCGTAGCATTCCCACCCTGCTTCTGTTCAACAAGGGCGCTGTGGCCGCTCAGAAGGTCGGCGCTGTATCGAAATCCCAACTCGTCGCCTTCTTGGACAGCCACCTGCGCGAGGCTGCTTCACTTAGCGCCTAGTACTTGCGGCAGGATAACCCGGCGATCGATGGAGACAGGTCACCATCGACCGCTTTCTTGCTCGCGTCGCGACTAATTCGCAGCCATGACGGGTCCGAGCTTTACGGTACCGTCAGCCAGTGGGATTGTCAGGGGAGCAACTTCCACCTTGGCCAATCCTTTCTTGCGCTCGAGGCCGATCTTTCGGGCTGTCGACGGGGAGAGATCGACGATTCGTCCCTTTATATAGGGTCCTCGGTCGCGAATCGTGACTACCGCACTTCGGCCCGTCTCGAGATTCGTCACCTTCGCCGTGGTGCCCAGAGGGAGCGTCCTGCTGGCCGCATTGTCGCTATACAGTTGCATCGGCGTGCCATCCGCCATTTTTTTGCCCGAATAGCTGTTCTTGTAGAAAGATGCCTTGCCGATTTGCCTATGACCCGAGCGGTCCAGATGCGGCTTGGTAACGACCGGTAGAACTTCAGCCGGCGGGGCCTTAGACGAACTGTCGCCGGCGGCCATTGCCAGCGTGCTCGCGACAGTGGCGCAGGCTCCCAAACCCCACGCTACCGCGATCGTAGCCGCGCACTTCATTTGAGACGTTTTTTGGATCCTGTTCTGCATCGTATTTATGTCCTTCCTTAATGCGGTGTTCCGTCCGCGAAGGTCGGCAGTATCCCAGTGGAGCCGCTTGGCGGCTGTCAGCCGATGGGATCAATTCGGGTAAGACTAACGGGACCTTGATTGTTGCTTGATACCAACAAATCCGGTTAATTGGCCGAGAAAACTGTTGCTAATCCGTGGGATCAGCGGTCCCCTGACAGCGTTCTACGCCGAGACCAGTCGTATGCGGGTGATCTCTGCCGGAACCAAAAACCGATTCGGCGGACCCCAATATCCCGTGCCGCGACTCACATAGACCCACAGGTTCTTCAAGCGATTGAGGCCGGCGGTGAACGGCTGGAAGTAACCCACGACCCAATTCCAGGGCCAGAATTGCCCGCCATGGGTATGCCCTGAAATTTGCACATCGTAGCCGGCCTCCGCGGCGGCCGCGGCGGAACTCGGTTGATGTGCCAGGAGGATTTTAGGACTCGCAGTCGCTGCGGCGCCATGGAGCGCCGCTGCCGGGTCGCTGCGTTGGGCGGGGTCGAAATGGTGGGCTGAAAAATCGGTCACGCCGGCGAGCACGAACGAAGCACCATTGTGCTGCAGAACCACATGCTGATTCTTGAGCACGATCAGCCCCAAGCGCCTGAATTCCGTGGTCCATGCACGCTCGCCGGAATAATACTCGTGATTGCCGGTGACGAAATACACGCCGTGGCGGGCGGTGAGGCCCGCCAATGGCGCTGTGTGCGAGGCAAGGTCCGACACTGCGCCATCGACCAAATCGCCGGTTATCGCAATGAGGTCAGTATTCAGGCGATTTACGCGCGCAACGATGCGCTCCACGAAGCCCCGCTTGATAGTCGGGCCTACGTGCAAATCGCTGATCTGGGCTATCGAAAATCCCTGCAGCGCTTTGGGCAGATGTGCGATTGGAATATCGACTTCGACGAGGCGCGGCCGACGCGCCATGATGAGTCCGACGAGCGTGGAGAAAAAGGTCAGGGCCACTGCCCATCGTGCCGATGGCGTCGCGAGCGACGCGGCTTGCTGCTCGGACAACGCGAGGTGCGCACCCAGCAGAAAAACCTCGCGCAACAGCGTCACGATGATGAGCGAGGAAAAAAAGCCCATGGCCAGGAGGCCGATCCACGCAATCCGATCCGCGAGCTTGCGATTTTGCAGCGATCGTCTGCCCACCGAAAGCGGAACGATAGCGCAGGCCGCCATCAAGAGCACCATGCCGATAACGGTCCCCGGGGGGCCGACCGCCAATGCAGACACCAGCCGCCAGCCTATGAGACCGAGCAACGATGCAAGTAGCCACAACGGATGCAGAAGCCGGCGAGCGCTCACGGACGGGAGCAGTTCGTGGAATGGTTTTGATTGTCCAAGCGATAGTGATGGGGGCGCGCGGTCAATGTTCAAGGTGCGCCCGCCGCCTCGATATATTGGCGTGGGTACGGGGCTGAGCCTTGCTATGCTCCGCGCCTGGTTTCGAACGGGTATGAGGATAAGGCGAATTCATGGGCCCCTACGTCGATTCGGTGACATCCGATGAAGTACTTCCGGCTGCCACCCGCGTAGCCATCATCGGCGGCGGGATCATCGGCGCCTCTGCCGCATTGACGCTTGCCTCGCGCGGCATACCGGTCGTGCTGTGCGAGAAGGGCTACATTGCGTGCGAACAATCCAGCCGAAATTGGGGGTGGTGCCGCCAGGCCGGACGCGACGAACGCGAAATGCCGCTCATCGTCGAGAGCTTGCGTCTGTGGCGCGACATGAACCGCATGACCGACAGCGAAACCGGATTCCGCACTTGCGGCGTCATGTATGTGGGAGACACCGAGGACGACGAGAAGCGATTTGCTGCCTGGGTGGACATGGCACGGCCGTACGAGATTGGTACGCGCATCGTGCGCGGCGAGGAGATCAAAGCGCTCATGCCGGGCGCAAACAGGGACTACCGCTGCGGCCTGTATGTCCCCACCGATGGTTGCGCCGAACCGCAGCTGGCGGCGCCCGCCATCGCCCGCGCCGCACGGCGCAAAGGCGCAGTCATCGTCGCGCACTGCGCCGTGCGCGGCATCGATCGAGGGGCCGGGCGCGTGAACGCCGTAATCACCGAAAGAGGGCGCATCGTCTGCGATACGGTGATTCTCGCGGGCGGCGCGTGGACCAGTCTGTTTTGTGCCAGCTTGGGGCTTCGATTGCCGCAGCTGAAGGTATTGTCATCGGTAATGCGTACTGCGCCGATAGACGGCCCGGACACCTGCACGTACATGAGCGACTTGGGCTACCGCAAACGCCGCGACGGTGGATACACCATCGCGAGGGGATCCGGTTATGTGGTTCCAATCGTGCCGGATTCGGCGCGGTATTTTCGCGAATTTCTGCCCACCCTACGCAAGGAAGCCGCCTCTCTGAAGCCGCGATTGAATGCGCAGTCCCTTCGCGAGATTCGCGCGCCGCGCCGCTGGCCGCTGGATCGGCCGAGTCCCTTCGAAAAAACTCGAGTGCTGGATCCGGCGCCGAACAAGGCCATGAATCGCGAGGCGCTTGATGCAATGATTCGATTGTACCCGCAGTTCCGGCAAGTCCCCATCGTGCAGGAGTGGGGCGGCTACATCGATGTCACGCCGGATGTCGTGCCGTATATCAGCCGCATCGGCGATATTCCCGGGCTAACCGTTGCCACCGGTTTTTCCGGCCACGGCTTCGGCATCGGTCCTGGGGCAGGGCAACTCGCCGCTGAACTCGCCACCGACCAGAAGCCGTCGGTGGATGCCACGCCGTTTCGCGCCTCGCGATTCAGCGATGGCTCGCCCATCGTCATCGGCCCGGAAATCTAGCGCTTGGGTTTCTGAAACTTCAGCACGAAATTATCCGCCTCGCCGACGGCGAGATACCGGGCGCGGTCCTTATC
>Ga0137412_10002693_pt1 | contig 14077 bp, 10 predicted proteins | sample CZODoug2_1_16fun_FD_122160 | JGI IMG/M metagenome (GOLD analysis project Ga0137412, IMG submission 122160) | Vadose zone soil fungal communities from Angelo Coast Range Reserve, California, USA - CZODoug2_1_16fungal (Hybrid Assembly) | ecosystem: Environmental > Terrestrial > Soil > Vadose zone... | reverse complement strand
CATCCGACGACGTCGCCGCGCAGCTCGCCCATGATCAGCAGGCGCGGTGCGCAGACCTTTCCCTCGACCATTCCATCTTCGCCGATCACGACCAGCTCGACCGAGCGCACTTCGCCGCGGAAGCGCCCCTCGATTCTGACCGGCTCGTTGAAGATCAGTTTGCCCGAAACGTTTACATTGTGACCGACCGCAACGCGGGTGCGCTCTTCAGCCCATGCGGCGCCGGCGTCGTACGGTATCTGACCCGAAAATATTGAGGTGTCGGTCATCGACGATTGATCTGATGCTCGCCGAACCCGCCCTTGCTGCTGTTCGTCGTTGTAAGAGGGCATAGTCGCCATTGTACATCAGGGCGCGGGAAAAACGTGACAGGCTACCGCGTGGCCACCGCGTCCGGTTTCCAATTTCGGTTCGAGGGTTCTGCAAACATCTTTCGCATAAGGGCATCTTGGATGGAAGGCGCAGCCCGGTGGCGGATTCATCGGACTCGGCATCTCGCCGGGCAGCTTGATGCGCTCGGGCTTGTGCGCGGTATCGACAGTCGGAATCGCCGAGAGCAGCGCGCGAGTATAAGGATGATGCGGACGCAGGTAAATTTCGTCGCGCGACGCGATCTCTACAATCTTGCCGAGGTACATGATCGCGACGCGATTGCTGATGTGCTCGACGACGCGCAGATCGTGCGCGATGAACAGGTAGGTGAGATTCAGCTTCTCCTGCAGGTCCTGGAGCAGGTTGATAATCTGCGCCTGAATAGAAACGTCGAGCGCCGAGACCGGCTCGTCCAGGACCAGGAAGCGCGGATTCACCGCGAGTGCGCGCGCGATGCCGATTCGCTGCCGCTGTCCGCCGGAAAACTCGTGCGGAAAACGATCCATCGCGTCGGCGCCCATCCCGACCATGTTCAGCAGCTCGACGATTCGATTTTCTTTTTCCCGACCGCGCGCGAGTTTGTGAATTTCGATTCCTTCGCCGACGATCGAGCGCACCCGCATCCGCGGATTCAACGACGCATAAGGATCCTGAAACACAAGCTGCATCTCGCGGCGGAGCGCGCGAAGCTCCGCACGGCCGAGCGAAGAGAGATCGCGGCCGTCGAAATATACTTTGCCCTCGGTCGGCTCGAGCAGTTTCAGAATCAGCCGCCCCAGCGTCGATTTGCCCGATCCCGATTCTCCGACCAGGCCGACTGTCTCGCCCGGTGAGATTTCTACGTTTACATTTTGAACGGCTTTTACCGTGAGCCGGGTGCCGCCGATAATCCCCGTCGTGCCCGCCGGGAATTCCTTGCTGAGATTCTCCGCGCGGACCAGCGCCGCAGTGGCTCCAGGAGCCTGCGTGGTGGTCGATGCGCTCAGATTAGACGCGGATGCAGGCGACATAGTGGTTCGGGGCCTTCGCTTCGAGCGGGGGATCTATCGTCGAGCAGTCAGGAATTGCGAGCGGGCAGCGCGGATGAAATCTGCATCCCGAGGGCGGATTCACCGCGCTCGGGATCGTGCCGGGAATCGCGCGCAAACGTCGATGCTTGGTGCCGTCGATACCGGGAATCGATTCGAGCAGTCCTTTTGTGTACGGATTCAACGGGTTGCGGAACAGTTCGGCGCTCGGCGCCTGTTCCATCACGCGCGCCGAGTAGAGAATCGTTACGTCGTCGGCATACTCGGCGACGATTCCGAGATCGTGGGTGACGAGAATCACGGCGAGGCCGAGGCGCACCTGCAGTTCGCGGATCAGATCGAGAATCTGCGCTTGTATAGTGACGTCGAGCGCAGTGGTCGGTTCGTCCGCGATCAGCACCTTCGGATTGCACGATAGCGCCATCGCGATCATCACCCGCTGGCGCATCCCGCCGGAGAGCTGATGCGGATAGTCGTCGATCCTGTGCTCCGGGTCGGCAATCCCAACCATCCTGAGCGCTTCGATCGTTCGGTTGCGAGTCTCCGCGCGCGAGGTGTGCTGATGGAGGCGGATCGCTTCGCCGATCTGACTGCCGATGGTGAAAACCGGATTCAGCGAAGTCATCGGCTCCTGGAAAATCATCGCGATTTGCGCGCCGCGGATATGCCGCATCTCGGGTTCGCTGAGCTTCAACAAATCCTGATCCTGGAAAATGATTTCTCCACCGACGATTCGCGCCGATTCCGGCAGCAGCCTCATGATCGACAGCACGCTCGCGGTCTTGCCCGAGCCCGATTCTCCGACCAGTCCCATCAGCTTGCCCGGCGCAACCGAAAAACTGACGCCGTCCACCGCGCGCACCTCTCCCGCCTCGGTGAAGAACGAAGTGCGCAACGATTTTACTTCAAGCAGCGGTTTCACGAATGCCTAAAGGTTATCATCAGGACGACACGGCGGCGAAATCAGCTGGCGCCGGATGGATCGAGGCGATCGCGGAGATGGTCGCCGAGAAAGTTGAATGACATCACGGCCAGGAAAATGAAGATTCCGGGAATCAGGATCCACGGGTAGCGCGCGAGGTTCTGCACGTCTTGGGCTTGCGCGAGCAGGTTTCCCCAGCTGGCGGCCGGTTCCTGGATTCCGAGTCCGAGCAGCGAGAGCGCGCTCTCGCCGAGGATGAAGCCGGGAATCGACAGCGTGGCGGCGACGACCGCGTAGCCGAGCACCGACGGAATGATGTGCCGCGTGATGATGCGCCATCGCGACGCGCCGAGCGCGCGCGCCGCCTCGACGTATGGCCGCGAGCGCACCGAAGACGCCATCCCGCGGATGATGCGCGCGAAGCCGGCCCAACTGATGAAGCTCATGATCGCGACGATCATGAAAAATGTGGTGACTGCGCTAAGTCCCGACGGAATTACCGCGGCCAGCGCGAGCAGGAAATAAAATTGCGGCAGCGACATCTCGATTTCAGACCATCGCATGATCAGGAAATCGATAGTGCCGCCGAGATAGCCGGATAGCGCGCCAATGGTGATGCCGAGCGAGAAACTGATCAGCACGCCGAGCAGCCCGACGCACATGCTGACCCGCGAGCCGTACACGATTCGCGAGTAGAGGTCGCGGCCGAGGCCCTCGCTGCCGAGCATGAAGTACGGCTCGCTATCGGCGTCGGTGGTGAAGAGATGGCCGCGGGTGAAGAGATGTATATAGATGCGTCGTGAATTGTCCTGCGTAAATTTTCGCAGCGCAGGGTCAGTCATTCGCATCGGATGCGTATAGAAGAGGCCGTGCGACCATTCGGACGGCGCGCTCAGATGTAGCGCCATCGGCGGACAATCGGGCATCGTGCGATTTTGATAGGTCGGATCGTAACTCGCGAAAAACGGCGACGCGGCCGCGAGCAGATAGAAAATCGCGAGGCAGATCGCCGAGAAGCGGACGGTGTACGACGCTAGCCGCCATTCACTACGCAGGCCCGATGCGCGCGCCTCGATTACCGCAGCGCTCTCCAGATGCGCGGGTATGACAGCGTCCGCGTTCATTCCGCGGCCACCGACGAGAAATCGACGCGCGGATCGACCGCGACCAGCGCGATGTCCGCGAGCAGGTTGCCGACTAGCAGCAGGATCGTGCCCATCAGCACCGAGCCCATCACAAGATAGATGTCGAGCGAGCGGACCGCGTCGAGCATCAGCAGTCCCAGACCTTGCAGGTTCATGACCGCTTCAACCAGCGCGGCGCCGCCGAGCAAGTCGCCCAGCGAATATCCCGCCATCGTGACGAACGGGTTCAGCGCGTTGCGCAGCACATGCTTGTAAATCACGACGCGTTCGGAAAGTCCCTTGGCGCGCGCGGTACGGACGAAATCTGAATTTTTGATTTCGAGAATCTGCGAGCGCATCAGGCGCATCAGGCCGGCCGTTCCGGAGATGCCCAGCACGAAGACCGGCAGGATGAGATGGTTGATGCGGTCGGCGACTTTGCTCAGCGGATCGAGAGTCGCGTAGTCGACAGAAAAAGTTCCGCCAATCGGGAACCATCCGGTCTTCAGCGCGAGATACATCATCAGGAAAGCGAGAAAGAAATTCGGCACCGACATCCCGAAGAATGCGAGAAATGAGAGGAAGCGATCCCAGATTGAATTCTGATTGACCGCGACGATGATCCCGATTGGTATCGCGATCATCCACGAGAAAATCATGCTGCTCAACGCCAGAAGGATCGTGTTGAAGGCGCGCGACGCGATAAGCCCGGTGACGCTGACCCGGTAGGATAGCGAGAACCCGAAGTTGAGATGCAGCACGCCCCACAGCCACTTGAAGTAGCGGACCATCAGCGGCTGATCGAGGCCGAACTGCGCCTGGAGCTGGTGAATCACCTCGGGCGTGATAGTCGGATTGAGCTTCAGGTTTGAGACGAAGTCGCCCGGGACCAGCGACATCGCGACGAAAGAAATGAAAGTGATCCCGAGAAGCAGCGGGATCATGTTGAGCAGGCGGCGAATCAGAAAGCGGGACATCAGGGGCCTGATAGTTCGACGGGCGCGTGATGGCGAATGTTCAATCGGCTTTGAATTGCATCCACTCCTGCTTGTAGAGCCCCCACACCGTGGGCTGATAATTTTCGAGCGAGTTCTTCCACGACGAGTAGCGTTGTTGGCGCACAGTCTCGATTATCGGGAGCTGGTCGTGAAGGATCTGTTGAATCTTCCAGTAGTACGGCGCGCGTTTGGGGAGATCCATTTCTGATGCGCCCTGATCGAGCAGCGTATCGATCTCGGCCTCCCACGGGGTCGCGGGGGTCGGCTGATTCGGATTCCAGATATGCAGATTGCCCGACGAGCGATAGAAGTTCGCGCCGTCGTTGGGCTCGATTCCGCCGGTGAATCCTATCAACACGCAATCCCAATCGAATGACGAATCGAGCTTATCTACCAGCGTCGTAAATTCGAGCGGGCGGTAGTTCACCTTGATTCCCAAGCCCTCGAGGTCCTGCTTGAAAATCGTGCAAATCTGGTTGCGCTCGGGCGAACTGGTACTGGTCGTTAGATCGAACTCGAGGTGGTTGCCTTTGGAGTCAGTCCGCACGCCGGGCTTCGAAAGGTGATAACCGGCCGCCTCGAGCATGTCGGCGGCGAGTTTCGGATCGTAGTCGTAGTCCTTGAGATTGGGATTGGCGAAGATTTTGTTTTCCGGCGAAATGTCCGCAACCGCCTTCACCGCGAGTCCGTGGAAAACAAGATTTATCATCGCAGTCTTGTCCACCATGTGCGCCATCGCCTGCAGGAATTTTAGATCGGTAAACCAGTTGAGTTTGGGATTCGTGACTCCGTTCTTAATGAAGCGACGCGGATTGCGGTTGAAGCTGAAGAACAGCGACCCGGTGTCAACACCGATATTCTTGACCGTGATATCGAGTTCCTTCGCCTTAGCCTCTAGCGTCGGAACCTCCTCAGGCCGCGGATTGTAAATGTCGATCTGCCCAGACAAATAACGCAGATATGCCGCATTAGGGTCCTGCACGATTGTCACAGCTTGCCCGCGCAAGCGCGGCAACTGGCCGCCGTGCTCATCCTTCATCCAATACTGATTGTTGCGATCGTATTGAACGACCTGGCTCTGCGCGTATCGCGTCATGTGATACGGACCATTGCCGATCAATTTGATGGGCGGCGTATCAATATTCCAAGTGTGATTGAAATTTCCGGCTTTCCATATCGGTTCGAGAACATGCGCGGGCATCACCGGAATACCGATCGAGTAAAAGAGCGGCGCAAACGGCTTCGGCACATGCATCACGACGGTGTAATCGTCGGGGGCCTCGGCCACGATCGGTTTTTTGTCGATGGTGAGAATCGGGCGAAAACTGTTTGGCACTTTGGGATCGTAGATAACGGCGAGCGTGAACAGGACATCGCGCGCGGTAACCGGTTTGCCGTCAAACCAATTCACATCGTGGCGGAGATGAAAGGTTATGGTCTTGTTGTCCGGCGCGACCTCCCACTTCTCGGCGAGGCCTGCTTCCGGCAACGTGGTCTTCGGGTTGAGCCGGATCAGACTTTCGAACAGGTCGCCAACGATCTGTCCCGAGCTCGCATCGGTGATCAGAATCGGGTTGAAGGTGCGCGGATCGCTGGCAGTTGCGATGTACAGGATTTGATTCGCGGCGTGATCCTTGGTCGGCCGATTCACGCGACATCCGGGAAGAAGCGCCAGCGATGCCGCGACGATCGCGCAACAAATCGAAAATGAAAATCGCATTGGCGGATTCTCAGTCATCACGAATTCTTAGCTCTCATCTGGAAGCAGCGCGCCCTCTTTCCGGCTCAGATTCATCAGAGTCGCTCCAGGAGCGGGCGTCAGCACGAAGGTCGACGCTGGGACATCGCCATTCACAATCGGACGAAGGTAGCGCAAGTTGACGTGACTCTCCGCGACGGGAAAATCCGCGTCGACGACGTAGGGAAACATCACTCCGCCGATATCATGATAGTCGCGGTAACGCACCTCGTAGCTGACCCGGCCATCGGGAGCCGTCTCGCGAACCATCGCGAGTTGCTTATCGGCAAATCCGAGCTGCCGAGTCCCCGAAGTAGAGTTGCCGTAGGTAGCAACCGTCATCGCACCTTCATTCGACACCGAATCGGGGACGCTGTCTGGCGGGAAATCGCGCGGCGCCAGTCCCATCAACAAAGCCACCGCGTCCGCCGGCGCCATCGGAATCCGAACGTACCGGTAGAGCGTCGCGGCAGTCGCGTGGCCGCGCGAGAAACGATTCTTGCCGGGCTCGAAGATTGCCAGCGAATCGCCCTGCGCCGCGACCAACAGCGCGACGCCAAGTGGAGACCTTGCCTCGACGCGCAAACTGTCCGGCCGGCGAACGACGATATCTTCCCTGGCCTTCAGATGCTGCCCGCCGGCAGTGTATTCCATGATTGCCGGAGTCTGCATCGAGTAGAGCGCGCGGTCGCGCTCGGCCAGCGCCGCGGTCAATTTCTGGAACTGGAATTTGCCGGTATCCCAGTTCGGAATCGGCGATTCCGGCTCGGGTCCCTTCGGGTAAGTCGTGTAGAAGCAGGCCGAACAAGCGAGCATCGCGATGAGCAGCGGTGCTGCCAACGCGAGGTGCAAACTTATTTTTCGGCGGAGGCGCTCAGTGGCCAGCGCTGGCGGCATTCTGCAGGACCTGAAGTTTATCCTTGAGCCGCGCGACCTGGTCGGTTTCATTCGCCTTCTTCAACGCATCGCTGTACTCGTGGCTGGCTTCCTTGACCTTGCCCAGCCGGCGGTACGCGTCGCCCAGGTGCTCGGTGATTGTCGGGTCGCTACCGGTCAGGTTTACCGCGCGTTCCAACTGCTCGACCGCGCGCTTGTAATCGCCCTTCTGATAGTACACCCAGCCGAGGCTATCGACGTAGAATCCATCTTCGGGCTCGATATCCAGCGCGCGCTTGATAAGCTTCTCCGCTTCGCCGAGATTGGTCCCCTTTTCCGCGTAGCTATAACCGAGGTAGTTGAGCGCCTGCGCATTGGCGGGATTCAACTCGATAGCCTTCTTCATTTCGGTGATGCCGTCTTCGCGCTGCTTGTTCTGATCGAGCGCCGCGCCGAGGGTGAAATGAAACTTGTCGTTCTTGGGATCGGTCGCGACCATATTGCGCGCGAGTCCAATCGCGGCCGGATAGTCCTTTTTCTCCTGGTAAACGCCGACCATGAAGCCCTCGATTTCCGCGTCTTTGGGCTTCTTCGCGAGCGCGTCCTTGAGCGCGCCCAGGGCGTCGTCGTACTTGTTTTGCTTGTCGTACAGATAAGCGAGTTGCAGGCGCGATTCGACGTAGTGCTCGTTGTCGGCTGGAATCTTGTGGAACTCGGCAATCGCTTTCGCGCTTTCGCTCAGCTCCGTGTACACCGTGCCCAGGTAATAGTGGACGCGATAATTGCCCGGCTCGGAACCGAGCACCAGGTTGAACTCGGTTGCGGCGTCGTCAAAATTCCCCTGCTCGACATAGAGCAGGCCAATCTTGGTGCGCGTGTCGGCGGGATTGGTCTCGACCTGCTCGACGCGCTTGAGCTCATCGAGGGCCTGGTCGTATTTTTTTTGACCGACCAGGATTTCCGCCTTGCGCTTTCGGACCAGCTCGTTGTTCGGATTGATCTGGGTAATTTTGTTGTAATAGACGAGCGCGTCCTGGGGACGCTCCTGACGCTCGCGCAGCAGCGCAAAGTCGAGCAGGACCAGCTCCGACTGCGGATTCAGATCGAGCGCCTTCTGATAATATCTCTCGGCCGCCGGGAAATTCTTCGCCGCCACCATCACCTTGCCGGCGTAGTAGTAGCCAAGGAAAGAATTGGGATCGAGCTTTATCAGCTGTTGAAAAGTTTTCTCGGCTTCGCCGTAATCGCTGCGCTTGGCGTAGAGGGTTCCGAGATAAAGATACGCTTCCTGATTTTTCGGATTGAGGCGCAGCACCTCGCGGTAGTCTTTTTCCGCGGCCGGATCGTCGCCGAGCGCCGAGCTGATTCCCGCGCCGAGCAGTCGCGCGTCGGCCGAATCGGGATTGATCACCAGCGCCTGGTTGACGAGATCGAGCGCCTCCTTGAGCCGCCCGTCGCGGACATACAAAGTGGCGAGGCGAACTTTCAGCGCCGCGTTGGCGGGATCGTACTGCACCGACTCCGCGTAATCCTTCAGCGCCTCTTCGCGATCGCCCTCATTCATGGCGACCTCGGCCTTCAGGAACGCGCTCATCGCGCGCGCATCGGAGGGAATTTCAACTGCCGGGGTGCCGCCAAACGGATTGTCGCCTGCAACGCTCACCGTGCGAATCAGTTCAGGCTTATTCGCATTGGTGATTCGCGTGCAGCCGAGAAACGCAATCGACGCGGCCCCCAGCGCGATGATCGCGCGTTTAGTGAAACACTTCATTGGTGAAAGGGATTCCTGACGGAGCTTGTTAATTACGGCTACACCCCTCTAACGGGATCGTCAATATCAGGCGTTCGAAGTCGTTTGATTGCGCGGGCGAACGCTTGGGCTCCACTACATTACAAGATCTCCGCGGTCAGATGCGACTGGGGGGTTTCCGATTGCAATCGATCGCATACTTGCTACCAGCCATCGCCTCCGATAGAGCGAGAGGCCGGAGCCGCGCCGCAGCAACGCTCCGTGCGCAATTAACCGTGGAACCAGCATCCAGTGTGAATTCAGCACCCGCCAGCGACCCATCATCACATCACGAAGTCCGGCACCCTTCTGCGCGCAAGCTCGGCCTGCTCCCGCTGATATGCGTGATGTACCTGGTCGTGAGCGGCGGCGCGTACGGGCTCGAGGATGCGGTCCACATGGCCGGTCCGCGGCTCACGCTTCTGCTATGCCTCGTCGTCCCGCTCACGCTGAGCCTCCCGACTGCGCTGATGGCCGCGGAGTTGACCGCGCTGATGCCGGTGGAGGGCGGCTTTTATTTCTGGGTCAAGGAAGCGCTCGGACCGTTTGCGGGTTTCTGCGAGGCATACCTGACCATTCTCTACACCGCGGTGGACATGGCGATTTATCCGGTCCTGTTCGCCAGCTACTTGTCGTTTATCGTTCCGCTCGGCGCGGCGGCGCAAATCGCAATCGGCATCGCGCTGGTATGGCTCGCGGGCGGACTCAACATTCTCGGCGTACGGCCGGTCGGGATAACGTCGATAGTGCTCGCCGCAATTCTGATCTCACCATTCGCGGCACTGGTGATTTTGGGATTTCCGCACCTGATCCATTTCCAGATGCCAGCCCAGCCGCTGTTCGGCGCCGACGCATGGGGCGCACTCGCGGGCGGACTGACCGTGGTCATCTGGAATTTCGGCGGATGGGAAAACCTGAGCGTGGTCTCCGCGGAAATCGAAAATCCGCGCCGCAACTATCTGCGCGCGATTATGTTCGCGCTGCCAATCATCGTCGCCGGCTACGTGCTTCCACTCGCGGTCTCGGTTTCCGGGTCAGGACTGACCAGCGCCGCCGACTGGGGCGTCGGATCGTTCGCGCGCGAGGGCAAGCTAATCGGCGGTCCGATTCTCGGCGGCGCGCTCGCGATTGGCGGCGCGGTGATGTCGTTCGCGGTGTTCGAAGCTGCGATGCTCTGGGTATCGCGGATGCCCTTCGTGCTGGCGCGCGAGCATTATCTGCCAGCCTCGCTCACCCAGCTATGGTCCGCGACCGTGACCCCGACCAGGTCAATCCTGCTCTGCTGCATAGTCTTCACCCTGCTCGTGCCGGTCGGTTTCGTAGCGCTGGTAGTGCTCGACGTATTTTTCTATATGGCAGCGCTAGCACTCGAGATGCTCGCGCTGCTGCGTCTTCGCCAACTAATGCCGAATCGCGCCGGCATGTTCACCATCGGCGGCGGCAAGTTGGGGCTCGCATTGGTAGCAACGCTACCGGTACTAACCTGGCTCGCAACGTTCGGCCTCGCGGTCTCGACCAGCGACGGCAAACTGGACTTCATCCTCGCAATCGCACTCGGCCTATGCGTATGGCCCGCATACGCAATAAGCAGACGCCGCTACGGCGGCCCGCCTCCGATCGATCCGCCGCCGACCAGCATCACCGCCTGAATTCGAGAGGGCTATTGGTTAGTAAAATATTGGAATAATCCAGTATTTAACTATGTCGGAAAAGCAATGAAATCAGCCTTTATTTCGGTTTTGTGGTCAGCCGATACAATTGTGCGACTCGGTTCTGCGCGACTGGATCGACGACGAATTTGCTTTGCAGTTGCTCGAGTTCGGTCTTGAGAACGTCGGCATACTGCTGCGACTCGGGGGCGGCGAGCAAAAGAAAGACTGGCGCTTTTGCGGCAGCTAGCCAGTCGGCTTCGGGAGACATCGCAGGACCATCGAAGACTACTGGCGGGATTGAGCCGTTCCATCCGGCGGCTTTTTTTTCGTAGAGGCGATGCAGATGGTAATCGGTGAATGTCTCTCCTGGATCGAGCGAGTTCAATCCGACGAAGCGCCGATTTTCCGAGGGTAGATAGAGTTCGAGAAACTGCAACGAGATGTTGCTGATGATGATCGCGGTTGGCGGCAACGTGGAATCCGCGGACTGCAGCGTCGGGACCATCACGGATTCCGCCGGCCTCGCGCTCAAGCGAATAGCCACTTCCGAGCCGAGCGAAATGATCAAGAGCGCATCGAGCAAGATGACGCCCGCCGCTCGGGCGAACTGGCCGGCGCCTCGATTTCGGTTTCGAAACACGTCGCGCATCCATCGATTCGCAGTTGCCGCTCCGGCGCCGGCCGCGATGAACAGTACGAACGCCGCGGGCAGGATGAAGACCGGGTCGGTGAATAGATAGAAGCTATAGAGGCCAGTTAGTGCTGCGAGGTATCCGAGCCCGAACCACATCACGCGGCGCGCGGCGGGTCGTTCGGGCGTGCGAAGGATCGTGAAGAATCCGACTAATGCGAACACCGCCGCCGCAGATGGGTATAGGAAGTAGCGCGCACCGACGCGCTCGCCGAACATCCCGTCGAGGCCTGCGAGCGTCATCGCATAGATAGGCACGTTGCCGTGCGGATTTCGTGGCATCGTCGGACCGAACAGGTACGCCGCGCTGAAAGTCTTGCCGCCGGTGCCATACACCTCCGGTACCCACCACGCGTATCCGCTCGCGAATGCGCTGCCGAGATGAATCGCGTTCTGATGCAACTGCCACGCAACCGGAATCGCGAACCCGATTGCGATTGCGATTGCCGCTTTGAGGAGGCTCGAGCGATCGCGATTTTGGAGCGGCACCATCACGACGCACAGCGCGAGGCCGGCAAAGATCGTGACGTTGGTCGGACGTATGATCGTCGAGAACCCGGCAAGGAGACCGAACAGTGACCACAGCAACATCTGCAACCAGATTTGAGATGGGTGCGCGTCGTCGGAGGCTGCTGGCACCATCATAAACACGGCGGTAATGGTCACCAGCAATGTGGGGACGTCGCTCATCACGAGGGACGAATACGTGATGAAGACGGGAGAGAGCGCCAGCAACAGCGCTCCGACGATAGCGGCCGCGCGCCCGAACACTTGATTCGCGAGACTGAAAATGGCGGTGACGGACATCGCCCCGATGAAGAGCGAAGCGATATAGAGAGCCCAAACGTATCGGACTTTACTGCGGTATAAGTTAGCCAGGATCAACGGGTAGCCTGCGCTGTACCGCGACGGATAAGTATATCCACCGAAATGCAGCACCGCACCGCGACCACTTGCCAAGTTCACTGCCGACGCAGCGTACTCGAGTCCATCCGGCCACGGCATCAATTCGATGCTGCGTCGCGAGGCGGCAACTACGACAACCAGAACCGCCAGCGCGAACATCGCAACAACGATTACCCCATCGAGCACAAGGGGAATCATCGAAATGCGCGAAGTGGATGGGACCGGTATCGATGACTTCGCGGCGCGGCTCATCGGAGCGAGGCTCCGCCACTGCGCAGAGCGTCGATGCCACCCGTATCGGCGCATGGCTGGTCGTCGTGCTGCTTATCCCGCGCGTGGTGCGGATGCTCTATCCGGAAGTTTGGATCGAGGACGATTTCTACCTCGAGAGCGCGTGGCTCGCGAGCGTTGGGATGCGCCCGTACCTGGATTTCGTTCATCCGCATATGCCGCTGCTCGAATGGCTTGCGGCAGGTTATCTCAAGTTGTTCGGCACCAGCCATCTGTCGATCGAAATCCTGAACGAGGGCGCGATCTTCGCGACGAGCCTCCTGACTTACGCGCTCGGGCGCCGAGTCGCCGGGCGCCGCGCCGCAATCGTCGCGTCGATTCTATATGGATACAGCTCGCTCGTCTTTCGCTACCACGCCTACGAGCGCGAATCGTTTATCGCGCCGCTGATTCTGCTCGCGGCGATCGTCACCCTTGACGAAACGATGCCCGCACTTCGCCAGGCGGTCTTTCTCGCGATGCTTTTCTTCGCCGCATGCGCGATAAAACTGACCGCGGTCATCTCTCTTGGCGTGATGCTGGTGTTCATCGCCGTCACCTATCGGCGAATATTAAGCGCGGCTTTTTCAGGGGTCATTTTCCTGACTCTGCTCGGCGGCTTCAGTGCCTTCCTCTACCGCCTCTACGGCAACGAGTTCGTATTCCAGACCTTCGTGTTTCATTTTCTGAAGGGGCGCGATATCGAGCGCGGGGTTATGATCTTTCTGTATCCGCGCAACATCCTCGACATCCTGGCCCCGCTGTTTGTGCTGGGATGCTGGCGAATATTCACCGACCGTCTTTTCAGCCGCGCCGTGATTCTGGTCCTTGCGATTGTTGCGTCCGAGTACCTGTTCTACGGCGTCCTCAGCCCGACCGCATGGGGGCACAACTATCTGGAGGCGCTCCCGTTCATCGCGATCGTCGCCGGGATAGGCGGCGCTGAGTTGGTCGGCGCGATCGCTGAACTCGTCACCTCCGAGGATCCTCGCCGCTTCCAATGGCGCCGGCTCGCGGCTGGTCTCGCGTTGGTCGCGATATTTCTTTTCTGGCTCGCGCCGCTCAAGAACGAGAACTGGCTGCATGGCAGCGTCTATGGATTCGGCTTCGTGCCGCGCGCGGAAGTCGCGCAGCTCAGTGACGCGTTGCGCCTCGCCAGCAAGCCGGGGGACGACGTGGTCGCACCGTCATTCGTATGCTTTGAGGCCGAGCGCAAAGAACTGATCCGCTATCCCGAAACCTACGGCGTTTACCGCGAAGCGAAGGCCGAATTCGATCGCGATGGATTTTTCGCGGCGCGGCGCAAGTTGGGCAAAGTCGATTTTTTTCGGCTGATGACGGATACCAGGCATTTCTGGACCGAGCAGATTCGCGACGCGATCGTGTCCGGAAAAGTTTCCGCGGTCATCTCCGATTCGCCAATTCAGTTGTCTCCGTTCGTGTTGGTACCGGACGACTTCCTGGACCAGCAGCAGGAGGGGAGACTTCTGTCTTTTGAATGGGGGCAGACTCCGAGGACGAGGCTTTGGAGTCGGCGGTCTGGGTGTCAAACAATAGCAAAGGACGGTCGTTTGTGGCGAAAGCATCTTGGGCAATTATGAGTCTCAGATCCTTTGCTTCATTCAGCTCCAAGCCAAGTCGATCATGGAGGCGATCATCGCCAATCGGCAGCACGGCGATTTGGCCTCCGCCTACATGGAAGCCTGGGACC
>Ga0137412_10002691_pt1 | contig 14080 bp, 12 predicted proteins | sample CZODoug2_1_16fun_FD_122160 | JGI IMG/M metagenome (GOLD analysis project Ga0137412, IMG submission 122160) | Vadose zone soil fungal communities from Angelo Coast Range Reserve, California, USA - CZODoug2_1_16fungal (Hybrid Assembly) | ecosystem: Environmental > Terrestrial > Soil > Vadose zone... | reverse complement strand
GATGAGCCGGGATCCGCGGCAGCCGATCCCGCCGCCGAGGAACCACCTGCCCATCTCGACCGGGCCCTGCAGCCAGAATTCGTACGGCGGCATCGACAGCACGGCGTCCTCGCGCAACAGCGCGGTGAGTGAGGTGATGTCGTACCGCTCAAAGGCGTCCACATACTTCGCGAGCAGCGCCTTCTGGTCGGCGCTGATCGGCTCGGCATCGTGCCCGGTCGACTCGTGCGCCGCGAGACCGGCCCGGGCCCGCTGCAGCGAGCTGTTCACCGACGCCACGCTCGTGTCCAGCAGCTCGGCCACCTCGGACGCCTGCCAGCGCAGCACCTCGCGCAGGATCAGCACCGCCCGCTGCGTCGCGGGCAGCTCCTGCAGCGCGGTCACGAACGCCAGCCGGATGCTCTCGCGCATCGTCGCAAGCTCGGCCGGATCGGCGTTCTCCGGCAGCACCCGGTCGTCCTGGATCGGCGTCACCCAGGTGTTTTCCGGCTTCATACCGCCCTTGAACGTGTCCGCGGTCCAGGACGAGGTGAGGTCCATCGGCGCCGCCCGGCGCTGTTTGGCCTTCAGCATGTCCAGGCACACGTTCGTGGCAATGCGGTAGAGCCACGAGCGGACCGCGGACCGGCCCTCGAAGTCCTCGCCGCCCTGCCAGGCCCGTACCAACGTCTCCTGTACGGCGTCTTCGGCCTCGAAACCGGACCCGAGCATCCGGTAGCAGTAGCCGGTGAGCTCGCGGCGGTATCGCTCGAGATCCTCCGGGCGGGTCGCGTTACGACCGGCCGTATTGGCATAGGTGGCCACGGCCGGATCATACGTGACCAACGCAGATCGGAAATATTTCCGCGGATTTTGTCGAAGCGATGAGTTCTGGATCGACGTCTCGTCATAAGGGCAACTAACCCGGCTGACACAGGAGATCGACATCATGACTGCCGTGACAAGCACCGACCGTTCGCGCTGGATGGCACTGTATGTGCTGTGCGCGGGCGTGCTGATGATCGTCTTGGACGCGACGATCGTGAACGTTGCGCTCCCCTCGATCCAACATGATCTGGGCTTTTCGCAGAGCAATCTCGCGTGGGTGGTGAACGCCTACCTGATCGCGTTCGGCGGCCTGCTGCTGCTCGCCGGCCGGATCGGTGACCTGATCGGACAGCGCCGGATCTTCCTGATCGGGCTGACCGTATTTACCGCCGCGTCCGCCCTCTGCGCCGTGTCGATGAACGAGGGAATGCTGATCGCCGCCCGCTTCGTGCAGGGTGTCGGCGGCGCGCTCACCTCGGCCGTGGTGCTGGGCATGATCGTGCGGATGTTCCCCGAGCCGCGCGATCAGGCCAAGGCGATCGGCGTCTACGGGTTCGTCGCCTCGGCCGGTGGTTCGATCGGACTGCTCGCCGGCGGCGCGCTGACCCAGGCGCTGAATTGGCACTGGATCTTCTTCATCAACCTCCCCGTCGGCGTCGCGACCGGCCTGGCCACTCGCCGGCTCGTCGCCAACGAGGCTCCGACCGGCGGTAAGGGCGCCGACATCCCGAGCGCGGTCCTGCTGACCGGCGGCCTGATGTTCGGTGTGTACGCGATCCTGGAGATCGGCAAGGTCAGTACGGTGCAGTCCGTCGTGCTCGGTGCGGTCGGGGTCGTGCTGCTGGGCGTGTTCCTGCACCGGCAGACCCGGGTGGCCAACCCGCTGCTGCCGCTGCGACTGTTCGCCTCCCGCAAGGTCGCCGGCGCCAATATCGTGCAGGCGCTGCTGGTGGCCGGAATGTTCGGCATGTTCTTCATGGGTGCGCTTTATCTGCAGCAGGTGCTGGGCTACGACGCTTTGCAGGTGGGCCTGGCGTTCCTGCCCGCGACGCTGGTGATGGGTGCGATGTCGCTGCGCTTCGCCGGCCCGGTGATGATGCGCTTCGGTCAGTCCGCGACGCTGATTACGACGCTGGTGCTGATTGCCGCCGGGCTGCTGGTCTTCGCCCGCACTCCAGTGCACGGCAACTACTGGGTCGACGTGATGCCGGCAATGATCCTGGTCGGCCTGGGCACCGGGCTGGGCTTCCCGGTCCTGATGGGGCTGGCGATGTCCGGTGCCACCCCGGAAGACTCCGGTCTGGCCTCTGGTCTGGTCAACACGACCGTGCAGGTCGGCGGTGCGGTTGGGCTGGCCGTGGTTGCCACCCTGGCCGCGCACCGCACGCACAGCCTGGTCGGCGCCGGTGTTTCCAATGCCGCCGCGCTGAACTCCGGCTACCACATCGCCTACCTGGTGGGGGCCGCGCTGGTGGTCGTCGCGATCGGTGTTGCGCTGACCTTGCTGCGTACGCCCCGGGTCGTCAGCGAGCCGGCGGTCGAGGAGGTCAAGGAGCTCGTTCCGGCCAACTGATGGGTACGTTCCGGGTAGTTGGTACGGGGGTTTGATGGGTACGGCGTTCTGATGGGTACGGCGTTCTGATGGGTACGGCGTTCTGATGGGTACGGCGTTCTCGAGCCGGCTGGGTCTTTATGGCCCAGCCGGCTCTTAGTCCTTTTCATGATCGACATCGGTCCCCTTTCATGATCGACATCGTCTGGTGGTTGCTATAGCGACCAGGACTCGATGTCGATCATGGGCAGGCTCACCGTAATCCGCTTCATACGATCATCCTCCTCCGGCGAATGGTTTCTTCGGGTCGATCAATGCCTCGGCGAGTTCGCGTGCGCCGGTCTCGCTCCAGCGCTGCAGGTCCCGAGCGCTGTCCTCCGCGGAGAACCGGGCCAACGCGTCCATGACAAGTTCACCCGTGACCGGAATGACGAGCACCAGTTCACCCCCAGCGGATTCCTTGCCTTCACTGTCGAGGCAGTCGAAGAACAGTGCACCGTGCATGACCGAATCGCCGACGTAATTCAGCGCGATGAAGCCGATCAACGGCCGGTCGGTGGCCGGCGGTCGGTCTGGGTGCGGGCCGATCACCATCGCGTAGTACGGCCGGCTGTCTCGCAGTACGGCTGTGTTGGGCGGGCTGGATTCGTAGCCGTTGCCGAGCAGCACCAGCTCCGTCCGGCGTGGCTGCAGGCTCGAGCGAACGAGCAGATATCGGCCGGCCGGCAACGAGAGCAGCGTCTGGATCCCCGATTCCGCGCGGCTTCCGTCGGCCCAGCGCAGGTACTCCCATTCAATGTCGTTCGGCACCGGGTGATCCGCCGCGATGAGGTCGCCGGCCGGCAACGTGTCCAGCGTCCACTCGTCGTCGGGAGCCAACCTCGGCGTCAGCAGCCACCGTGGTGCGCCGTAACGGCCCACGGCGTGCTCCGGCGGCCAGGTGACCGAGCGTGCGCCGAATTCGCTGCTGCTGGCCGCGATCGTCAGCTCGGCGAGTCGGTAGTTGATCGGCGAGAACGCGGACCAGGTCACCAGTGTCGCCGTACATCGGGCATACCGGCCAGCATAGATGTGGGTCGTTAGGGTAGGCCCGTGGTGATGCTTTTCAAATACGCGCCGCGGGATGCGGTGGAATCCGCCGATGTGGCGCGGGTACGCGAGCTGTTGGCGACTTCCGCCGATCCGTGGTCGCGCTCGATACCGTTGCATCTCACGGCTTCCGCCTTGATTGTGCACCCGCCGAGCCGACGAGTTGTGTTGCGTTGGCACGAACGGCAGCAGGCGTGGCTGCAGGTCGGCGGGCACGGCGATCCGGGGGAGTCCGATCCAATCGAGATCGCGTTGCGCGAGGGCCGCGAGGAGACCGGCTTGACCGACCTCATCCCGTGGCCGGATGCCTCGCTGCTGCACCTCGTCGTGGTGCCGGTCCCGGCCAAGGGCGACGAGCCGGCACACGAACACGCCGACCTGCGATTCGTACTGGCTACCGAGTCACCGGACTCGGTCCGCCCGGAAAGGCCGGACGCCCCGCTGCGCTGGCTCAGTCTGCCGGAGGCCCATGAGATGACCAGCGAAGCCAACGTTCACGAAACGCTCACCCGGGTGGATCGGCTGCTGACGGCTTGAGAGCGGCGTCGGCGACGGCAGTCAGCCGACTGCGTCGAGCTCGTCCTCGACCCGGCGGCGCCCTCGCCCTGAGCAGGGGTTTCGGGTGATCGAGTTGGTGTTATGCCGGTCCGCGCCGGCCCACCACCGACATGCTCATGGGTCGGAGCGGCACAAAGGCGACACGATCTTCGTCGGCGCACGCTCCCTTGAATCCAGCAAGATCGTGAGTAGCTGACCCCGCGAAAACCGACGCCACCGCGCTCACGATCATCGCCAACCGACCGGCCTGCCCGAAGGGCGAAACAGCCGCCCTGACTGTCGTTCAGCGTCTGGCCTTGCGGCACGTTGATCTCGTCGTTGATGAGGCTTCGGTGCTCTGCGCGGGGGACGGAAATGGCATTGTCGAGAAGCGCGCCGCCTACCCCGCTGCGGCGGCACATTCACGTCGATTTCAGCCAGGTGGCGGTTTTCGCTCCGGAAGCTCGGAAAGGTGAGTTGATCATGCAGTTGACGGCGCGACACGCCGGCGACACGCCGCCCGGCTCCGCGGAAAGTGCATGATCAACACCAGAACCTACCGCTCCAGCCTGGATCGATGGCAGATGGTCGACCACGCGGCCGGCGTCCGTTAGATTGATCGTCAGGCGTCGATCGGGAGGTTAGGGAATGCGATTTGGAATTCTCGGCTGTGGCGGTATTGGTGGGGTGCACGCGAAGCTGATCGCGTCGATGCCGGATCGGGCCCAGATCGCCGCTGTTGCGGACAATTCAGCCGATGCCGCCAAACGGCTGGGCGACCAGTACGGCGTGCCGGCGGCGGCCGACGTCGCGGAACTGTGCGCGCGTCCGGATGTGGACGCGATCAGTATCTGTCTGCCCAACGGGCTGCATGCCGATGCCGCGGTGACTGCACTGGCGGCCGGCAAGCACGTACTCATCGAAAAGCCGATTGACATTACTCTCGCCGCCGCCGACCGCATTATTGCCGCCGAAAAAGCCAGTGGTCTCACCGTGGGCGTGATCTGCCAGCGCCGCTTCCAGCCGCCATTCGCCTATGTACATGAACTTGCGGCACAGGGCCGGCTCGGCCGGATTACCAGCGGCATTGTGGCGACGACGTATTACCGTCCACAGTCCTATTACGACACCGGCGGTTGGCATGGCACGTGGGCGGTCGAGGGCGGCGGCGCCCTTATTACGCAGGGCGCGCACGCGGTCGATCTGCTGTTGTGGACGATGGGCGAGCCGGTGCGGGTGAGCGCATTTGCCGGCGCCCCCGCCCATGAGCGTATTGAGGTCGAGGACACGATCGCTGCCAATGTGGTCTTTGCCGGCGGCGCCGTCGGCACGATCACCGCGACAACCTCCGCGTATCCCGGACTGGGTGTGCGCATGCAGGTCAGCGGTGATGCCGGCAGTGTGGTCGTCGACGACGACGAGCTGCGCTATGCCCAGACCAGCGAGGGCGACCAGCTCGCTGCCTCAGGCGCGACCGGTCCATCCAGTGTGGACGATGCGCATGCCGCGCAATATCGCGATTTCATCGATGCGGTTGAGCAGGGCCGGCCGCCGCTGGTCACCACGGCCGACGGCCGCCGCGCGCTGGCGTTGATGCTGGCCGCCTATCAGTCGGTGCGGGAGAACGGCCAGCCCGTCGATATTGCGTCAACGTAGCCAGTCGTCGAGGTTTTCCCGTACGAAATCGTCGTCGGTCAGCCAGGGGTTTTCGATACGTACGCGCTCGATTTCCGCCGCCTGCCCGGCGGACAGCGTCTCGGCCGGGTCGAGGCACAGCGGGCTGCGCAGCAAGCCCTGTTGGTACAAGACGGCATTGATGCCGGCCACGCACCCGCGAAAATCGTTGCGGACATCGAAGACGGCGCCGTTGGCGTCGGTCAGCCCGGCGGTGCGGCCGAGCACTTCGGCCAGCGCCGTCGGATCGCCACCGCGGGCCCGTTGGACCTGCTGTGACAAGCCGACCGCGGTGCGGGTCCAGACCGCCCACTGGCCGAGCAAACCGCCGACGATGTGTCGCCGAATGCCGTTTCCCAGGTCGTACGGGGTCAGCAGGTCGGTGAGAATCGCGTCGTCATTCCCGGTGTATATGGCAACCTCGGCGCCACGATCGGCGCTTGCGATGCCGCGTACCGCCTCCAGCGTGCGGTACCGGTCGAAGGGCGCCAACTTGACCGCCACCACACCGGGCTGATCGGCCAGCCGGCGCCAGAAATCAACGCTGAGATAGCGGCCGCCGACGGCTTCTTGCAAATAGAACCCGATGACCGGCAACACCCCACCGACCGCCGCCGAGCGCGCCAGCAATGCGTCCTCGTCGCCATCGGTCGGGGAAAGCAATACCGCGTGATAGCCCAGCGACGCGGCCAGCTCTGCCTCTGCGACGGCCCGTTTCACCGGTCCGACGGCGCCGGCAATTCGTAGAAAGGGGCGATCCACCGTATCGAAGGTCTCGGCCGCGATACGCAATACCGGCTCGAGCAGGCCGCCGGGCTCGTGGATTGCGAACTGTGTCGTGTGCACGCCAACGGCGACCCCGCCGGCACCCGCCGCGACGTAATACCGGGTCAGGGCACGCTGCGCGGATTCGTCGAGCGTGCGCTCCGCGGTCAACGCCAGCGGATGCGCCGGGATAACCGTGCCCGCGGCGAGCAACGACGCCTCAGCGGGCGGAAGGGTGGCCGCCATCAGAAGTTCCCGTCCCGTCGTTCGAATTTCGTCGCCTTCGCCCAGACCGTGCCGCCGTTCTGCAGCCAGTCGGTCTGCCAGTCAATAAGGCTATCGAGCGCAACGTCGGGATAACCGAAAAGCCCGTGACACCGGCTGGCATTCGACAACAATGCGGTTTCCGCCGGCTCACCGTTAAATGTCGGCTCGACACCGAGACGTCGCCCCAGCCGATCGGCGACGGCCCGGACGCTCACGATTTCCGGCCCGGTGAGGTTGAGCACGAACGGCGGATTGCTCGCATGCCGCAGCGAACGCAACACGACCTCGTTCGCGTAGCGCTGCCAGACGACGTTGACATGGCCGGTGGTCAGATCGATCGGCGTGCCGGCGCGGATCCTGGTGGCCAGGTCGGCAATCACGCCGTATCGCATTTCCACGGCGTAATTGAGCCGGAGAATCGCGGCCTCGGTGCCCTGCTCGGCGCTCACTGCCTCAATCGCGCGCTCCCGGCCGAGGCACGACATTGCATACTCGCCGACCGGCCCGGTGGGGTCGGACTCGGTCGGACCACCGGCGCTGACCGGCGTCAGCGGATATACATTGCCGGTGGACAGCACGGCCAGCCGCGAGGTGGCGTATCGGCGGGCGACCAGGGCGGGTAGCACCGCATTGATGGTCCAGGCCGTATGCGGCTGCGCCGAGACGCCGAATTTCGCGCCGATGAGATACACGACATTGGGCGCGTCTGGCAGCGTGCCCAGGTCGCCGTTGACGGATGCATCGGCGGTCACGACGCGCACACCCGCTTGCCGTAAGCGATCCGCCGCGACCGCGTCCGACCAGCGGGAGACCGCGATCACCTGTGTCTCGGCGTGTCCGGCGAGATCGAGGGCGCGCTTGGCCATCCTGGCCAGCGTCGGCCCCATCTTGCCGCCCGCACCGAGAATCACCAGATCGCCGCGGAGACCGCCCATATCTGCCACTAGTGCGGGCGAGGGCGCGGAAAGCCGATCCTCCAGCTCTACTTCGTCGGTCGGTGCTAACAACGTTGGCCACACCCGCCCAGCTCGTAGGGTCCGAGGTCGATCGCGCGCCCGACGACGCGGCGATGCCCGCCCAGGTCGGTCCGGGCGGTATTTCCGGGCACGCCGCGGTCCATCACTTCCAGGCGCGACACGTATCTCCGGTACGAGGTGAAATCGCTTGCTCGAAAGGCCGGATACCGATTGCGCGTGGACTGGAATGCCTTGTCCCGCGGCTCGATGGACGTGTCGAGCAGCTCAAGGTTGTTGCGGAAGTACTCGTGCGTCGTCTTCCCGATCCGCTCGTAGGTGAACGCGGACTTCTTCGCCCGCACCAGCACGTTGTTGGTGATCGTGGTGTCGGTATTGGCCAGGCCGGTGTCCTGCTCCTCCAGACTCACCACCTGGTAGCGGAACCCGCTCAGGATCAGGTTGTTCTGAATGTGAACGCCCTTCATGCTGCCGAGATTGATTGCCTGGCTATCGTACGTTTCGCAGACGTTGTTGCGGAACCAGATGTCGCGAATTGAGTATCGCTTGTCGGTATCGTTCTGCGCGATCAGGCATTGGCGCGATACCCGTACGCAATAGTTGTCCTCGATGATCGTGCCGACCGAGTCGGTGCCGTTGTTGTACGTCTGGAAGCAATCGGTATGCGGCGTGTCGCCGGTGCTGTCGGGCTTGCTCTTGAACTGGTTGATGTCATGCAGGTAGTTGTGGCGAAATACGTGGTGACCCCAAAACCTGATCGCGTCGACGTCGTCGGCATAACCGCTCAGCCGGGGCGTGTAGAGGTCGTAGATGTTGTTCCATTCGATCAGACAGCCGGTGCCCGCGTCGATGAACATGCCATAATTCTGGATATTGGTGACGGTGTTGTGTGCGACCAGGGCGTGGTTGCATTTGCCCTCGATGCAGTCGATCCCATAGACCAGCTGCCGCCCGTTGATCAGGTTGCGCAGGATTCTCTGGTGTTCCCCGCCGAACGTGATACCGGACTGCGGATGACCGTATGCGCCACCCACGATCGTGAATCCGTCGAGCGTCGCGCGGTCGCCGGTGACCAGCGCCCCCCGGATTTTCGCGACACCGTTGGACCGCACCGTTATGCCGGCGCGGTTGAGGTGCACGATCTGGGTGCGGTAGTCGCCGGGTCGGACGCAGACCACGCCGTGTCGCGGTGCCGATCGCACGCCGGCGTCGATCGAATGTCCCGGACGTATCACGGTCGTGCAGTCGGCGGTACGTGGATTGCCCTTGCCGTTGGTTCCGTACGGCGGCGGCGTGCCGATCGCGCTGCTCGAAGCTACCCGCGCGGTGGCCGGTCGGATCGGCGCCGGCCCGAGCAACAACAGCAGTGCGGCGGCCACCAGCAGCAGGCCGCCGCGCCGGCCGACGGCTACAGACAAACGGGACATCGAAACTCCCCACAATCGGTCGCGTTCAGGTCGTTTGCTGCCCCGGCCCAGGCAACAGGACCGTAACACGAAGATGGTTGACCATCTACCATGCTGTTTCGTATGGTGGTCGGCATTGCGGCGAATGCCCTAGGACGGTGCCCATGATCCGCAGCCGGCTCGCGATACTGCTCGTGATGGCGCTCGTATTGCTTGGTTGCTCGGCGCGGATCACCAACTCCAAACCGATCGTGCCGCTGCGTCCGGGACAGACCCATGCGCCAACGACCCTCACTATGTGGTCATTCCATACCGGTCCTGAAGCCAAGCAGGTGCAGAACGTGCTGGATCGGCTGCACAAGGCCTATCCCTGGCTTACCGTGCGCCTTGTGCAGGGCAAAACAGACTTCGATGTCCTGCAGGGGATCTATTCCGGACATCCACCGGATATCGCGGTCCTGGCCGGTCCGGCCAACGTCGCGAAATTCTGTGACACCGGTGGGATGCCCGATCTGGGCACGGTGGCTCAAAAGGACGGCATTGACCTGGCGAAGATTATCCCGCCGGCCGTACTGAAAACGGCCAGCTACAAGGGAAAGACGTGCGTGCTCCCGTGGCTGACCGATGCCTACGGGCTCTATTACAACAAGACTATGTTCAAGAAGGCGGGCATCTCCCACCCGCCACGGAGTCTGGCCGAATTGGAGGCCGACGGCAAGAAACTGACCACGTACAACGCGGACGGCTCGATCAAGGTGGCTGGATTCGTGCCGCTGAGCTCGTTCTACCATTCGGGCCATCTGGACCAGGGCCCGGCCTTCGGCGCCGACTGGTATAAGAACGGGAAGTCGGCGATGGCCACCGATCCGCGCTGGGCGGAGGGTCTGACCTGGCAACGCAACTATGAGCGGTCGGTGGGTTACGGCAAGCTGCAGCAATTCGCCGGCAAGATCGGGCAGGACTCCGAATACACACCCGCCAACGCGTTTGAGACCGGCCAGGTCGCGATGATCCTGGACGGGGAGTGGCGAGTGGGGTACCTCAACAGCGACAAGTCCAAGGTGGACTATGGCACCGCTCCGTTCCCGACCCTGGATCCGGCCAATTATGGCTCCGGGCAGATCGGTGGCACGATGATCAGCATGCCTTCCACCGCAAAGGATCCGGCGGCATCCTGGGTAGCGGTGAAATACCTCGCGCTGAACACCGGGGCGCTCAACCAGATTGCCGACACCTTGCAAAACGTCCCGACCACATACGAGTCACTCAAGACGTCGGCGTATTCCAAAGAACCACCCAACCGCGCATTCGTAAAGATCCTTGAAGATCCGAAGTCGGTATGGAAACAGCCGGTGCCGGCCGGCCAGGTCGACGGAGATCTGCAGGGCCTGTTTGTGCAGCAGTACGAGGCCGGCTCCGGAAAGAATCTGAAACAAGGGCTGGCGAAGTTGGCCAAGAATATCGACTCCCAGGTTGCGGTGGGGTGAGCCGTCGATGAGTGCAATCACCACCCGGCTACCCGCCGCCGCGGCATCTACGGCCAGTGCTCAGCAGCGCAAGGCCAGAGCAAATCGGCGCCGGCGACTGACCGTGTTGGCCTTCATGTCGCCCTGGATCATCGGCTTTTGCGCGTTCGTCGCCTATCCGATGCTGGCCAGCCTGTATTTCTCGTTCACCTCCTACAACCTGTCCAGCTCGCCGAAATGGGTCGGCCTGTCCAACTACCGGCTGGCGTTCGGTCACGACCCGATCTTCTGGACCGCGGTGCGTAACACGGTCTGGCTGGTGTGCATCGCGGTCCCGATCAAAATCCTGATCGCACTGGGCATCGGCCTGTTCCTGGTGCGAGTCAAGCGCGGTTCCTCGTTCTATCGGACGATCGCCTATCTGCCGGCGATGGTTCCGGTGGTCGCGGCCGGGCTGGCCTTCACCTATCTGCTGAACGCCGATGGCCCGCTCAACCGCATCCTCGGGTTCTTCCATATTCCCAAACCACTGTGGTTCACCGATCCCAGCTGGGCGAAGCCGGGCCTGTCCCTGATGATGTTCTGGGCGGTCGGCAACACGATGGTGATTCTGCTGTCGTCGCTATTGGAGGTGCCGAAAGATCTCTACGAGGCCTCCAGCATCGATGGCGCCGGGCCGCTGCGACAATTCCGCCGGATCACGATCCCGATGATCTCGCCGGTGCTGTATTTCGCGCTCCTCACCGGGATCATCGACGGATTTCAGTACTTCAGCCAGGCGTACGTTATTTCCAAGACGATTTCGCCGGACGGGATCCTGGGCGCGCCCAATAATTCGACGATGTTCTACGGCACCTGGCTTTACCAGCAGGGCTACTCATACTTCAACATGGGGTACGCGGCCGCGCTGTCCTGGGTGTTGTTCATTGCCATTCTCGCCGTGACACTGGTGCTGGTCCGCACCCAACGGCGCTGGGTCTACTATTCGGGGAGCTGAACGATGGCCGTCGCCGTCGGCGCTGAGCGAACCAGTGTCTCTGGAAGGATTTTCCGGACCCCGCAGGGCCGGCGTTGGCAACGGTTCCTGACCGTCGTCGCCAACCATTGTGTGATGATCGGGATCTGCCTGGCATTGCTGCTGCCATTCATCTTCATCATCAGCATGGCGCTGATGCCGGACAAAGAGGCGCTGGGTAACGGCCTCATCCCGCACCACCTTGACTGGGGCAACTTCCACCGCGTGCTCAAGCTGTTCCCGTTCTGGCATTACCTGCTGAACTCGGTGCTCTATTCCGGGCTGTCGATCGTCGGCGTGCTGATCTCCTCGCTCCCGGTGGCCTATGCGCTGTCCCGACTGAAGTGGCGCGGCCGGGAGGGTGTGATGCTGCTGGTGCTGGCAACCCTGATGTTGCCGACCGCGGTCACCAGCGTCTCGCTGTATTCGGTTTATCTCAACCTCGGCTGGATCGGCAGCCTCAAGCCGCTGATCGTGCCCAACTTCTTCGGCGACGCATTCTCGATCTTCCTGCTTCGCCAGTTCCTGCGCACCATCCCGGAGGAGACCACCGACGCCGCCCGCATCGACGGCGCCAGCGAATTCGGCATCATGATGCGTATCGTGGTGCCGCTGACCCGCCCGGCGCTGGTGGCGGTGGGACTGTTCACCCTGGTGTCCACCTGGAACGATTTCTTCACCCCGCTGGTGTATTCCGGCAGCAACAACAAGGTGTGGACACTGACCGTCGCGCTGTCGCAGTTCACCACCTTGCAGCGCGGCGCGCTCTACAACCTGCAGATGGCCGGCACGCTGCTGTTTATGGCTCCGATCATCGTGGTGTTCCTCCTTGCCCAGCGAACATTTGTCGAGGGTGTCACGCTGACCGGCGCGAAGGGATGAACCTGGACGCGACACTGGACCAGCTGGGCGTACTGCCGGCGGATCGGCGCGACCTGATCGAGGCGCGTCCAGATCCTGATCTGGTGCAGGAATCCGCTGTGCGGATTCTCGTGACCTTCGGTCAGCGCGACTCGGCTCCGGCGTTGCCCCAGGGGACCGACTCCTATTTCGCCGCGCACGTATGCCTTGCGCTGCTGCCGCATATCCGTTCCTATCATCGATCCCGCGATATCCCGGACGACGTGTCCTGGGCGACGCTGCGGGTGCTGGCCGACAATCTGGCGCGGCATCGGCGAATTTACGGCGTCGGCGGTCTTGACGGGTCGCGCTGGGTGGTACGGGTCTACCGTGGATTGGCGTATCGCCTCGGCCGGCTGGTCTTCGAGTGCGCTCACGTCGGGGCGCCGTTGGCCGCCGTTCGACCCGATCTCGGTCCGCTCGACGACGCGTTGGGCGTACACGTTCCGTCGAGCGGCCCGCTCATCCCGGCAGAATGCGATGAGGCGTTCAGTCGCGCCGTGCGGTTTTTTGGCGAGCATTTCCCGGAGCAGGTGCTCGGGCCGGCGCACTGCCACTCGTGGCTGCTGGACCCGCAACTCGCCGACTATCTCCCGGCCCAGTCGAATATCGTACGGTTCGCCAGTCGATTTCGACTGCTGCCCAACGATGACGAGAATGATCGGGCCATTGTGCGCTGGGTCTTCGAGAGCGCCGATCCGGCAAATCTGGACGCACTCACGGCGAAAACCTCATTGGAACGGGCCGTGCTGGGGCATTTGCGCGCCGGCGGCCAATGGCGGGAGCGGCGCGGCTGGCTGGAGCTCTACTAGTGGCGGCCGTACCGGGTCAGCGCATCCTTGTCGATTTCGATGCCGAGACCGGGCGCATTCGGGATAGCGAGCATGCCGTCCTCGTCCAGCTGCCACGGCGTGGTGGGGAGCTCGTCGATATACGCCGCGCCGGTGCGGTATTCGACCAGGTCGGTGCGCGGCAGGACCGATGCGAGTTGCAGATCGGCGGCCAGCCCGATCGCGGTATTCCACCCGTGCGGGATCAACCGGAGGTCATGATCCTCGGCCGCCCAGCCGATGCGGCGGGATTCGCCGAGACCGCCGACCTTTGTTGCATCGGGCTGCACAATGTCGAAGGAACCGGCCTCGAAATAGGGTCGGAAGGATTGCCGCCGGGTCAACACCTCGCCGCCGGAAATGGGCACCCGGGAGCGCCGCCGCAATTGGGCAAAGTCCTGGATCGCGTCCGGCGCCAGGGCCTCTTCGAACCACGCGACGGCGTGCTCGGCCAGCAGGTCGGCGGTCCGCACCGCCCAGGCCAGATCGCGGCCCCAATATGCGTCGCTGGCGCCGGCATCGATGGCGAGCAGCGCGTCATCTCCGACCGCTTCCCTGGCGGCGGCGACCAACCGTTCGTCGGTGGCTGTGTCCACCCGACCGAACGGTCCCCAGCCGACCTTGAACGCGCGGAAACCCTGCTCTCGCAGGCCACTGAGCTCCTCGGTCATCCTGGCCGGCGCATCCATCAAGACCGAGGCGTAGGGCTTCACCCGGTCGCGATACCGGCCGCCGAGCAGCCGGCCGGCGGACTGACCCAGGGCCTGTCCGGCGATATCCCAGAGCGCGATATCGATG
>Ga0137412_10002690_pt1 | contig 14081 bp, 13 predicted proteins | sample CZODoug2_1_16fun_FD_122160 | JGI IMG/M metagenome (GOLD analysis project Ga0137412, IMG submission 122160) | Vadose zone soil fungal communities from Angelo Coast Range Reserve, California, USA - CZODoug2_1_16fungal (Hybrid Assembly) | ecosystem: Environmental > Terrestrial > Soil > Vadose zone... | reverse complement strand
TGTCCCGTTGACGAGAGTTCTCGAACAGCGCATCGTGGAACTCCTTGTGCAAGGTGAGCCGTTCCTCACCAGCACGCGCGATCAGCTCATTCCGTTGACCACACGCCATGCGAATGAGCTATGGAACGAGCCTCAGCATTTCCTATCGCTTGGCGGCCGGCTATGTCGTCCGGATACGCATGGGCGCCAAGCCGGCCGATCTACCGTGCAGCAAGCCACCACATTCGAGACAGTGCTTAATCTTAAAGCCGCCAGGGCGCTTGGGCTGACCAGTCCAATGTCTATCCTCCGGCGCGCCCGACGAGGTGATCGAATGCCGAAAGAAACTCGTCGTGAATATTGTTACCCCGGAACATCTCTTATTGGCCCATGGCTGAAATCTGCAGCACCGCAGCATCGCGGCGGCCATCCGAGGGTGAGCGGACGTGCTATATGCGGGGTTGCTCCGCGCCCTTCGGCCCGTCGCCAACCCTGTGGGACGTCCTCATATCGCCGCAGGGAACCTGTTCTGATGATACGGATCAGTTGCAGCGAATCCTTGTTGGTATAAATGAGCCCCTGGGCGGCTCCAGCTCGATTCGAGGGCTCGGCGACGCATATGATGCTACGTGACCTTTTGACCAGCGAGGCCCGCTGCGACGGGCGTTTTGCGACATTGGCGGTGACCGGAATTTCGGCCGACAGCCGCGCCGTGAAACCCGGTTTCCTGTTCGTCGCCGTGCCCGGCACCAAGGTCGATGGGCTGGGCTTCTTGTCGCAGGCGGTGGCAGGGGGCGCGGTCGCCGTATTGGCCGAATGCGAGCCACCTGCTCCACTGCCGGCCCACGTCGCGCTGGTAAGCGTACCTAATGTGCGGCGCGCGCTCGCACTTGCGGCGGCGAGGTTCTATCCACGGCAGCCCGCAACCATTGCGGCCGTCACCGGCACCGGCGGCAAGACTTCGGTTACGGCCTTCACGCGCCAGATCTGGACCGCGCTCGGACATGCCGCCGCCAGCATCGGCACCGTCGGGGTGGTCACGCCGGCCGGCGAGGAATACGGCGCGCTGACGACCCCCGATCCGGTCGAGCTCCATCGCATCGTCGACCGCATCGCCGGCGAGGGGATCACGCACCTCGCGGTCGAGGCGTCGTCCCATGGGCTCGATCAGCACCGCCTCGACGGCCTGCGCGTCGGCATCGCGGGCTTTACCAATATCAGCCGCGACCACCTCGACTATCACGGCACGCAGGAAGCATACCGCCAAGCCAAGCTGATCCTGTTCCGGAACCTGGTCAAACCGGACGGCGTTGCAGTAGTCGCAGTCGATCATACGTTCGCCGCAGAAGTTAAAGATGCAGCGCGCGGCCGCTCCCTGCGCATCATCGAGGTCGGACGGACGGCCCGGGATATCCGGCTCATCTCGTCTGCCGTCGCTGGATTTTCGCAAGTTTTGACGCTTGGGTATGGTGGCGTGAAGTATCAAGTGCAGTTGCCGTTGGTTGGCGCGTTTCAAGTCGAAAACGCCCTGGTTGCGGCCGGTCAGGCGGAGGTACGCCGGTACGCCGCCGAGATCGTGACCGCTCGGGTCGAGGCGGTGACGGCCGGCGACGGCTTCGAGCTGCGGCTGGACGACGGTCGTACCGTCGCGGCCCAGCGGCTGCTGGTGACCACCGGCCTGATCGACGAGCTGCCCGAGATACCGGGGTTGGCGCAACGGTTCGGCCGAGATGTGCTGCACTGCCCGTACTGCCACGGCTTCGAGGTCGCCGACCGGCGGATCGGCGTGCTGGCGACCGGCCCGGCGGCGCAGCATCAGGCGGAGCTCTGGCGGCAGTGGAGCCCGCACGTGCTGCTTCTGCTGCACGGCGCCTGGGTGCCGACCGCCGAGCAGGCGGAACGGCTCGCCGCGCGCGGGATCGTCGTGGTGGACGGCCCGGTCGCGGACCTGGAGATCACCGAGGACGCACTGACCGGCGCCCGACTGGCCACCGGCGAGGTGGTCGCGCTCGACGCGATGGTCGTGGCGCCGCGGTTCACCGCGCGGGCCGACCTGCTGGAGTCGATCGGGCTCAAGCCGGTCGACATCGAGATGGCCGGGCAGGTCATCGGCAGCCAGGTCCCGGCCGAGGCCACCGGCGCGACCGCGGTACCCGGCGTATGGGTAGCCGGCAATGTGGCCGATGTGCGGGCCCAGGTGATCACGGCGGCCGCGGCAGGCCTCGCCGCGGGCTCAGCGATCAACGCCGATCTGATCGCCGAGGAGACCCGCGACGCGGTCGAGACCTACCGGGAGAATGTCCGGACGATGTTCGAGCGGCCGGCCTGGGAGGCGCGCTACCAATCCCAGTCCAGCATCTGGAGCGGCCGACCCAACCCGCAGCTGGTCGCCGAGGCGGCCGAGCTCGCTCCGGGCCGGGCCTTGGACATCGGCTCCGGCGAGGGCGCCGACGCGGTCTGGCTGGCCGACCGGGGCTGGCAGGTGGACGCGGTCGATATCTCCACGACCGCGCTGGCGCGGGCCGCGACGCACGCCGAGTCGCTCGGCGTCGAGGGCATCACCTGGACGCACCTGGACGTACGTGCGCAGCCGCCCGCGGAACGTACCTATGACCTGGTCAGCTCGCAGTTCATGCACCTGCCCGCGGATGCCCGGCGGCAGCTGTTCGCCCGGCTCGCCGCGGCGGTCGCCCCGGGTGGCACCCTGCTGATTGTCGGGCACCACCCGTCCGACCTGCGTACAACGGCGCACCGGATGCACTTCCCGGAGATGATGTTCACCGCCGAGGAGGTCGCCGGTGCGCTCGATCCGGGCAGCTGGCAGGTGGTGACGGCCGAGGCCCGGCCGCGCACCACCGCCGACCACGACGGCCGTGAGATCACGATTCACGATGCCGTCGTGGTCGCCCGGCGCTACCCGTAGGTCGGGTGCTGCGGCCAGCCGTCGGGGGAGTCCTCCCACGCCTGCTGCCGGCCGAACGGCAACAGGTCCTGGATGCTGTGCTGGAAGACCAGCCGGTCAACGCCACGCTGCGTGGTGGTGTAGGTCAGGTAGATGTCCTCGCCGTCGCGCAGGAACACGGCGAGGGTGAAGCCGCCGCCGGCGCCGATGTCCGCGGCGAAGCTCGTGCCGTGTGAGGACACGAACGGCAGCGTCCAGCCCTGCTTGGCCTTGTACGCCTCGATCTGGGCGAGCGGCATGTTCGAAATCGTCACCCAGCTGACCCCTTCCCGGGCCAGGCCGGGGAGCGCGGTCGTCGGCACGTTGTTGGTGAAGCCGGTGCAGCCGGGGCAGTAGTCCGCCGGCCCGTTGTCCATGAACTGGTAGACGACCAGCTGGTCGCGGCCCTCGAACAGGTCGAGCAGCGTCCGCTTGCCGGCCGGCGTGTCGAACACGTACTCGTTGCCGAATGTGACCATCGGCAACCGGCGCCGGCGGGCGGCCACCGCGTCCTGGGCACGGGTGACCTCCTTCTCGGCAACGAGCAGCTCGGCCCGCGCCTGCTGCCACTCATCGGTTGACACGATCTTCGGTTGCGCCATGTGTCCATCCCTCCGTGGTTGGGCTGTCATGAATATGACGGACCCGACCGACGTTTCTCGACACTTCTTGGGGATTGTCATGGTGGACTTGCCGTCGTGCCGACAACTGATGCCCCGACCGTGGCGATGCTCTGGGAGTCCGTCGATCCGCATACCGCGCTCACCAGTCGGTTCGGATTCACCGATGCGGCCGCGGCGACCCGCTGGCTCGCCGACACGTTGGCCGCCCAGTGGGAGATAGCGCTGCACTCGTGCGAACGCATCGTGATCAGCGCCGGCAATGCGCTGGCCTGGCTGGATACGTCGGCCGGATCGTTGCTGGCCAAGTGGTCGGTCCGGGCGGAGTACTTTCCTCGGCTGGCCGAGTTGGCGCGGCTCACCGCATGGCTCGACGGGCGCGGGCTACCGGTATCCGCGCTCATGCCGGCGCGGGACGGTCGACTGCAGCTCGAGCTCGACGGCGTGTCGCTCGGCCTGCAATCGGTGATCGCGGGCGCCCTGATGGACGCCGGCGATCAGGCGCAGGTATACGCGACCGGCGCCGTACTGGCCCGGTTGCACGGGGCCCTGGCCGACTATCCCCACACCGACCGCATTGCCGTACTGCCCGGCGATCGGCCCTCGGCGCCGCTGGCCGACCAGATCCGGCACTGGCTGGAATCGACCGATCCGACACCTGGTGCCGAAACGCTGCGCGACTGGGTGGCGGCGCTGCCGGCGATCGACGGAATGTCGACCCAGCTCATACACAGCGATATCCGTTCGGCGAACGTGTTCTGCGACGGGCCCCGGGTTGTCGCACTGCTCGACTTCGACGACGCATATGTCGACTACCCCGTTCATGACCTGGCGCACGCGGCCGTCCTGCTCGGCACCCGATTCAGGAATTGGGGTCCGGTACCGGTCAGTAGTCACCGAACTTTGGTAGCCGGTTATGAATCGGTACGCCCGCTGTCGTCCGTCGAACGTGCCTGGCTGGACGTATTGGTGTTGTGGCGCACTCTAGGTGTCGTTCGCGGCGCCGGCGATGACCCGACCGGGTGGGGCCAATCGGTCAGGGAGTTGATCGCAGACCGATAGGTTGCACTTATGAAAGCGTTTGTGGTGACCAGCCCGGGAACGGGCGCGGTGGCGGAGGTTGCGGCACCAGCGCCGGCCGCCGGCCAGGTTGTCGTCGATATCGCCCGGGTCGGGATATGCGGCACCGATGTTGGCATGTTCCACAGTACGTACAACCGCCCGGGCCGTTTTCCGCTGCGGCTCGGGCATGAATGGTGCGGCCGGATCAGCGAGATCGGCGACGGCGTGGACGCGGCCTGGCTCGGCCGGCGGGTCACCGGCGACACGATGCTCGGTTGTGGACAGTGCCATTTATGCCGAAGCGAGCGGCATTACGTCTGCGAGAATCGGCACGAAATCGGGGTACGTGGCTGGCCCGGCGCGCTCGCCGAAAAGCTGCTCGTGCCGGTTTCGGCCTTGCACCGCCTGCCGGATTCGGTCACCGATGACATGGGCGCGATGGTCGAGCCCGGCGGCAATGCATACCGTGCGGTGGCCGCGAGCGATGCTCGTCCGGGGTCGCGGGTTCTGATTCTTGGCCCGGGCACGATCGGGCTGCTGGCAACGGGATTCGCACTCGCTGCCGGCAGCGAGGTGCACGTCCTCGGTATTACGCCGGCATCGCTGGCGCTGGCTCGTGGCGCCGGCGCGCACGGCGTGTGGACGGGCTCCGATCTGCCGGACCTCGCCTGGGATTCCGTTATTAATGCCACCGATGACGATTCGATGCCGCAATTCGCTCTCGATCGGGTGGATCCCGGCGGTCGCGTGGTGTTCATCGGCTCGGCACATAAACCGACCACGCTTGATGCGCAGTCGTTCGTACGGAAGGCCGTTACCGCGGTCGGAATTATGGGTGGGTCACACGGCCTGCGCCCGACGATCGAGGCATATGAGAACGGCAGCGTGGATCCGCGCCCACTGATAGCAGCCACCATTGGGCTGGACGCCGTCGGCAGTGTGCTGGATGGCGACTTCCCGCCATCCGCCGGCAGCGGCCCCAAATTCCTCGTCGACCCGAAGGGCATTTCCGATGCACATTGATCTCGAAGGTCGCGTCGCCATCGTCACCGGCGCCGCGCGGGGCATCGGTCGTGACATCATCCGCCGTCTCGCCGCCGAGGGCGTCACCACGGTTGCGCTGGATGTTCGCGAGGCCGAGCTCGACTCGTTGGCCGGCGAGGTCGACGGCGCACAGTTTGTCTGTGACATTACGAATGCCGCGCGAATCGCGGAGGTGGTCGGCGCGGTCACCGATCGCTATGGCCGGGTCGACATTCTCGTTAATAACGCCGGAATTGCGTCGGGCGGCCCATTCGATACCCTGGCCGAAGAGACCTGGCGTGCGTCATACGATGTGAATCTGACCGGCACCTTCCTTATGTGCAAGGCGATCGCGCCGGTGATGAAGCGGCAACAGTCCGGCCGAATTATCAATGCGGCCTCGTTCGCCGCCATTGTGCCGGCTATCGGTGGCGCGGCGTATGCGTCGTCGAAGGCGGCGGTAGCCCATTTCACCAGGGTCGTCGCCGGCGAGCTCGGTCCGTGGGGCATCACCGCCAATGCGTATGCCCCGGGCATGATCCCCACCGAGATGAACCATTACGCCGAGCGCCCGCAGGCAGAACAGGATCAGCTGTTGGACACGTTGACGCTCCGCCGTTGGGGCAGCAGCGACGACGTGGCAAACCTGATCTGCTTCCTGGCCTCCGACCAGGCCGCCTACATCACCGGCACGTTGATTGACGTCAGTGGCGGCAAGCTCGCCACCCAGCGGCCACACATCGCCTACGACCGGGCGGCCGCCGAGCCTCGATAGGACGCGAGACCGTCACCCTCACCAGGACTCGGCGCGGGTCCAACGCAGCTCGCTGATCGTCGTGCTGCCGGCGACCTCGAGGCTGGGCGTTCTCAGAATCAGAACGTCGTCGGCGAGCGTGGCGTATCGAAGCTGCGCATCGCCTACCCAGTTGGGAAACAGGCTGCTCTGTACCTGGTGGACGATCGTGTCGCCGCGGATTTCGTACCGACCGTAATACGCCACGTATGTCGAGTAGGCGTCGGCACGTTCGGCCGCCGACCCGCCCAATGGGTCCACTGTGGCGAGTGGCGTCCGGTGTTCGGCTGCTAACTGACCGGCCATGAATCCCGCCGGTGTGTAAGTCAATGTGCCGGCGGCGTGCACACCGAACGGATGCGCCGTCACGGCCCCGGTCTGGTCGACGGTGTGCCATTCGGCGAGCTCCCATCGGCCCGTCACCGCGGCCGCCATGATGGTCCCTTGGTGATCTGCTTCGTCGGTCACAACCGGCGACACTAGTGCACAATCGCCTCCGGTTACGACTGGGACAGCCTGATCTTCGCTCCAGAAAGTGCGATTGTGGGCATGATCGCGGGTTCCTTTACGCAAGGTTCACCAGAGGCGCCGGATGCACCACCCGCGGCGGAGATAGTCGAATTCATCGAGGACTATGAGTCGGCCCGTGGCCGCCGGTTCGACGGCGCCGAGCAACGAGCGGTCCGGGCCGCCGCTACCTGGGTTCGCTGTTATAACGCCCGTTGCCAGGTGGACAATCTCGATCGGCGCAACCTTGCACCTCCGGCGGGATCGTTTATCGATCAGCTCCGAGCCGAACGTTGACGTACCTACTCAGGCGAATACGCGTTGGGTGATCTCGTGCTCGCGGGTGAGGCATTCCCATTCATCGTCGTTGTCGCCGTCATAGATCAGGGCGAGCGGGCCGGTGTAATCGACCTGATGCAGCGTCTCCAGTGATTTTGCGTAGTCATCACTGTCGGGACTGCCGTTGGTGAAATGGCATTTGGCGTGGCAGGTCTCGGCCCTTGCCGCGACGCCGGCGAGCTGCTCGTACTTGTCCGGCCCGCGCCAGTTGCCGAGGTCGATCAGGAAGCCGATCCGTCCGTCGGCGGCATCCAGGACCGCGTGCACCTCGGCCGCTCCGGGTGTGAGGGCAAACCAGTTTTCGGTGACGATTCGAACATCCCCGTGCTCGTCGGCGAGCTTGCCCAGCCGACGTCCGCTATCGGCCAACAAAGCTGCGGTCGGAGCCTGCTTGCCGGCGATCACCCTGGCCCGTTTTGCGCCAAGTGCGGCGGAGTCGTCCAGCCACCCGGCGATCCAATTCTCGTGCTCGTCGGCATCGGTGGGATGGGTGAGATCGCCGTCATCGACGAGTACGGCGTCGAGGGTCACATCGGAGTCGGCGAGCGCGGACCGCAGCTCGGCCAGGTAATGCGGATCCCGGGTCGGCAGGTGGAAATGGACGAGCTGGACCGTGTCGTATCCGTGGCTGCGCAGCTGTACCGGCAGCTCGAGCAGCGGAACGCCGCCGTTGGGTGCGGCGAGGGCGGCGTTTGTGGGGGAGTCGCCGGAGTTGTACGAGCCGAGGGTGCGGTGCAGGGACCAGGTGGACACGGCTTTCATAAAGGGTTGTCCCTCCCGAGACAGTGCGGATGCGCCTCCTCGACCCTAATCTGCTCGACCCGCGCTAGTACAGTCACGCTCATGTGCTGGTAACCCGGAAGCGATCCGAGAGGTTTGGGCCATCGGGGCCGCCGTGCACCCGAACCGTCCATCTCGTCGTCTCTTCGCCGAGAACGATTGTCGGAATGACGTACTGCTTGAACGCTCGGAGAATCGTCGTTTCGAAGAGCCCGATCGACCCTGCGACTCCCTGTTCAACAAATCGCTGTCGCCAGCGCCGCAACTTCGCGTCGGCGGCAAATATTAGTCTGAGCGGGAACCATTCCGCCCCGGCGCCGCTGGGGTCTGGTGTGGACACCACGGCCTCATCGCGGTCGGTGTCCGGATCGAGCGCGGCACCCATATCAAGGTAATACCACCGCTTTTTGTGACCGGTCGTGACCTGTCCCGAGGTGAGTACCTGATATAGCGCGGTCATGCGCTGCTGACCGTCGATCAGCAGCCGCTCTGCTTCGGTGGCGCACGGCGGAGCTCCTGGGACGGGATGGGTGCCGAAACGCATATCAGCGTTTCCCGTCCGCAGGAGCGTCACCGCGCCGATCGGGTAGCTCAACGAGACACTGGCGAGAAGGCTCTTAATCCAGTCGTCGGTCAGGTTCATCGTCCGCTGGAATTCGGGAATCTGGACCTTGCCGTTGTGCATGTCCCGAATGAGGCTGGTCAGGGTTTCCTGAGTTGCGGTCGTAGTCACCTTCCTTGCGTTTACGGTCGTCGATGATCAGGAGCCGGGTGCCTGAGTTCTGCCGCCGGGTGAGGCCATCGGACCTGTGGTGGACGTATTTCGGGTCCATTCGGAACTTCTTGAGCTTTGTCTTTGCTGGGCGCATCTTAGGGCCGCCCGCGGAATGCGGGCAGCCCACAACGCCGCGCGTCGATACGCACGGTCGGTGTCTCCCTTGAGTGTCAGGAAGGAGTGGGAATCCCTCCGGCACGAGAGAAGGCGGATGCGCCACGTCTTGTGGACGAGGCTGGACGGCCGAGATTGCCTACGAGGTAGGGATTGCGGCCATCTGCGCGCCATCGCACCAGAGGGTGGGATGGATCGCGCGTGGTGTCATGACGGGACTCCTATGCGAGACGAAGGGGCCGCGGGGGCGGCGCCTTGCGGCCGGCGACAGATCGGCGCGCCGGCGGCGTGGGTCAGCGGCAGGTAGCCGCGGAGGTGACTGCAGAACGTGCCATTCGCATGGTGTCTGGTCTCCTCTCGCATTCGTCCGTGATAGGTGGCGTCATGGTCGCAGTGGTGGATCGCGGCGTCAACGTATTTATGGATCCGCCTGCGTTCTTCCTAGCCGAATCGGTCGGTCGACATGCCGCTCAGGCCGATGCCTGCGCGGTCTCCATTGCACTTTGTTGTTGCCGGCGTTGGGCTAGGACGGATACGGCGTAGTGGCGGTCGAGTTGTTGGCCGTCCCATTTCGTGGTGGCGGCATTATCCGCGACGTCGGGGTGTTCGGTGTCGATTGGGTGGTCGGTGGTGATGTGGTCGGCCGGATTGATATGCGCGGGCAGGTCGGTGCCGTCTGCTCGGGTGAATCGGAATCGGCCACCGCGGATTTTGGTGATGGTGTATTCGCCGTCGTGGTGGGCGAGGTGGTGGGCTTGGCAGAGCAGCAGGAGATTCTGCAGGTCGGTCCGGCCGCCGTGCAGCCACTGTCGGACGTGGTGGGCCTGCAGACCTTGGGTGGCCTGGCAGCCCGGATGCGCGCAGTGGCCGTGATCGCGGATCAGTAATGCCCGGAAGAGCCGATCGTTCACCACCCGATGAGAACGCCCGAGGTCCCGCACGTTCCCGTGTTCGTGGATGACGGTACGGATCCGGCCGGAGCACAGCAGCCGTTTGATCACCCGATCCGGCAGGCCGGGACCGTTAGCGATGCGGGCGTAGGGGCGTGGGGTGCGTTCAGCTGAACGCGTCGACTGGGTGCGTTCACGTGAACGCACCGGTCCGTCCTCGGCGGGCAGGTCTGCGGCGTCGAGGTGAATCACGACCGCGGCGCGTTCATCGCCACGCAGCTCCCGGAGCGGCGTCTCGCTGTCGTTGACTGCGGCGAGGGCGATGTCGGCCATCCGCACCAGCGCATCGGCGTGACTGATGCCCTCGGCGCGGGCGATCGTCTCGACCGTTTTCTGGACGACCGCGCCGCGTTCGGGATCCAGCCGCGCCGACAGTGGGCCGGAAACGCCGCGAGTGTCCGGGCGACCCGTACATGATCGATCGCCGTCCGCCGCGACAGCCCACACGCATACGACAACCACCCAGATGTCGACGCCAACCCGAATTTCGCGGCGCCATCGCGGGCGTCGAACTCCGCGACCAACAACAACCACCGACACGTCGCTGCGGCCAACCGCCCCGCCATACCCACAATCCGCGAACCCAGCTCGTCAATATCAGAGGCAGAAACGCTTACAGGACAGGACGATCGATCAGTCATCATGGCGAGAAACTAACGCAGCCCACCGACAATTTCTGACCGGTGACTGCCAAATCAGACAGGTGCACGGGCCAATACAAGTTTGGCGATGAAACGCCGTTATCGAACGCCAACCTCGACCCGGTCCGGTGAGTCGCTGGCCAGGATTACCGCGCCACGCCGCTGGGCGCGGATCCCACTCACTACAAAGATCAAGCCAACCACGGCAAGCACGATGCCGAACCGGACGAAGATCTCCGTTGTCGCGCCGGCGACGATGGACACCGCTCCGACAATGATGCGGGCGCGAGCGCTCAGCCGGCGGAGGATAAAGAGGAGAATCACGTTCGTTCCTTTCGATTCATTCGGATTCGAGGTACGAACGCAAGTCTGTCCCGCCGGCCGGTCGCGCACATTGCATCTGCCTGTTGACTTGAGGTGCACCTAGCCCCACCCCTGCGGGCAGCCAGCATCAGCGCACCCGCTCCCCGATGCCAGGTCAGGAGCGCCACAGGCCGTTGAGCTCGGCCAGCTCCTTGCCGGGCAGCGTCAGCGCGGCACCGGCGACGTTCTCGCGAATATGCGCGACGGATGACGTACCAGGGATGAGCAGGATGTTCGGCGAGCGCTGCAGCAGCCAGGCCAACGCGACGGCCATCGGGGTGGCATCGAGCCGCGCCGCGACCGAATTCAGCTCATCGGACTGCAATGGCGAGAAGCCGCCGAGCGGGAAATACGGAACATACGAAATCTCCTGCGCAGCAAGCGAATCGATGAGATCGTCGTCGACCCGATGGGCGACGTTATAGAAATTCTGCACGGTCACGACCGGCGCGATCGACTGTGCCTCAGCAATCTGCTCGGCGTTCACAGTGGACAGACCGAGATGTTTGATCAGCCCGTCCTGCTGGAGCTCCGCGAGCGCCGTGAACGGCTCGGCGATCGAGCCGGGCTCGGGGCTGTCGAACCCGCCTACGCGCAGGTTGACCACGTCGAGCGCATCCAGCCCGAGGTGGTCGAGATTATCGTGCACGGCCTGGCGCAGCTGTTCGGGCGCGCGTGCGTGCGGCCAGTTTCCCTCGTCGTCCCGCACCGCGCCGACCTTGGTGACAATGTGGAGGTCGCTCGGGTACGGATGCAGGGCTTCTTTGATGATCTGGTTGGTGACATACGGGCCGTAGAAATCGCTGGTGTCGATATGGGTAATGCCCAGCTCTATCGCCGCGCGTAGGACGGCGATGGCGCCGGCCCGATCGGCGGGCGGGCCGAAGACGTTCGGTCCGGCCAACTGCATCGCGCCATATCCCATCCGGGTGATGGTCAGATCCGCGGCCATGGCGAAGGATCCGCCGGGTAGCTCGGTCATGTGTATTCCTTTCCTTGTCGTCGCAATTTCACAATGCGCCCGGCGACATGGATTAGGCAGCACCCCCGCGATCCTGGGACCAGCAGGGACAGGCAGCCGATCCTCGACCCGGCTACCGTAATCAATATGAGCGAGAACACCCTGCTCGGCGACTACCTGCGGGCCCGCCGCGAGCTCGTCGCACCCGCCAGCGTGGGCATCCCGGTCACCGGGGTGCGCCGGGTCGCCGGATTGCGGCGCGAAGAGGTCGCGATGCTCGCCGGGATCAGCTCCGACTACTACCTGCGCCTGGAGCAGGGCCGCGACCGCAACCCCTCGGTCCAGGTCCTCGAGGCGCTAGCCCGCGTCCTGCAACTGGACCAGGCCGCGACCGCCTACATGCTGAGCCTGGCCGCCTTGCGACCCCGGCAGCAACGCCGGCCGAAGCGGGAAGCCGTGCCCGCTGGAATTCGACGGCTGCTCGACGTCATCGGGCTGCCTGCCTTCGTCGAAGGACGCTATTTCGACGTGCTGGCCGCCAACCGTCTCGCCTATGCGCTCTCACCCAACCTGCAGGTCGGTCGTAATCGGCTCCGCGACGTATTTCTTGACCCGGCCGAGCAGGCGCTGTATCCGGACTGGCCCAAAGCCACCGCGGCCCTGGTCGCCGGATTCCGGGAGTCGGTCGGGACCGATACCGACGACCCACGATTCATCGAGCTCGTCGGCGAGCTGTCCTTGTCCAGCGAGCGTTTCCGGCAGCTCTGGGCCCGCCACGACGTCTTCGCCCGCAAGGGCACGCAGACGCACATACACCATCCGCAGGCCGGCGAGCTGGTCCTCGGACGAGAGAAGCTGGCAATCAGCGGCGCCGAAGGGCTGATGCTCGCCATCTACCACGCCGAATCCGGCACCGACAGCGCGGAAAAGCTCACCCTCCTCGGGTCGCTGGCAACCCCGGAGCCGGCCGTCGTTCGAGATCAGGATCGGTCGGCTCACTGAGCGACGGCTTCGCCACCCGGAGCGCTGCACTAGGGTGCTTCGGCATGGATAGCGCGCAGTCGCCGGGTACGGCATTGGTCACTGGAGTGGGTAGGCGGCGCTCGATCGGTGCCGGCATTGCGCTGGGGCTGGCCCGAGACGGTTGGGATCTGGTCCTGAATTACTGGCGACCGTACGACGATCGCCTGGGCTTCGTCCATGGGCCCGATGACCCCGAGCAAATAGCCGAGGAATGCCGGTCCCTCGGTCGCCGGGTCGAGCTGATTACCGGTGATTTGGCAGACCCGGAAACGCCGGCGCGGTTGGTTGCCGCGGCCGCGGAATTCGGCAATCTCAGCGGCTTGGTCATGTCGCATTGTGAATCGGTCAACAGCTCGATCCTGACAACCACCATCGACAGCTGGGACCGCCATTTTGCGGTGAACGCGCGCGCGAGTTGGCTGCTCATCAAGGAATTCGCGGACCGGCTGCCCGTACAACATACAAGTGCCGTCGCGGGCAGGATTGTCGCGCTGACCAGCGACCACGCGGCGCACAACACCCCGTACGGAGCGAGCAAGGGCGCGCTGGACCGGATCGTGGTGGCCGCCGCGATCGAGCTCGCCGACCGCGGCGTGCGCGCCAACGTCATCAATCCCGGGCCGATCGATACCGGCTGGATGACCGACGAGATCCGTGCATCCGGAACCGCCATGACACCGGCCGGCCGCCTTGGCTCGGCCGAGGACACGGCCAACCTGATCCGCTTCCTATTCTCCGACCAGGGGTCATGGATCAACGGCCAGCTTCTCTACAGCAATGGCGGCTTTCGTACGACCGGCGGATAAGAGGTGGCGACACTGAATTCGCGGATCAGCTCGGCCAGTCGCAACGGCTGATCCAGCGGTACGAGCGTGTAGCTGTCCTCGACCTCGACCAGCCGGCCCTGCGGCAGCAACTCGGCGAGGCGCCGGCCATGCTCGGGCGGCATCACGCGATCGTCGCTGGCCCAGACCACGAGCGCCGGACGGTCGAAGCTCGGCAAATGTTCGGCCGCGGTCAGCATGAGATCGCGGTCGGCGAACACCGCGCGCAGTATTCGTACCGCGTCCCGGCGAATCTCCGACTGCGTCAACACGGGCCGCAGCCATTGCTTGCTGGCCGCATCTCCGCGTTTGGTCAGCCAGCCGAATGCGATCGGGAGTCGCCGGAGCATCCGCAGCCGCATTTGTTGCATGAATAGGCCGAAGAA
>Ga0137412_10002689_pt1 | contig 14082 bp, 11 predicted proteins | sample CZODoug2_1_16fun_FD_122160 | JGI IMG/M metagenome (GOLD analysis project Ga0137412, IMG submission 122160) | Vadose zone soil fungal communities from Angelo Coast Range Reserve, California, USA - CZODoug2_1_16fungal (Hybrid Assembly) | ecosystem: Environmental > Terrestrial > Soil > Vadose zone... | reverse complement strand
GCGGTGATCGGGCTGCTGTTCATGACCTACGGCTCGCTGCTGCTCACCCAGATCACCACCGACACCCCGCGCGAAGACATCATCCTGTGGACGGCGGTGCGCAACATCGGCACCGGGCTGGCCATGATGCCGATCATGACCGCCGGCGTCGCGGCACTGCCCCAGCGCATGGTCAGCGCGGGTAGCGCGCTGAACAACGTCACGCAGAGGGTCGCCTCCAGCCTCGCCGTCGCGGGGTTCGGCGCGATGATCACCGCCCAGCAGGCCAAGCTCATGGCCGACCGAGGCGCGCTGCTGAACAACCCGGACAGTTTGCCGCAGCTCAGGCAGGCCAGGGAGCACGGCGCCGCGGGTCTCCTGCCGATCTACCAGAAGCTCAGCCACGAGGTCGCGGCGACCAGCTATGCCAACGCGTTCCTGGCCGTCGCCGGGCTCTGTGCGGTCGGTGTGCTGCTCGCCCTGCTCCTCCGCTCGGGGCCCCCGAGCCGGGTCGCGTCCCCGACCGCACCCGTGGTGCCACCCGAAGCCGCGGCGCCACCCGAAGCCGCGGCGCCACCCGAGGCCCCGGCATCACCCGCGCCGGCCACAGCCAGCCGCGGCGCGGTGGCCCCGGTCCCGGAACGGGCAGACGCTCAGTCGTAGCGGCACTGCCCGCACCAGGGTCAGCCGAGAACGTCGGTGGCCTTGTGCTCGGGGCCTACGCCCTCGATCAGGATCGTGTCGGCGGACGAGTTTCCGGTGCGCAGCGGCAGGATCGCTCGATAGTCGTCCGACTCGTACCAACCTCGGGCCTGCTGATAGCTCGGGAATGCGATCACCACGAGGGTGCCGGCCCAGTCGCCTTCCACCCGCTCCGGCTCGCCTCCGTGCACGATGAACTGGCCCTGAAAGGGCGCCAGGGTGGCGTCGATTCGTTCCAGGTACTCGACGATTCCCGGGCCCATATTCACGTCTCGCAGATTGGCGATGGCGTAGGTGCTCATGATGAATTCCTTCCTCGTTCGTCCTGCTCCCAGCCTGCGGTCAGCGGTCCCGGCATGTCGATTACCTGCGACGTCATAGCCGGGCCGGGTTGGACTGAGGGCCTCGGGAAGAATGACCGGGTGCCAGAGCTCGTGGTCGACTCCGTGCCGGAGCTGTTGGCCGGGTTGCGCGCGGCGGGGGCGGGGCGTGGCGATGCTGCTGGGCTGACGCTCCTCGCGGGTCGAGGCCTGGGCCTGGCGGTCGCCGGGGCGCAGTGGGCGCTGGTCGCCTCGGAGCCGGTGGCAGCGGTGGCCTCGGTCGAGGCGCGGCTGCGGCCGCGTTGGGTCTGGTGGTCACAGGAGACGGCCACCTTGCTGACGGCGGCTGGGGTGCGATTGGCCACCTGTTGGGACCTGGCCGCGGTGCACCGGGTGTTGTTCGGCGGGTGGCGTTCGGATCCCGGGCCGGTGTGGGCGGCGCTGCACAACCTGGACGCCGAGTCGATCCCGGGAATGGGCCAGCTGGATCTGCTGAGCGCGGGTGGGGAAGAAGGCGCCGACCCGGATAACCCGATACGCCCGGACGGGCATCTGCGTCCGGAATGGGTCAGCGGAGGCTGGGCCCGGGCCCCGCAACGGTGGGCACGTTGGGCCGCGACCGCCCTGGCGGTCAGCACCGAACAGGGCGAACAGCTGCTCCGGCTGCGGGTGGCCGGCGACCCGATGGCTACCGCCCGGTCGGAGTCGGCGGTCGAGCTGTTGTGCGCGGAGTTGTCCGAAGGCGGCCTCCCGGTGGACCGCCGGCGCGCGGAGCAGCTGCTCACCTCGCTCATCGGTCCGCGTCCGCGCGACGAGACGGAGGCGAACGCCGTGCGCCGCCGCCGCGACACCGAGGTGCTGAGTCTGGCTTCCTACGCGAGCGAGGTCGACCTGCGCAATCCCGCCCAGGTGAAACGGATGCTCGTCGACGTCGGTCTCGATCTGCCGGACACTCGGGCCTGGCGGCTGGAGGGACTGGCTCACACGCACCCGGTGATCCCGGCGTTGCTGGCCTGGCGCAAGACCGAACGCATCGCCACCACGTACGGCTACCGGTGGCTGGACGAGCACGTCGGCGCGGACGGTCGGCTGCGGGGCCACTGGAGCAGCAGCGACGGCGCCGCCGGTCGGATGACCGCGCAGGCCGGACTGCACAACCTGCCCGCCGAGCTTCGCCCGGTGGTCACCGCGGAGACCGGACACGTGCTGGTGCGGGCGGACCTGGGCCAGATCGAGCCGAGGGTGCTCGCGGCGGTGTCCGGAGATCGGGTGCTGGCGCGGGCCACCGCCGACGACGACTTCTACTCGCCGGTCGCCGCCCGGCTGGGAGTGACCAGGCCGGTGGCGAAGGTGGCGGTGCTCGCGGCGATGTACGGGCAGACCTCCGGCGCCGCGGGCGAGGCGCTGCGCGGGCTGGAGTCCGCGTATCCGACGGCGATGCGGTTTCTGCGGGACGCCTACGAACAGGGCCGCGGTGGGCGTGATGTGCGCACCTACGGCGGCCGGCTGGTCCGGATCGGTTCGCCGCCCGCCGGGCTGGACGAGGACGCGCGGCGTGCGGCGACGGCGGCGCGGGGGCGGTTCGCCCGCAACGCGGTCATCCAGGGCGCCGCGGCGGAGGTGTTCAAGGTATGGGCGGTGACCGTGCGGGCCCGTGCCGCGTCCCTGGACGCCCGCATCGTGCTGTGCCTGCACGACGAACTGCTGCTGCACGTGCCCGCTGAGCACGGCCAGGCGGTCGCTGAGCTGCTGGACGAGTGTCTCGCGGAGACGGCTCGTCGCTGGTTCCACGACGCGGCGGTGCGGTTCGTCGCCGACGTCAGCGTCATCCGGCAGTGGTCCGAGGCGAAGGGCTGAAGAGAAAACCTCTGGACCACGCGGGTCCGTGTTATTGCTAGGCGGCGGTGGGTGGTGGTTCGGCGTGGACGCTGTAGCCGAGTGTTTCGAGTTGGCTGATCAGGCGGCGGGCGCGTCGGGCGGGGTCGTTGCGGCGGGCGAAGTAGTCGGCGCCCAGATCGTGGTAGGGCTGGTCACGGTCGAGCATGTGGAAGATCGCCACGAGGATGCTGTGTTCCACCGCGACGAGTGCTTTGGCGTGGCCAAGCCGCGGCCGCAGGCGGTTGTACTGGGCGCCCAGGTAGGTGTTCTTGGTGCGGATGGTGGCCATGGCCGCGTCGTGCAAGTAGATCCCCAGCCATTTCGGGCCTTTACGGGTTTTGCCGGATCTGGCGCGGCCGGCCGATTCGTGATGCCCTGGGCACACCCCGGCCCAGGAGGCCAGCCGCGAAGCGGTGTTGAACACCGCCATGTCCGCGCCGATCTCGGCGAGCAAACCTTGGGCGGTGCGCAGACTGACGCCGGGGATGGTGTCAAGTAGCTCAACCTGGTGGGAGAAAGGGCCGATCACCACCTCGATCTCGGTGGTGAGGCCGGCGATGAGCTCGTCGAGGAACTCCAGTTTCGCCAGGATCGCCGAGACGATCACCGCGTGATGGGTGCTGAATCGAGAAGTCAGCGCCGCGCGCAGGGCGGGAATCTTGTGCCGCATCTGGCCCAGGGCCAGATCAGCCAACACCTCGGCATCAGTGGTGCCCGAGACCAACCCGGCCAGCATTGCCCGCCCGGAGACGCCGAGGATGTCGCTGGCCACGCTGGACAGCTTCACCCCCGCGTCCTGCAAGATCTTGTCCAACCGCTGGGCTTCCCGGGTGCGTTCCTCAATCTGGGCTTTGCGGTAGCGGGTCAGGTTACGCAGCTCTCGGATCGGCGCCGGTGGCACAAAGCTAGGCCGGACCAGCCCAAACTCGATCAGCTGACAGATCCACGACGCGTCGGCGACGTCAGTCTTGCGGCCCGGGATATTGCGCATGTGCCGAGCGTTGAGCAACCACACCTGCATCGCGTCCTCAAGCATGTAATAGGGCGCCTTCCAGTACACCCCGGTCGACTCCATCCCGACCCGGGTCACGCCCCGGGCCAGCAGCCAGTCCCGCAGCACCACCAACCCCGGCGTGGTGGTCAAAAACCGCCCCTGATCGGCCCGCCCACCCGCCAGATGCACCTCGGCGACGATCACGTCCTTGTGCACATCCAACCCCGCCGCCCGCTCCACGATCCGTTCCATCGCTCCTCCCTGGTCAACAACCGGGCCGTCCGGGAGGGCCTCACATCACGGAGTCTGAAGATCGCGCTCAAAGCGGCAGTTCACGGCGCCCAAGACCCTCACGCCTTGCTAGGAGACAGGCTCGCCCGCGCTAAGGCCAGCCGACGTCGACCGGACGACACCACCAGTTTTCCCAAGATCACGCCCGCCCGCCAGGGCGCCAACCGCTAGGAGGGTCTATCCGGCCGATTGTCGGGACGTCCGCCGCGACTAGCTTTTGGTCCTAATCGAGCGCCTCGCCACGGGGCGGATCGGCCTCGCTGACCGAGATCACGTGCGGTGGAGGCCCCTCGACGTCCGCGTCAGCCAGCTCGACCGTGGCGCGATCGGCGTTCGCATTCATCTCGGCGAGCTCTCGTGACTGACCGTCTTCATCCACATCTGGCTGGAGTGGAACGTGAACCGGTCACCGGTCGCGGCCGCCAAGGTCGGCCACGCGATGCGGTGGCGGCGGAGTGGCAGCCTCTCCCTGCGACTACGGAGTATTCCCAGGGTCTTCCACCGGCCGTTACCCGCCCCCATCGTCATGGCGGATAACGGAGCGGAAGGGACAGCCCGATGGAGATCAGGCCGCTACGATCGTGGATTCACCACAGCAGAGGCTGGGTCCTGCGGCAGGCGCACGTGGGACTGCCCGAGTTGGGCGGCCCGCATGAGGACATGTTCACCCGGCATGGCCGACCGGATCCACGTCATGCCGCCCGCGCACGCCATTTTCGCCACGTCCGGCTTCATGGTGTTCCCACGCCGGAGGCCCTGACGAAGAGCCGTGACGTGCAGCAGGTCCGCGAGGGGTCACGGAGCAATGACGGTTAGGGACGTCGGCGAATTAGGGAGACCGGCGGGGAAGTTGGACGACACCCCGGCCGGCGAGCGGTTGGACCTCAACGCGGTCGAAATGCCCAGCGCAGAAGACCTGAACCGATGTCCCGTCCGAGTTGTTCCGGCTTTCCCAGCAGATTGAGGCTGAACAGATGCCCATTGCCGTGCAGTTCTCCGATTACGGCACCAGCGAGGTCCTACGGGCTGTCGATGTGGCGCCCTTGACCGCGGGTCCCGGACAGGTCCGTCTTGCAGTGCGGGCCGCGGGCGTCAACCCGGTCGACTGGAAGATCATGCAGGGCCTGATGCGCCAGCAGATCCCGCTGCATCTCCCCGCGGGTCTCGGCTCCGACGTGGCCGGCGTTGTCGACCAGGTCGGTGCGGGAGTCACCGCCTTCGCGGTCGGCGACGAGGTGCTGGGCACCTCGCTGACCCCGTCCTACGCCCAGTCCGCAATCGCCGACCCCGCGGCGCTGGTCACCAAGCCGACCAAGGTTCCGTGGGATGTGGCCGCGAGCCTGGCCGGCGCGGGGGGTACCGCCTGGACCGCCCTCGACCGCCTCGGCATCGCCAAGGGCGAGACCCTACTCATCCATGCCGCCGCAGGTGGGGTCGGCACCTTCGCCGTCCAACTGGCAGTCGCCCTCGGCGCGCGGGTGATCGGCACCGCCGGCGAGCACAACCACGAACACCTGCGCTCCATCGGAGCCGTACCGGTCACCTACGGCGAGGGGCTCGCCGACCGGGTGCGGGCAATCGCTCCGCGGGGCGTCGACGCCGTGCTCGACGCCTCCGGCCGAGGCGAGATCCCGGTCTCGATCGAACTCGCCGGAGGCCCCGAGCGGGTCCTGACCCTCGTCGCCTTCGACGCGGGCGACACGGGCATCCAGATCCACGTCAGCGGCGCGGGCGAGAACGGCGTACGAGCCCTGCATGACATCCTTACTCTCATCGACGAGGGACGCCTGCGGGTCCCCATCTGGCGCACCTATCCCCTCACGGAGACGGCCGCCGCCCTCGACGCGAGTAGCACCGGACACCTGAACGGCAAAATCGTACTGGTGCCGGCGTGACCACACGTCTTCCGATCGACTGCCACGCGGGACGCCGCGGCATCGACGCGGCGAGTCGCCGTCCCATTACGCGCGAAGGAAAGAATCGGCGCTGAATGCGTTCCCTTGCGGGATCGACCAACCGTCGGCGGCGGTAGGTTTCGCCCGCGGGTGACTATCGAAATTCTCGCCGAACAGCAGAGAGTTTGGTTGGAATGGACAATTGGACGGACAACATGCGCATTGCGATTCTCGACGACTACCAGAACGTGGCAAGGGAATATGCTGACTGGGGCTCCCTGAACGCCCGGGTGGAAGTAATCCATGATCCGTTTCCCGACACGGAGACACTCGTCGCGCGGCTGACGGAGTTCGATGTGCTGGTGGCGATGCGGGAGCGCACGCGTTTCCCTGCCGATGTGCTGCGCCGGCTCGATCGTCTGCAGCTGCTCGTCACGACGGGTCCGGCCAACGCCGTCATCGACGTCCCGGCCGCCCGCGGGCTGGGCATCACCGTCTGCGGTACGCGCCCTCCCTTCGCTTCCGACACGTCGGAGCTCGCCTGGGCGCTGATTCTCGCCGCGGTCAGGCACGTACCTGCTGAGACGCGGTTGGTACGCGAGGGCGGGTGGCAGATGAGTATCGGCTCTGGTCTGGCGGGAAAGACGCTCGGCCTGCTCGGACTCGGCAGGACCGGATCCAGGGTGGCCAGGGTAGGCCAGGCGTTCAACATGGAGACCATCGCCTGGAGCCAGAACCTGACCACCGAGAAGGCGGCGGAACACGGTGTGACAGCAGTATCCAAGCAGGAGTTGTTCGCCAGGTCCGATGTGCTGTCAGTCCATCTCGTCCTCAGCGACCGTAGTCGCGGCCTCGTCGGGGCGGGCGAACTTGCTTCTATGAAGCCGTCCGCCCTGCTGGTCAACACCTCTCGCGGCCCCATCGTGGACGAAGACGCACTGCTCCACGCCCTGCAGGAGCGAACGATCGGCGGTGCGGCACTCGACGTGTTCGGAACCGAGCCGCTGCCGGAGCGGCACGTACTGCGGACGCTGGAAAACGTCGTCATCACCCCGCACCTCGGCTACGTGACGCAAGGCTCCTACAAAGTCTTCTACGAAGAAGCGGTCGAGGACATCGCGGCGTTCGCCGCTGGCAAGCCGATACGCGTAGTCGAGTGACACATGCAGGCGAAGGAGGCTTCCATGAACGACAGACAGGAAATTCCTGAAGTCCTTGCGCGGTACGTGCAGGCGCTCGAGGAGCGCGACGGGGATGCCTTGGCGGCGTTGTTCGCCCCGGACGGAGAGTTTCAGGTATTCAGTAGGTACGGCCGAGAGGAGTACGTTGCGCTGGATGCGGATGTAGTTGGTCACGATGCACTACGCGCCATGATGAAGAGCGGCGCCCTACCTCCCGGGCGCGGCATGCACTACCTGACCACCGACCACATCGTCGCCATCACCGGAGACGCAGCAACGCTGCGGGCGCAGTTCGTGGTCGTGGAATCCAACGCCAGCCCTCGACCCGAAAATGGCTGGCCAGCCGGCGCAGACCTGATGCAAGGGAAACTGGCGCTGATCATGATCGGCTACTACGAATCCTGCCTCCGCAAGATCGGCGGCAGCTGGCTATTCACGCGCCACCAGGTAAAGCACAGTCTGCCAATGGCAATTCCAGTGAAGTCATGATTCTTGATGTCCCTGCGCTCTCGGACCCTGCCCGGGTGCTTGGCACCATCTAGGGCAAATCATATGCGGAAGAGAAATGATGAATGCGTCACAACCGACACTTGCGGGCGCTTTGCTGACTGGCGGCTTCCGTGACGGGCCCTTCGTGGGCCTACGCTATCAGACGCCGTCACACGAGGGCTTCACCGACGAGAAGGGCCAGTTTTCCTACCGGACCGCCGAGGCGGTGACCTTCTCCATCGGGAGCCTGAGCATCGGAACAGCGGATGCAGCTCCGCAGCTAACGCTGGCGAGTCTCCGCGGCAGCGACGCCGTGGACGCGCCGGATCCCACTCTTTCCACGACGATCAATCGTGCGCGTTTCGTGCAAAGCCTGGGGCGGGAGGACGACCTGCGCAATGGCGTGGCGATCGACAAGACCGTCCACGACGTAGTAGGCGCGCATGCGCCGGGCATTTCGTTCGAGTGCGACACGGAATCCTTTGAGAATGCCGCCCCCGTTCGGATGGTGTTCAGTGAGCTCGGGCTACGTTTTCGAGGAGCTGCCGAGGCGGGCAATCACCTGCGCCGAGCTGTTGCTGGGATCAAGGTTCTCAGGAATGAGAAGATCCCGACCCGCGACGGAAGCTATCTTCTGGCAGACGTGTTTTGCCCCGTCGATGGCGACCCTCATCCGGTGATCATGAGGCTGGGGGTTTACGGCAATGCGTTCGAGTCGGGGTCGATCTTCAACGAGGCGGATCACCGGGCGAGTGAAGAGAGGGAAGCCGCTTGGTTCAACGGAGACGCAGCTGGGGGCGCCACCGGCGCGGCGATGATGCTCCGATACTCGGAAAATGCTGTCAGTGCAAATGCAAGTACCTGGGTGCCACGCGGATACGTAGTAGTCCGAGTGGACGGCCGCGGGGTGGGGAACACGCCAGGGCGGGTGGATCCGTTCTCCAGGCAGGAAGCACTCGACTATTACGACGCCATCCAGTGGACCGCCGGCCAGCCGTGGAGTGACGGTAATGTCGGCCTCTGCGGTTGCTCGTACGCCGCGACCATTCAATGGAACGTGGCCGCACTGCATCCGCCCGCCCTCAAAGCGATTGCTCCTCTTGCGTCAGACTCGGACGCCTATCGTGACCTGGCCTATCCGGGCGGCATCTTTTTCGGCGACTACCGCCGCTGGTGGTGGGAAAATATGGTACTCAAGGCAAGCGGGAGCGGCGAAGGAGTGGACTTCATCGGCGGTATGGCCAGCCATCCGTGGGACAGCGCATATTACCGGGGGGGCGGGCTCCTGTCAGCGGACTTTGCCAGTATCGACCTCCCCGTTCTGACCGCGGTAAGCCAGACCATGATGCTGCACTCTCACGCTGGTTTCGCAGCCTTCTCTCAATTGCCGTCGCCATCAAAACAGTTGCTCGTCCTGGACGCCGCGTACATGTCCTACATTTATGAGGACTGCCTGCCGGATCAGGAGGTGTTCTTCGATCGATTCCTCAAAGGAGACGAGCCGGAGGATAAACCGTCCGCGGTACGTATGGTCATGCGCACTGGCGGCGGCGGTTTCTACTGGCGCAACGAATCGGCGTGGCCCGTCCCCGGCACTGAGTACAGGAAACTGTTTCTCGATGCCGGCAGCCCGCACGCCGAGGAAAGCATCACCCCTCATTCCCCCGTTCGCATCGAAGTCGCCGAGTATTCCGCGGATGTCCGCGCTTCCGCGCCGGAGCTACCGATGGCAGTATTCGAGTCAGCCCCCCTTGACGAGGACATCGAGCTGGCTGGTCATTTCCGAGCCTCGCTGTGGGTCTCGTCCACGTCAGAAGATGCCGACCTCTATGTCGCACTCCGCGTCATGGATGGAGAGAAAGAGATCCTCTATCAGACCCGTGACCCCCAGTCTGTCGCTCCGCTCACCTGGGGGTGTCTCAAAGTCACGCACCGTGCCCTCGACTCGCAGCGTTCCACCGCTGAACGTCCCTGGCACACGCACCGACGCGAGGACGCCATGCCTCTGCTCTCCGAAGAAATCGTCAAGGTTGACGTGGAGATGATGGCAGCCACCGGACGGATAGCAGCAGGGCGCCGCCTGCGACTCGAAATTTCACCCGCCGAGGGCCGTGGGATCAGCGCTGACCCTGGCTGGGAGCGCGCCTACGACGAGTCCTACCACCGCGAAGCCGTCAATCGTGTCTTCACTGGTGGGGTATTTCCCAGCTCGATCACCATCCCCGTCGTCCCAACCGGGCCAGCGAGGCCGATCTTGCGCAGGTAGCCCGGTATCCGTGGAAGGAACCCCGCAAAGCCCGTCATCGACTGAATCCTTAGCGCGCCGACACGGAAGGAGCCGTAAAATGACGACGAGTCTAGAGAAGGCCAAGCCAGAGGTTGAGGTGCGTGAACAGGCGCGCGCGAGGGCGGCATCGCTGAGCTACTCAACAGGCTTTGGCAACGAGCACAGCAGCGAGGCCCTGGTAGACGCACTGCCCGTCGGCCGTAACACTCCGCAGCGCGCTAAATACGGACTGTATACAGAGCTGCTCTCCGGTACGGCATTCACCGAACTCCGCGGCAACACCCATCGCACCTGGCTCTACCGTATCCGTCCGTCCGTCGTGCACCCGTCTTTCGGGCGCATCGACAACGGAACTTTGCTCACGCCGCCTTTCACCGATGTTCCCCTGGAACCGAACCTGCTGTTCTGGGCTCCCAGGTCGGCGCCCGCGGCAGGGACCGATTTCGTTTCCGGTCTGTGGACCCTGGGCGGGAACGGTGATCCCGTCCAGCGCAGCGGCGTGGCGATCCATCTCTACACCGCCGACACATCCATGACCGACCGCGTGTTCAGCACCGCCGACGGCGAACTGATGATTGTGCCCGAGCTGGGCGGCCTTCTGATCCACACAGAACTCGGCCTGCTGAGCGTGGAACCGGGCTCAGTCGCTCTGATTCCTCGCGCCATGAAGTTCCGAATCGAGATCCTGGGCGCCGCCGGACAAGGAGACACCCCTGCGTTCATCCGCGGGTACGTGTGTGAGAACTTCGGTACGCCGTTCTCTCTTCCGGAGCTCGGCTTCATCGGCCACGGCGGGATGGCGAACCCCCGCGACTTCCGCGCTCCAGTCGCCGCGTACGACAAAGATACGGAGCGGCCAGTCGAGGTGATCCACAAAGTCGGCGGGAACCTCTGGAGCTCGACCTACGACCACTCGCCGCTGGACGTGGTCGCGTGGCACGGCAACAGTGTCCCGTATGTCTACAACATGCTGGACTTCATGGTCATAGGCAATGTCACCGTCGACCACCCCGATCCGTCGCTGCTGACGGCGCTCACCTCGACGACCGACACACCGGGGGTGGGCAACGTCGACTTCTGCGTCGTACCCCCGCGCTGGGCGTCCGGACAGGACACCTTCCGTCCCCAGTACTTCCACCGGAATGTGAGCACCGAGTACGCCGGTGTAATCACGGCCCCGGAGAATTCGGGAGGCTGGGTGCAAGGCTGCGGCGGGCTGACCAACATGATGACCCCACACGGCGTGGGAGCGGACGTTTGGGAGCACGCGGTTCAGGCCGACACCAGCGTGCCGGAGAAGGTCGACGGACTATTCTTCCTCTGGGAGACGAAATTGCCCATTGCCCTCACCACCCAGGGCGCCAAGGCAGTCGGAACCACCGATGACGAGACGCTGAGCGGCAAGAACACCCTGCAGAGCCGCTTCCGCTCCTGAAGCCTCCGCTCAGCGCGGTGCGCTAGACGTCTGCGTGATTCTGTCCCTGGTCTCGGGGTCGAGTGCTCGGGTGCCGCCGAACTAGGCAGGTAGCGGCGGGCCACAACCGGATCCTGGCAGGCGCGACTACGTCGGGCTGCGCCGCCGAGAGATCGCCGCGGAGGCTGGCAGGGCTCTATTGCTCGTCCGAGGCGGCGCGTTGCCCAACCCGATGGCGTACAGTTTCTTGTACGCCAACGGCGATCACCTGGATCGCCGCGGTCACGATCTGGGCGCGTCTGCCCGACTCGGTGAACGTTCTTGCTCGCACGAGCAAGAACCAGCTCACCCAAGCAAACCGCGCAAGCCGAACGGTCCGAGGACGTGAGTGCCCAGGAGCTCCTCGGCCGTGTCGGCCTGCCCGCGCCCCGTCTCCGAACTCGCCTCCCGCAGCTGGGACGTCGTCGTGGTCGGAGGCGGCCATTGCCGGCCCAGCACCGCGACCTCATGCCGCAATGCGAGCAACTCGGCGGTGACCGCCGCGTCGCTACGGGCCAGCGCCGCGAGCCACTCGAACTGGCGAACCGTGATCAAGTACAGCAGCCGAAGACACACGACCGACGATCATGTCTGACGCGCTTCCCACTCCAACCCGCAGGTCAGCAGGCACCACCGAGTTCTGACGCGGGAAAGGTGACGAGGTTCGGCGCGGTGGCGCCGCGACCCGACAAACCCGAGTTCGTCGCCGCTGTCGCGGACGGCTCGACTTGATCGTCGACGGCCTGCTTCACCCGTGGACCCGGCGCTGCCAGAGCCGGAGCTGCGCACGAACGACGGCAAGGTCGACACGCGTGGGCGGCTCTGGGCTGGCATCCTAGATGGCGTTCACTCCGGGCTTCGGCCGGCTGCACCGCTTCGACGGGACGAGCCTCAGCGTGGTGGTCACCTCCGGGCTCGTACTGCCCAACGGGCTCGGGTGAAACGCCGACGACTCGGTCACGTACCTCGCTGACCCCTGACCAAATCTTGACCAGTGGGCCAGGCGGAACCTGGACGAACTCGGTGCACTGGCCGACCGAGGACTCGCGGCCTTGGCCGGTCACACGCTCGCGCATTCACGGGGTATCGGCCACAGGACGCTCAGCTGGCTCTACAACGCCGTGCGCCGCGCTGCCCGGCTGGCAAGGTCATTCTTATCCACCGGCAGCTGACGAATACGTCGGATCACGCTCGTGTCCGTGCTCACCTGTTGGAGCTGATCGCTCACAATCCTGCCGTCACGCAGCCGGACAACCCGCTTGGCGAACCTGGCGATGTCCTCTTCGTGAGTGATCAGCACCACCGTGCGCCCAGCGTCGTTCAGCGCGACCAGCAGCTTCATGATCTCCATCCCGGACGCGGAGTCCAGGTTGCCCGTGGGCTCGTCGGCCAGCAACATCGCCGGGTCACTGACCAGCGCTCGCGCAATCGCAACTCGTTGCTGCTGGCCACCGGAAAGCTCGTTGGGCAGGTGCTTGCGCCGATCAGCCAACCCAACCTGTTCCAGCGCCCGCACAGCCCGCGCCGCGCGGTCGCGGACACCGGCATAGATAAGCGGGAGCTCGACATTGCGCAACGCACTGGTGCGCGGGATGAGGTTGAACGACTGGAACACGAACCCGATCTTGCGGTTACGGATCGCGGCCAGCTCGTTGTCGGTGCGCTCTACTACGTCGACCCCGTCGAGGTGGTATCGCCCTTCGGTCGGAATGTCCAGGCAGCCCAGGATGTTCATCATGGTGGTTTTGCCCGAGCCGGACGGGCCCATGATCGCCACTAGCTCACCCTCGTCAATGCTCAGATCGACGCGATCCAGAGCACGTACCTCGTTCACGCCCATCCGGTAGATCTTCGTGACCTGCTCCAGCTGCAGCATCGTCCGCGCCGGGGCCAGCATGTCCCCGGGCATTCCGGGCGCGGCCGATGTGGCGCCACCGATGATGGTGGAACTTGACCGATGGGATCGTGCGGGTGTGGTCGGAGCCGACGTCATGCCGGTGCTCCAGTCTCCGAACAGCGGTGCTGCCCGGCCTGGGCGTTCGTCGAGAACGACGCGGGCATGGCCGCCTACGCGCGGAGAACTCCCGATAGTGGCAACCCTACCCTCAGCGGGCAGGATCAGACCGGCCAAGTTGGACCAGTCCCGCAGATCTGCAGACGCTCCTCTAGTCCACAAAGGACCTGGGATCCCGCATCCAGTGGCGCCGCAGGCGAGGCCCGGTTTCCTGCTCCTGGTTGGAAGAATCCGTCCGCATGCCTGACTTACTCGACAAACGACTCGTGTTCGTGACCGGCAAGGGAGGGGTCGGCAAGTCGACCATCTCCATCGCCCTGGGCCTCGCCGCGGCCAATCGGGGCAAGCGGACGATCGTCTGCGAGATCGGCGGCCAGGAGACCGCCTCGCGCGTCTTCAGGCGCGCCGAGATCGGCTTCCACGAGGTCGAGGTCTCGGACAACCTCTGGGCGATCTCGATCGACCCGGACCACTCCCTGCGCGAGTACCTGCTGCTCCAGCTCAAGGTGCGCGCCATGCGGGACCTGCTCGTTCGCTCCCGAATCTTCAACTACCTCGCCGCGGCGACCCCGGGGCTCAAGGAGCTGGTGACGATCGGG
>Ga0137412_10002688_pt1 | contig 14083 bp, 11 predicted proteins | sample CZODoug2_1_16fun_FD_122160 | JGI IMG/M metagenome (GOLD analysis project Ga0137412, IMG submission 122160) | Vadose zone soil fungal communities from Angelo Coast Range Reserve, California, USA - CZODoug2_1_16fungal (Hybrid Assembly) | ecosystem: Environmental > Terrestrial > Soil > Vadose zone... | reverse complement strand
GGGCCGGTCTCGATTGCGAGGCGGTAAGCGCATTCCCTCGCCGATCTTGACCTTATTGCTGGACAAAGCGGACATCACCCAGCCATAAGGTCAAGATCGACGGGGGAAAGCGCTTTCCGTGATCAAGGGCTCGATACGTTGCGGAGCACGGCACGAATCCGGGAGCACAGCGGTTCGGCCGGCACGGCAGAATGTGGCACGGCGAGCCGCCCGACTCGCCCCGCCAACCCGTGGGAGCAAGCCCGATGTCTCGTTTGCGCGCCGGCCTGGTGACCGCCCTCGCGCTGGTCGCGGCACTTGTCGTGGCCGGCTGCGGCAGCAGCAGCGGCGCGTCCGGCCACGGGCCATTCGCCCCGGCCACCACCGATGCGCCGGATGCCACCGTCTCGATCAACGGGACCGACCACGGCAAGATCGACACGATCGCCGGCAACGCGATCAGCGACATCCAGGGCTTCTGGACCCAGGAGATGCCGAAGATCTTCAACAAGAAGTACACGGCCGTAAGCGGCGGTTTCTTCTCGGTCGACCCGAGCACATCGAAGTCGCTGCCACCGTGTGCGCAGAGCATGGACGAGATCAAGGGCAACGCGTTCTACTGCCCGTCGAAGGACGTCGTCGTCTGGGACCGCACCGGATTGCTCCAGCAGATGACCCAGAACTTCGGGAAGTACGCCGCGGCAATGATCCTGGCGCACGAATGGGGGCACGCCATCCAGGGCCGCTCGCAGATGCCGGGCAGCAAGACGATCGTCGTGGAGTCGCAGGCCGACTGCTATTCCGGCGCATTTACCGCGTACGCCAAGGCGGGTAACGCACCGCATTTTCATATCACCAATGACGACCTGGACAAGGCGCTGGCCGGTTACCTGAACTTCGCCGACGTCAAGGGCAGCAGCCAGGACAACGTGAGCGCGCACGGAAACGCATTCGACCGGATCAGCACGTTCCAGGCCGGATTCGAACATGGTGCCGCATATTGCGCCGACCCGAAGAACTACAGCGACAACCGCAAATTCACCGAGCTGCCCTATGACGCGACGTCCGACAGTCCCGGCCAGGACCAGACCGAGGGCGGCAACGCACCCTACAAGAAGGCGATCCAGGTCGGCGTCGAGGATCTGACCAACTACTACCCCGCGTTGCCCGGCTGGAAGCCGCTGGCCGACGTAACCTCGATCGACCCGAGCAGCGCGCCGTCCTGCGGTAGCGCCAAGGTCACTCAAAACGTCTTCTACTGCCCGGACAACAACACCGTCTATTACGACGGGACCCAGCACTTTCCGCAGATTTACAAAAACTTCGGCGATTTCGCGGTGGAGAGCCTGATTGCCACCGCCTACGGGTTCGCCTACCTACACGATGAGGGCAAGGGCCTCGACGGGTCGCATGCCATGCTCGGCGCCGCCTGCCTCACCGGCGCCTATACCTATCAGGTATTCGCGCACGCCAACGATCACAGATACTCGCTGTCCCCCGGCGATCTGGACGAGGGCGTGCAGGCGCTGCTGTTGGGTGTGGACGGATCCTCGTTCTATGGGTTGCAGGGCACCACTGGATTCGACCGGGTGGCGGCATTCCAGAATGGTTTCCAGGCGGCGTTACAGGTCGGATTCCAGGGCGGTGCCGCGCAGGGCGCATCGGTGTGCAGCAACGTTTAATTCCGTACGCCGCGGTGCTTCCGTTTAACGATCGTGAGGGGATCCAGCGCCCCCCACTAAATCCCCTCACGATCGACCTATCCCCCGTGTCCCCCATGCTTCAGTGCTGCCCGACAAGCAGCCTGCGCTGCCGGGCCTTGGCGGCCGGGTCCTCGGTCTCCCGGCCGGTCTTGTCCCAACCGGTACGGCCCCGAATCATCCGGAATACCGCCCGCCACACCGCGATCATGCCGACATAGAAGCCGGCAATAAGCAGGTGCCCGATGAGAAACGCCTTGAGCCAGCCGACCTCACGGTCGCGCTGGTGATAGATGAACCCAGCGACGATCATCGGCAGGAACGAGATTACGTACAGGAATATCAGATATCCGGTCACCGCCAGTACGCCACCCTGGATCGGCAGTCCGACGTGGACGAAGTTGACGATCGTCTGCGCCCACAGTGCGTGATAGAGAATCGACCACGGCAACACCAGAATCCACGGTACGGACAGGTATAGCACGGTCTCGATCGCCGCACCGTTGGACGTTTTCGGTGAGGTTAGCAGCTTTGGCGCATATCGGCCGCAGGTCATGTGTCCCTGCATCCACCGGGTGCGCTGCCGCACCAAGCGGCGCCATGACGTGACGGCCTGCTGATCCACCCACGCCAGCGGAGTGGACACCAGCTTCCGGCCCGCCAACGTCATGCGGATCGCCAGGTCGAGATCCTCGGTAAGGCTGCCCGACCAGGGCTCACCGTCGAGCTCGAGCAGCGCCGAGAGCCGGGTGAACTGCCCGTTGCCGCCAAGGCTGACATTGCCGAATGAGACCCGGGCGAATTGACTGAGCGCGGAAAGCGCCCAGAACTCGATGTCCTGCAATCGACAGATCAGCTTTTTCCGGTTACGAATTCGCACGGCGAGTTGCGCCCCACCGACGCTTTCGTCGTCGAACAATGGCGCAACGTGCCCTAGCGCGCCGGCGGAAAGATGGCCGTCGGCGTCCATTACGCAGACGAGGGTCCGGCTGGGATCCAGGCCGCGCCGGTGCGCTTCCGCCAGCAATTCGGCGAATCCCGCATTGAGTGCCGGGCCCTTGCCGTTACGGGCGTCCGGCATGGTCCGGCGCACCACCAGGCACCGACCGCCCCCGGCGGCACGAGCGATATCGCCCGTGCCGTCGGAGGATCCGTCGTCGACCACGATTACGGTCGCGTGCGGCTCGCTTGCCAGCCGCCGCACGGTCTCACCGATGACCTCGGCCTCATTCAGCGCGGCCAGCAGAAAGAACACCGCATAGTCGTGCTGCGCTATGACCGGCTTGGTGTGCCGGCCGGAGCCGGACCGCCGCAGCCGGACATAGCCGAGTATCACGCCGATGAAGAAATAGGCCAGACCGAATCCGACGACGAATACCGCGAGCCCGTGCTCGACCGCGGCAATCATGGACATCATCTATTTCACCGATATCTTGGTGCGCTTACCGCGCTTGCTACGGCGCGCCGAGCCGAGCCGCAGTGCCACCAGGCCGCCCAGAATAAGAACGGCGGCGACGATGATCTCCAGCACGATATTCACGCCGGTGTAGGCCAGTTTGGGCGGTGGAACAAACACTGTGGGATACACGCAAGACCCTTTCAGTGTGTCCGGAGCGGCCCCGATGTCCCCCCATCGGGGCCGCCGTACCGGATTTGGTCAGGCTGCGGAACCCGCATCGAGCCGGCGGCGCCGAATGAAGAATCCGCCGACACCAGCGATCGCCAACACGCCGATTCCACCAAGGAATCCCTTGGTGACGATTGGCGAACCCTCCTCCGGAGCATTAGGGCCACACTGTGCGTGACCCAGGATCAGGTCTCCGCCCACGCCGGACAACAACGTGATGTGCACCGCGTTGACCGTCAGCACACCGTGCACGACGTACTGCTCGTTGAGTTTCACCGAAAGTACGCCGGGAATGCCGACCTCGCTGTTCACCCGCGGATGCACGTCCAGCAGGTGGTTTCCGAGTTTGACGGTGGCAAGCTCGGCGGTGCCATACACCTTCCCGCCGTTTGCCTGACAGGTGGCGGTAATCGCGTCTGCCTTGATGGCCGCTGCCTGTTGCCGCACCTGAGCCACCGCGGCCGGCTTGACGCCACTGCCCGGAGAGGCAACGAGTGGCTCGAGACCGACCCGCACCTCACCAACCGAAGCTTTTGCGGTGGACGTGCCGGCCGTGTTATTGCCGGTCGTCAACGCATTCAGCAGTTTCACCGACCCCAGCGAACCAAGGTCGACAGTAACGGTGTGCAGCGAGCTACCACTCGGGTAGGTCGACAGCGGGGTCGGTGCGACCCTTACCACACCGGCCAATAGCTCTGCCTTGACCGCGTACGCATTCGACGCGGCCGCGGCAGATGCTGGCAACGCCACACCAAGTGTGATCACGCCAGCCAGACCCACGGCCGCGCCGATACGGGCGACAGCCTTTCGTGGGAATCTTCCCATGATGAATCCTCTCCCAAAGATTCCGTACGGACAGAACGGCAGCCAGGCGTCTCGCAAAACGAGAGACGCCAGTCGGCCGTGCATTGCAATTCGGGCAGATGAGGGATGCCCGATTCCCTTTGGACGCTACGACCTCGCGGTCGCTATCTCCGGCCCCATTGACGGAAGCGTCCTACTCGCGGTGATGCTATTTACATCGTTTCGCGAGGCAGATTGTTACGCCCTCCCAGGGCAACCCACGCAAGAATTGCGAGGCTCCCCGCCGCGAAGACCAGGCTGACGACGGAGCCGATTACGGCATGGCCCCATTCGAAGCCCTTTGTCAGCCCAAATTGCCCGATGCTCCAGGCGATAACCCCGAGTCTCACCTGGTTCGAGAGCAACAGCAGCAGGGTCGCCGCGCCGAAGCCCCCGAGAATTCTGCGCACTGGAACGCGCTGCCTGACTGTCAGCAAGGCTGACAGCAGCGCCGCCGGTGCTATTAACAGCGCCGAGCTACATTCCGGCGTAATCCGCAAGCCGTAGCCATTGGACCTACCGAGACCGAAGAATACGACGGCCCGGGAGAAATTGAACGACGTCGGGGCGCCGACGCCGTAGAGGTACGAAGCTTCGGCAGCCTCGACGCTCTGCCAGAAACTCAGGAATGCAAAGAGGCAGATCGCCAGCGCCGTCAGCAGTACGGCGGTCGCCAGTCGGCTGGGCGGCCAGACCCTGACGACCCGGTGCGCGCCGCTCATGTGACCGCATCCTTTTCACCGACGCCGAATTCGGCCGGCTTTTCGCCGCGACTCAGCAGCCACGCGCATGCCTCCGCGACCCGCCGCGCCGCTTGACCATCGCCATACGGATTTCGGTCCGATTTATCGGTGCTATGTCGACCGAGGGCGCGGACGGACTCGGCGACAATACGGTCCTCGTCGGTGCCGACCAGAACTGCCAGCCCGGCATCGATTCCCTCGGTACGTTCAGTCACCTCGCGGGTGACAATGGCCGGGACACCGAGCGCCGCGCATTCCTCCTGAATTCCGCCGGAGTCGGTGATTGCCAGGTCGGCCCGAGCTAGCAGCCGCACGAATGGCCCGTATGGGATAGGCCCGGGCAGATAGACATTCGGCCGCCCGGCCAGCTCCCGCTCCAGCACGGTTCGCACGCTTGCGTTCATATGCGCGGCTACCACGACGGATGCTTCTGGACTGCCATCGGCAATGCGCGCGACAGCCGCTCCGATACGCCGCATCGGCTCACCCCAGGATTCCCGGCGGTGTGCGGTAACGACGATGACCGGCCCGGCACCGCGTTCGATCGCCGCGAGCCGCGCATCGTCATAGGGCAACTGCCGGGCGCTGACAGCGCGGACGGCATCGACCACGGTATTGCCGGTCACGACAATTCGATCCGGCGAGACATTTTCCGCGGCCAATCGGCGGGCTGCCAACGGTGTCGGCGCAAGATGCAGCGCGGCGATCTGCGCGATGATTCGTCGATTCCCCTCTTCGGGAAATGGCGCCGCCAAATCCCCCGAGCGCAGGCCAGCCTCGATATGCGCCACCGGAACGGCGGCAAAGAAGGCGGCGAGCGCGCCGGCCAACGCCGAAGCCGTATCGCCCTGGACCAAGACCAGATCCGGGTCGGTCCGGCGCACCATTTCGGCAATGTCGCACATTAATCGAGCGTGCAACTCCGAGATGGAATCGCCCTGCCGGTCGAGCACCAGCTCGTGGTCGGGCTTGATTTCCAGTAATCGCAGCGTTTCCGCCACGACGTCCCCGTGCTGTCCTGTAGTCAGCACCGTAGGTCGGGCCCAATCCGACCGCTCAAGGGCCGAGACGACCGGAGCGACCTTGATGGCCTCCGGCCGCGTGCCGACAATTGCCAGCACCTGCGCGGTACCGCGTTCACGAATCACCGACGGAATCGGCGTCATCCGTTCCCCTGACTTCCACGGCGCGTCAGCACCTGCCCCCAACTGCCTCGGTGCGCCGCATCCCCCTTTTGAGTTACTACGCGTGGCTCCGTAGCCACGGGTCGTGATTAGAGCACACAGTGAGAAGGCCAAATCCTTCACCCGACTGCGCCCGCGTTTTAGCCCATTTCGCGTACCAAAATCGGGCATCGATAATCGGTGCGTGGGGTGATTGGGCGGCGAATTCCGCACCAACGTCACGTTCGCGCGGAATGGAAAGCGCTTTCCAACGCCGATCTTGACCTTATCGCCGGACAAACCGGGCATCAGTCGACGATAAGGTCAAGATCGATACGGGGAAGCGCTTACGCGCGCCCAGAAGAGCAGCGACGGCCGGCCGTACAACCCCGCCGTACAACGCCCGCCGGCGGGAGCGGCGCCTTAGGAGCGTGCTGAATAAAGCGGTTCGTCGCGAGCGGCGCTCCTAGTAGAGCGCGGTGGTCAGCTTGCGGCGGGCGGCGCCGACCTGCGGATCCTCATCCCCCAGCGCGGTGAACAGCTCCACCAGCCGGCCGCGGACGGTATTGCGATCGTCCCCCGCGGTCCGCCGGATCAGCTCGATCAACCGGTCGAACGCGGCCGCGGACTGCCCGGCCAGCAGCTCTGCATCGGCGGCGGCCAGCGCCAGCTCGACGTCGTCGGGGGCGGCATCGGCCCGCTGCACCACATCCGGACTCATACCCGCCGCCCGCCGCTGCAGCTGCACGCCGCGCAGCATCGTGTCGGCCCCGGGGTGATCGGGCTCGCGGGCCAGCAACGCCTGCAGTTGAGTCTCCGCGCCCTCGAAATCACCGCCGGCCAGGGCGGTCTCGATGGCATCGAGCGCCGGATCGGCCGGTGCCGGTGCATCGTCTGGCGCACCGGCCTGAGGCGGCGGCGGCGCACCACCGGCGGCGTCGATCAGCGCATTGATCCAGTCCCGTACCTGGGGCTCGGGCAGCGCGCCGGTGAACTCGGCCACCAACTGCCCCTGAAAGACCGCCTTCACCGCCGGGATCCCCTGCACCCGCAGCGCCTGCGCGATTGCCGGATTGGCGTCGACGTCGATCTTGGCCAGCACCCACGAGCCGCCGCCCTCGGCGGCCAGCTTCTCCAGTACCGGCGAGAGCTGCTTGCAGGGGCCGCACCACTCCGCCCACAGATCCAGTACGACCGGTACCTGCATCGAGCGCTCGAGCACATCGGCCTGGAAGCTGGCCTCCGTCACGTCAACGACGTTGCCGCCGGCCGGCGCGGCACCTTCCTCACCGGGCGGCGCGGGCGGGCGTTGCGCGCGTGCCTTCAGGGCGGAGAGGTCGACCGCGCGCGCCATCGCGCCGGTGAGTGGGGCATCTGCTGGCTGCATGCCACCGATTCTGCCGTACTGGGCGCCCGAATGCCGCGCCACCCGCTAACGTGGCCCGGTGGCTGCCGCGCCGACGCCGGGCCGGGCCGACTGGCCGCGGCGCGTGCCGGCGGTTCGACTCACCGGGTCGGGCCGCACTGCGGCGATCGGGGGGTATCTCGCCGCGATCGCCGGCTGTGTGCTGTTGCTGGTGATTACGCCGAGCGGGCGCCCCAAGTGGAACAGCATCTACGCCGAGGACGGCGCCACCTTCCTCCATCAGGCGGTGACCGGATCCTGGCCGGGGGTGATCCTGCACCCGTACGGCGGCTACATGCACCTGGTGCCGCGGCTGATCGCCGGCCTGGCCACGATCCTGCCGATCGGGTGGGCACCGATCGTGTTCACCGGAAGCAGCATGCTGATCCGCGCCCTGCTCGCGGCCTTCGTCTATCGGGCCAGCGCCGATCATCTCGGTGCGCCGGCGTTTCGGCTGCTCGCGGCCGCGGCGTTCATCGCAGTGCCGGCCGGTGAGACCCGCGACAACGTGGCCAACCTGCACTGGTACCTCATCGCGGCCGCGTTCTGGGCTGTCCTCTGGCAGGCCCCGTCCTGGGGCGGCGCCGTGCTGGGCACCGTGGTCGCGGTGGCCGCGATCGACAGCGATCCGCTCACCCTGGCGCTCGCCCCGCTGGTGCTGCTCCGGCTCGCCACGATGCGACGGCGCCGCGATCAGCTGCTCCTCGCCGGCTACGTTGCCGCGGCGGTCGTCCAGCTGCTGGTCGTCACCCACTCCGGGAATGCCGACCGCCCGGGGTTCCCGTGGTACCGCGTCGGCGGGATCGCGGCCGAGCGCGTGGTGCTCCCCTTCGTCGCCGGTCGGACCCAGACCAATCTGACCGGCGTCGGGCTGTTGCTGGTCGCGCTGGCCATCGTGGCGGTCATCGCCTGGCCGGGCCTGCGTGCCGGCGGGCGCGCCCGACTCGTCGTGATCGCCGCGCTCGCCGTGGACACCGTCCTGCTCATCGTCATGTGGCAGCACGGCGAGCGGAGCATCGCCGATCCGAGCCGGACGCTGCGCGGCAACAGCCGCTATACGGTGACCCCGACGATCCTGCTGGTCAGCGCGCTCGCCGCCAGCCTGTCCACATTCAAGCCGCGGGCTGCGCCGCTCTTGCGGGCGGGGAATGCCGCGATCGCGGGCGGCGTGAGCGCCCTGGTGTTGTGCATCATGCTGTTCGGCCAGACGACGAGTCGCCACGGCGCCGGCCCGACCTGGCACGCGCAGATGCGCGTCGCGCGAGCCGAATGCGTACTCACCGGTGAGCCGAATGCCGGTCTTGCTATCGACCCGTCGGGTTGGCGCAGCGTGCTGCCCTGCCGGCTGTTGGGAGTGTCCGGGGCCCCCGCCGGCGGCGTCCTGTTTCAGCCCGGCAAGACCGGCGGTTAAGCCGCGCACTCGGTCGCGCCGGCGGGCATATCGGCAGGTCAGCGACGTGGTGACCGCCCACGATGTCGGCGTAACACGGCAAAGACAATTTGTGTGCTTGCGCGTAATAACTGGCCTTGAGGATTTCTCCAACCCCACCACGCCCGACGAGAAGAGGAGTCCACGATGTTCGCAAAGCCTGATATCAAGGAGGTTGTTGCGGCCGCCGAAGCAATGGGGATGCACCTCGGATCCGACGCGGAGCTCTACCGGAAGTACCTCATCGAGCATCTCGGCGAGCTCGACGAGTTCGTACAGGCTCGAATGGACGAGGGCAAACCGCCGGTGTCCTATGCCGCCCGGGAACCGGGCTATCGCCCAGCCGCCAGCGAAGATCAATTCAACGCCTGGCTGTGGAAGTGCCGCATCACTGGCGCGGCCGAGGGCCTGTTGGCCGGCAAAACGGTGAGCTACAAGGATCACACCGCCGTCGCCGGTATCCCGCTGACCTTTGGCTCCTTCGTGATGGAGGACTTCATCCCGGACTTCGACGCCACCATCGTCACCCGTGCGCTGGAGGCCGGCGGCACCGTCGTCGGCAAGCACATGATGAACGGATTGACCGGCGGATTCGGTTTTGGCGGCGGGATCGGCGACTACGGTCGCCCGCGAAACCCGCATAAGCCAGACCATTTGACTGGCGGCTCGTCATCCGGCTCGGCCGCGGCGCTCGTTGCCGGCGAGGTGGATATCTCTTTCGGCGGTGATCAAGGGGGTTCGATCAGAATTCCGGCCGCGTTGTCGGGTTGTGTCGGACTAAAGCCGACGTTCGGACTGGTTTCCCATTTCGGCATCGGATTCGGGTCCGATCCGAGCATCGACTACACGGGTCCGATGGCCCGAACGATCGAGGACACCGCGGCCGCGCTCCAGGCAACCGCCGGTTATGACGGACTCGATCCGCGGCAGAGCCGCGATGTACCGGAGACGTTCGATGCGTTGAGCACACTCACCGATGGCGTGCAGGGATTGCGGATCGGCATCGTCGACGAGGGCTACGTCGATGCCGAAGCCGATGTCGCGGACACGGTCAACGCCGCGATCGAGGTGCTCACCAACGCCGGCGCGATCGTGTCGAAGGTGTCGGTGCCGGAACATCTGGCCGCCCGGGAGGCACAGAACGCCTTGGGTGCTGAAGGATCGCGCGCCCTGTTCGAGAGTGGATTCTTCGGTGCATTTTCCCGGACCTATTATCCGCCCTCGCTCATCGCCGCGATCAACCAGGTCTGGGCAAACCATGTCGACCTGCTGAATCCGCGTACCAAGCTCAACTATCTCGTGGGCGAATTCAGCCGCCGCAATTATCACGGCAGGGTGTATGCAAAGGCGCAAAACGTTCGGCCCAGCTATATCAAGGCATATGACCGGGCGTTAGCCGACAACGATGTGCTGGTGATGCCGACCTGCATTCTCAAGGCACCGGAGTACGTCGCGCCGGACGGCAACGAGGCCGCCTTGCAAGAGGCATTGGGGCGGCTCAACGCGGCCTCACGCAACACTCAGCCGTTCAACTACACCGGGCATCCCGCGCTTGCCGTTCCGTGCGGGAAGGCCGACGGCCTGCCGGTCAGCATGCAGCTCATCGGGCGGTTCTTCGATGACGCGCTGCTGCTGCGGGTGGGATACGCCTTCCAGCATTCGGTCGACTACGACTCCATTATCGGCATCCAGAATTGACGATCGGTCACGGCGACCCGTAATGAGCATTTTACCTGCTAGTTCCGCCTACGAGACGTCCTATCGGCACGATCTCTTAGTGAGTAACGGACGCGGTCGGATAGGGAGCCGATCGCGGGATTACCACCGCTGGACGGCCGTGCGCCGAGTGCGAGACCTGCTGCGCGCCCGAATTGTGTTGGGCCGGTTCGACGGCGGTGTCGTGCCGAGCGAGCATCGGTTGATCCGAGAGTACGGCGTGAGCCGGGGGGTGATCAGGGACGTATTGCATCTGTTGACCGCGGAAGGTCTCATTGAGCGACTGCAGGGCGCCGGCACATTCGTGGTCGCCGGCGAAAGAATTCGACATGGAATCGACGTCCTGCAAGGATTGCCTGAAGGCATCGACCACGGAGAGTCGAGGGTCACGTACCAGATACTCGACCTCGGCAAGATGCCCGCCCCACCGATTGTCGCCGAGCGGCTGTCGATCGAGGACAACGCGGATGTGGTGTTCTTCGAGCGCCTCACTATGCTTGACGGCCTGCCCCTCGTGATTCGCTCCTCCTGGTTTCCGTTCGATATCGGCGCTCCGTTGCTACGACCGGACGCTGACCTGCACATTTCGATTTACCAGATTATCGAGCGGCAGCTGGGCTTTCTCGTCGACTCCAGCGACCAGCAGATCGAGGCCGCCAGCGCCGATCTCGCGGTCTCGGAGGTGCTGAACGTAGCGATCGGGGCGCCAATCCTGCTGGTGGAGCGGCTCGTCCACCTCGTCAACGGCCGCCCGGTCGAGTTTGGGTTCGGTCGGGCCCGCGGCGATCGCCTGGCATATACCGACGTCATGCGCCGACGAGAGCACACCGTGTCCGGCGACTGAGCCTCCGATTGTTGCGCCAGCGTCGGCGCGATTCACCACCGAGTTCGAAGCGTCGATGTGGCTGACGCCCGACGCACAGCAATCGTCAGAAAGGCGCGATCATGAGCGTTGATGTCGTGAAAGAGATGGCCGGCGACACCCAGGTCGATGACGAGACCGTGCTCGACGTACGCGGACTGGGTACGGTTTTCGGTACCGACCACGGTCCGCTGGCAGCGGTCGACAACGTCTCGTTCCGGCTCGGCAAGGGAAGAGTGCTCGCCGTCATCGGCGAGTCGGGCAGCGGAAAGAGCGCTATGCTGCGCTCGATCCTCGGTATTCAAGCCACCAGCGCCACCGTGACGGGCGAAGTGCTTATGGGCGGGCGAAACATCCTTGCGCTGCCACCGAGGGCGCGGGCGGCGACCCGGGGTCGGGAGATCTCGATGGTGTTCCAGGACCCGCTCACAGCGTTGGATCCCGTTTACACAATCGAACGGCAGCTCTGCGAGACATTGCGCCGACACGGCCGACTCAGCCGGCAGGCCGCGCGAGCCCGGGCGCTGGAATTGCTCGAGCTCGTGCAGATTCCATCTCCGGCTGCCCGGCTCAAAGCGTATCCGGCGGAGCTTTCCGGCGGCATGCGGCAGCGCGTCGTCATTGCCATGGCCATCGCCGCCCGGCCGCGGGTGCTGCTCGCCGACGAACCGACAACGGCGCTGGACGTCACCGTCCAGGCAAAGATCCTCGAGCTCTTCCGGACGGTCCAGCGCGACAGCGAAATGGGCATGGTCATAGTCACGCACGATCTCGGCGTCGCCGCGGAAATCGCCGACGATATCGCAGTGATGTATGCCGGTCGAATCGTAGAAACCGGTCCCGCCGAGGAGGTGTTGCTGCAGCCGTCGCACCCCTACACGAAGGGTCTGCTCGAAGCTAACGTACGTCCCGGCCAGCGTTCTCGACCGAATGCGATTCCCGGTGCACCGCCGAGTCTGGCCCGGCTGCCCGAGGGATGTGCCTTCGCCCCGCGCTGCGAATCGGCGACGGTCGAATGCTGGCAGCGGCAACCGGAGCACATTGCGATCAGCCCCACGCATACCAGCAGATGCCTGCTCCACCTCACGCCCGCCGCTGTCGGGTCTGCTGCGGAGGGTAGGCATGCCATCGTCTGACCGGAAACGCGGCGCCGCAACCGTTGCGGGCTTGACCCGGCGGGATCTTTTCCGCGCCGGCGCGGGGCTCGGCCTCGGTGCACTTGGCATCCCACTGCTGGACGCGTGCGGCACCGGATCGTCCGGATATGGCGGCACGGCAGGCGTCCTGCGCATCGCAATGACCGCCGGAAATATCCCTTTCCCGTCGACACCACCGGACCAGGGCTACGAGGGCTACCGGTTCGTCGGCAACAATATCTACGACGGCCTGACCCGGTTCAACCTCAACCAGAACAAATCCATCCCCACGCCGCAGCCGGCGCTGGCCGAATCGTGGTCGATCTCGGCCGACAAATTGACCTGGACATTCCACCTTCGGCGAGGCGTGACATTCCAGGACGGGACTCCTTTCAACGCCAATGCGGTAATGTTTCAATTCAGTCGGATATTGGATCCGAAATTCAAGTATTACGACGCCATCGACGCTCCTCGTTACGGCGCAGCATTCCTGCAGTTCAAGGCATGGAAAAAGATCGACAACTACACGGTCGCCATCACAACCAAGCATCCGTACGCCTGGCTGACCTACGATCTGGCGTCGATCTACTACCCGTGTCCCACAGTGGTAAAGAAGTACGGCAACACCAACTACAACGCGCACGCCATCGGCACCGGGCCCTACAAAATCAAGAAGTATGTGGACGGCCAGATCCTGGTGCTTTCGGCCAACGAGCACTACTGGCGGGGTCGGCCCAAGATCAACGAGCTGGCGCTCTACCCGATGCCAGAGGCCGCGACGCGGCTCTCGGCACTGGAGTCGGGCGAGGTGGACTGGGCCGAAGTGCCGTCCCCGGACGCGCTGTCGCAGATGAAGGGCGATGGCTATGTCACATACATGGGCAAGTATCCGCACGGAATCATGCCCAGGTTCAATATGTTCCGTAAACCGTTCAAGGGAAATCTCCCGCTGCGGAAGGCCCTCAACTACGCGCTGGACAGGGTCGGGACCGCCGACCTGATCAACAACGTGGGCTATCCGGCCAAGCAGTACGTATATCCGGGACATCCCGACTACGCGCCGAACAACCCGGGATACAGCTACAACCCGGAAAAAGCGAAGAAGTTGCTGGCGGAAGCCGGATACAAGCCCGGCGAGCTGCACATCACGATGGCCTATACCATCAGCGGCTCGGGAAACATGTTCCCGGATATCATGATGCAAAAGCTGCAGGCGGACTTCAAAGCCATCGGCGTCGAGACAAATCTCGAGCCGATGGAGTGGGACACACTGAGCACCATCAGCCTGGCCACGTTGAAGAGTCCGCAGTGGAAGAACATCGACATCCTGTGGTCCTCTCCGGCCGCTGGCATGATCCCGACCGGTTATGCCACGACGTTCCAGACCATGCAATCTGCCGACACGCCGAACGCCTCGGGTATCGACGACATGGCAATGCAGGAGCGGTACAAGACGGCGTCCGCGACGTTCAATGTGGCG
>Ga0137412_10002687_pt1 | contig 14084 bp, 11 predicted proteins | sample CZODoug2_1_16fun_FD_122160 | JGI IMG/M metagenome (GOLD analysis project Ga0137412, IMG submission 122160) | Vadose zone soil fungal communities from Angelo Coast Range Reserve, California, USA - CZODoug2_1_16fungal (Hybrid Assembly) | ecosystem: Environmental > Terrestrial > Soil > Vadose zone... | reverse complement strand
CACCTAATGCATAGGACGCGAGCACCACATCATGCGGTTGGAATTCTGCGCGCGAAATGTCGCCGGAAACCCAGCTCCAGCTGCCTTGTGTGGTACGCGGGTCGGCGGCATGCAATTTCCGGCCCAGCTCCAGCATCCGCGGGTCGGCGTCGATCAGCGTCACCTGGGAAACGGTCGGCCAGATCGCGGTCGCGGCCCAGGATGCGGCTCCGCTGCCCGCGCCGACGTCCAGCACCGACTCGGGGGCCTCGCCGCGGTTGGCAGCCGTTAGTGCATCGAGGGTCGTGGCGAAGGTGGCCGGCAGTCGCACCGCGGCGTATGCGGCGGCCTCGATCTCGCTGCGCACCAGGGATTCGGCAGCGGCGCCACCGTGATCTGCCCGGTCGCCGCGGTAGCGCGCCGTGAGCCGATCGCTGGCCGCGGCGAGCTGTCGCCGGGAAAAACCGCGGAGCACCTGCTCAATAGCGCCGCGCAGCGCCATTTCGGCTTCCCGATCGGGCATCTACCTCAGCGACCCAGGCCGGTGAGCACCTCGGCGCCGGGAAGGTCGGCCAGCGCCGCTCCGGGCACGATCAGCTTCGACCGCCGCACTCCGCTGCCGATGACCACCTTCGAGGTGGCGATCACGGCCGCATCGATCAGGATCGGCCAGGACTCGGGAAGCCCGACCGGGGTGATGCCGCCATACTCCATGCCGGTCTGGGCGACCGCATCGTCCATTGCGGCGAAGGACAATTTTCGTACGTCCAAATGCTTACGTACCAGGCCGTTGATGTCGGCGCGGGTAGTGGCGAGCACTACGCAGGCGGCCATCCGGGTCTGCCCGCCGCGCTTGCCGGCGACCACCACGCAGTTGGCCGACTCGTCCAACGGCTGGTCGTAGCGTGCACAGAACGCCGCGGTGTCGGCCAGCTCGGGATCGATCTCGGCCACGCCGACATCCGCCGCCGCCCACCGCAGCACGGCCTCCTTGACCGGCGGCGCGAGCAGGTCGGGTCGGTCGCTGACGGGGTGAATCTCCAAGTTCATGGCCTGCACTCTAATGTGCGGAGCGGAGCCAGCAAGTATTACCTCCCACGTAATCGACAGGATGACGCGGCGATGTGATCGTCACGGCATGACTACCAGCGAAACCGTGCAAGCCAATGAAATCGTCGGCACGCAATCGGAACGGGCATCCTGGGGAACGCTGCTCGTGGTGTTGGCCGGAGCGTTTATCACGGTCCTCGACTTCTTTATCGTGAACGTTGCCATTCCCTCTATGCAACGGGATCTACACGCCGGACCGGCGGCAATACAGTTTGTCGTCGCCGGTTTTGGGCTCGCGGTCGCCTCGTGTCTCATTACCGGTGGGCGACTGGGTGATCTCTACGGGCGCCGGAAGATGTTCGCGATCGGGGTCGCCGCCTTTACGGTTGCCTCGGCCGCCTGTGGGCTGGCGCCGACCGCCGGGGTGCTGATTGCCGCCCGGGTGCTGCAGGGAATGGCGGCGGCGCTGCTTACCCCGCAGGTGTTGGCGATTCTCGGCGCGACCTACACCGGGCGGCATCGGGCGTTGGCGTTCAATGCGTACGGAATCGCGATCGGCCTCGCCGCGGTATTCGGCCAGCTGATCGGCGGCGCGCTGATCACGGCAAATCCGGGCGGCACGGGGTGGCGGAGCATCTTTCTGATCAATATTCCGGTCGGGGTGGCGACGTTGATATTGCTGCCGCGGCTCGTGCCGGAGTCTCGATCGGATGGGCGGCCCGGGCTCGATCTGGTCGGCGCCGTCCTGGTAACTGCCGGGCTGACGGCGGTCGTGCTGCCGATCGTCGAGGGTCAGCAGCAGGGCTGGCCACTGTGGACCTGGCTGTGCCTGGCCGGCGCCGCTCCGCTTCTCGGTGCATTCGCCGCGTACCAGCGGTTTGTGGCTCGGCGGGGTGGGTCGCCGTTGATTGAGCTGGGCCTATTCCGGGAGCGGGTCTTCACGATCGGACTGCTGACCATATTTTGCTATCTCATGGCGCTCTCGTCGTTCTTTCTCGTACTGGCGCTGTATCTGCAGCAAGGTCGCGGGCTGTCCGCATTGGACTCGGGTCTGGTGTTTGGCCTGCTGGGTATCGGATTCTTTGCCAGCTCCGCGATGGTGCCCAAGGCGGTCCTACGGTGGGGACCGCAGGTCATCGCGGCCGGCGCGCTTACCGTCGCCGCCGGATATGCCGCGGTGGCCGAGATCGTTGCCCATATCGGGGTGGCCGGCTCGCTCGGTTGGCTCGCGCCCGGCCTGCTGGTCGCCGGGTTCGGAATGGGGCTGGTGATCGCGCCGCTGACCTCGACCGTGTTGGCCGGGGTTGCGGCCCACCATGCGGCCGCCGCGGCCGGGGTGCTGTCGACGGCGCAGCAGGCCGGCGGAGCGGTCGGGATCGCGGTGGTGGGTGTGGTCTTCTACCGCGCCCTTGGCCCGCACCTGACCCCGGCGTCGTTCGGGCACGCGTTCTCGGTCAGCCTCGCGGTGACCGCTGTGTTCTGCGTCGCGGTGGCCGCGCTGGTGCAGCTCATGCCCCGCCACGGCCGCTGATCGTTGCCCTCGCCGAATGGACCCAACGTGACGTTCGTACGCCTAGAGCGTACGAACGTCACGTTCGCTCCAATCGGTAAGCGCTTTCCGGTCCCGAAATGGACCCCGCGGCGGCGGGTTAGGGCAGCCTTGGCTACATTGATCATGTGAGGGCGAGTGTGACGCAGCCGCTGGCCGCGTTGGCGGAGCGGCTGGATCGGCGCGGGCCGCGGTTCGGCTTCGTCTGTCCCCCGCCCGAAGGCCCCGATTGGTACTGCCTGGCCGACATCGCGAGCACCGGCACGATCACCCGCTGGCTGAACGAGTTGCCGGCGGCCCGGGCCGGCATGCGGAACGTCGCCGCGGCCGGCACTTCGCTGCAGCTGGCCAACTGTGTGGTCCGACCGTTGCTGGCGATGCTGCACCTCGAGCACGCCTTCCCCGATCTCACCGCGGCCGACGTCTATGTCGAACGCGGTCGGGCCGGCTCGTTCGGCCGGCTGGCGCTGCGCCCAACCCCGATCCTCAGCGGGAAGGATGACCTGATCGGCCCCGCGGCCGACCGGATATACGACCTCTTCTCCCCAACACTGCAGGCGATCCGGGTCGATGGCCGCTATGGACTGCGCAACCTCTGGGGCGGTGTGCTCGACATGATCGGTGCCGCCTCGCTGTTGATTGCGCGCACCGCCGGCCTGCCACAACAGCGGGTCTGGTCGGTCACCGAGCGGCTGCTCGACGAGCTGGCCCGCCGGGCTGAGTGCGCCGGCGGCCGACCGCAACCGTTTACCGTCCGCTATTCCGGCGGCGAGGCGCTCTTCACGGTCAAGGGCACCTGCTGCCTGCGCTACCGCGAACATGGCCTGCGCGCCGGCGAGCAACCGGCCAATGACGAGGCCTACTGCCACACCTGCCCGTTCGCCGATGATGACCTGCGCCGCCGGCACTATGCTGACCAACTCGAACGACGGGGACACTAAATGCGCCGGCTCATCGCGGTGATCAGCGCCGTTGCGTTGGTTGCAGGTTGCGGAAGCAGCAACGACAAGGCCGACACGAAGACGACCCGGTCGGTCACGGTGGACGGCACGAAGCTCACCGTGCCTGACAGTCCTCAAAGGATCGTGGTGCTCTGGCAGCCGACCCTGGCGGCGGTCACCGAGCTCGGCTTCCATCCGGTCGGTGCCACCGGCGACGCGACGGCAGAGCACGGGCTGGCGCCATACCTGCCGGCCAACTATCAGACGAAGTCCATCACGATCGTCTCGAATTCCAGCGCGCCGGACGACATCAACCTGGAGAAGGTGTCGGCACTAAAGCCCGACCTGATCATCGGGGTGGCAACCGGAAACAAAAAGCAGACGACGCTCGCGCCCGATCTGAAGAAGATCGCCACGACCGTAATTCTCAACTGGACCGGATCAAGCTCCTGGCAGCAGCATTTCACCGATGTGGCGGCGGTCTTGGGTGCGCAAGCGAAGGCCGCGGGCGTCGTCAAGGACTACAAATCCCGGATCGCCAAGGCCCGTACCCAGATTTCCGATCCGGCCAAGACCGAGGTTTCGATCGTACGAGTGCAGAGCCCCAGCGAATTGCGGCTGGAAACTCCAGTGTCGTTCCCGGGCATTGTCGCCGCCGACCTCGGTTTTTCCCGGCCGGCGACGCAGCAGAAGCCGGACAGCGGCAAGGACTTCGCCAGCGTGAGCCCGGAGCGACTCAGCGACGCGGATGGCGACCTGCTCTTTGCACTGCCGAACCTCGACAACTCCGGCACGGCCAAGGTCATTGAGTCAAATCCACTGTGGAAGACGCTGACCGCGGTCAAGGCGCACAAGGCATTCGCGGTCGATTATGCGTACTGGGGAGCGACCGACTACTACGGTGCGTTCCGGATCATCGACGACATCGTGAATGCCGCGACCGGCAAGGGCCAAGCTCTTAGCTGACCACCGGCGCCCGTCGGCGCAACGGCACAACCAGCGGCGTATCGGTCTCCGGGTCCGGAATCACCCGACACGCCGGCCCGAACACCTCCTCCACAAGGGAAGCGTTCACGATCTCGGCCGGTCGACCCTGTGCGACAATCGCCCCCTCCCGCATCGCGATCAGGTGCGTGGCATACCGGCAGGCGTGGTTGAGGTCATGCAATACCGCTACCAATGTGTGCCCGCGCGACTCGTGCAGTTCGGCGCACAAATCGAGCACCTCGACCTGGTGCGCGATATCCAGGAATGTTGTCGGCTCATCCAGCAACAACAAATCCGTCTGCTGCGCCAACACCATCGCCAACCAGACCCGCTGCCGCTGACCGCCGGACAGCTCGTCGACGAAACGATCGGCCAGGTCGGTGATGTTGGTCGCGGCCAACGCCTGGGTCACCATTTCCTCGTCGTCGTGCGACCACTGCCGCAGCAGGCGTTGATGCGGATACCGTCCGCGCGCAACGAGATCCGCGACCGTGATGCCGTCGGGCGCGATCGACGTCTGTGGAAGCAGGCCGAGCCGCCGGGCCACTTCCTTCGACGGCCGCGACGTAATCACCTCGGAATCCAGATAAACCGCACCCTGGCGCGGCTTCAACATCCGCGACAAGGCCCGCAGCAGCGTCGATTTGCCGCAGGCGTTCGGCCCGACGATCACCGTGAATGAATTATCCGGAATGGAGACGTCCAGGCCGGAGGCGACCACCCGCTGGTCGTACGCCAAGGTCAGATCGACGCCATAAAGCCGGTCAGGCACGCCCGGACCTCCATTCGTGAGCCAGCAACCAGGCCAGATAGACCCCGCCAACGGCACCGGTCGCCACGCCAACCGGCAGCTGCACCGACGGAAACACCCGCTGGGCGGCGTAATCGCTCAGCGACAGCAGAAACATCCCCATCAGCGCCGAGGACAGCAGGCCGACGCCCGGGGCGTGCGTGAGCCGGCGGGCCAGCTGCGGCGCGGCCAAGGCGACGAACGTAATCGGGCCGGCGGCCGCGACCGCGACGCCGGTCAGCGCCACCCCGACCAAAAGCAACTGGAGCCTGGCCCGCTCGGCGCGTACGCCCAACGCCTGCGCCGCGTCGTCGCCCATTTCCAGCATCCGCATCTGCCGGCCGAGCAGAAATGCCGCCGGCAGCAATACGGCCAGCGCGATCGAGATCGGCCGGACATGCTCCCAGCCGCGGCCGTTGAGGCTGCCGGTCAGCCACACCTGCGCCGTTTCGGCGTCGTCGATATTTGCCCGGGTCAGCAAATACGAATTCACCGAAGCGAGCATTGCGCTGATCCCGATGCCGATCAGGATCAGCCGATAACCCTGCACGCCGCGCTTGAACGCCAGCAGATAAACGACCAGGGCGGTGGCGACGCCACCGACGATCGCGCCGAGCGCGATTGCCTGGGTGCTGCCGTGAAACACCAGGATCTCCAGCACCGCACCGGTCGCGGCGCCCGTTGTGAAACCGATGATATCCGGGCTGCCCAAAGGATTCCGCGACAGGCTCTGGAATATCGCCCCGCTCACACCGAGGGCCGCGCCCACCAAGATGGCGGTCAGTACCCGCGGCAGCCGCAGCGTCTCGATGATGAAATACGTCGACCGGGTGCCGCCGCCGAGGAGTGTACGAACGACCTCGCCCAGCGGGATGTGGTAATCCCCCGTGCTGATCGCGAATACGCCGACCACCAGCGTCGCGGCCACCATACAAAGGCAGACGGCGGCCGTGCGCATATCCACCCGGAACGAGACCCGCCAGAAGCGAATGATCATAGCTGCGCAATCCGACGACGCCGTACCAAAAAGATGAATACCGGAGCGCCCACAAATGCGGTGACAATGCCGACCTGCAATTCCGACGGCCGGATCAACACGCGACCCACAATGTCGGAGCCGAGCAGCAGGATCGGTGCCAGCACCAGCGAATACGGCAACACCCAACGTTGATCCGGGCCGGTGATCGCGCGCGCCACGTGTGGCACGGTCAGCCCGACGAATCCGATCGGCCCGACCACGGCGGTCGCGGAGCCGCACAGCAGGGTGACCGCCAGCGCACCCAACGCCCGGGTGCGGCCGATATGGGCGCCCAGCGCCCGGCCGGCATCGTCGCCCAACGCAATCGCATTCAGCGACCGGCAGAGCCCCAGCGCCAGCACCGTGCCGAACACGATAAAAGGCGCCACCTGCGCCAATACGGTCATCCCCCGCCCGGCCAGCGAACCCACCGCCCAGAAGCGGAACTGGTCGAATGTCCTGGGGTCGACGAGCACCATGCCCGAGGTGAATGCGGTCAGCGCCGCCCCGATCGCGGTGCCGGCCAGCGCCAGTCGCACCGGGGTCGCCCCGGCGCGGCCACGGGAGCCGAGTGTGTAGACCACGATCGCCGCCGCGGCCGCACCGACAAACGCGAACCAGACGTAGCTGGTCAGGCTGGACAGATGCAGTACCCCGATCGCGACCACGATCGCGGCCGCGGCACCGGCGTTCACCCCGAGCAGTCCGGGATCGGCCAACGGATTGCGGGTCAGCGCCTGCATGATCGCCCCGGCCAGGCCGAGCGCGGCGCCGACGGCCAGCCCGACCAGCGTCCGGGGCAGCCGCAGATCGCGGACCACGATCTGGTCGTAGCTGCCGCTGTAGTCGAACAGCGCCCGGAAAACCGTGTGTGGCGGGACATTGCGGGCGCCGATCGCGATGCTGGCCACCATCGTCAGCAGCAATACCGCGATCGCGATCAGGAGGCCGGCCCAGCGCAGCGAGTTACGCCGCCCCAATGCCCCGGTCCTGGCCGGCGCCGCGGCCGTCTCGGCGGCGCGCACCGTCGTGGTCACGAATGAGCCATGGGAGCGCACCTCGGGCAGCGAGTCGGTAAGTACAGCCTGAGTTAGGCTAACCTAATCGCCGCCGCGACTGTAGTCGCGCGAGCGGGCTGAGACGAAACTCGCTCGACGACCGGGCGCCGGAGCCCGTACCGTTCCGGTCGCACCAATTCGAACGAGGCAAGGTGGCTCCGGTGGTCATGAACTTCCGTGTCCGGGGGACGGCGTACGGCGCCGCCCACACCGCAAGGTGCGCACTTCCTTTCCCGCGCCCTGGCTGCGCGGCTGGTCGCTGAGGCTGATGTCGACCCGGATGATCTGGTCTTCGACCTGGGTGCCGGGCACGGCGTAATCACCGCGGCGTTGGCCGCGACCGGGGCCCGTACCGTGGCCGTCGAGCGCGATCCGAAACTGGCCCGAAGTCTGGAACGGCGATTTGCCGGCGCCGCCAGAATCCGGATCGTGCATGGTGATGTACGGACGATCCCGTTGCCACACAAGGCCTTTCGGGTGGTCGCGAATATCCCGTTCGGGGTGACCACGGAATTGCTGGGTCGGCTGATCAATGGTCCGCTCAGTGCGGCCGACATTGTGGTGGCCGACGGGGTTTCCCGCGGGCTGACCGCTGCCCGGCCGGGTAAACAGCGGATTCTGCGGTGGTCGGTCGGGTACGAATTCCAGCGCGGCCGGTCGTTGTCGGCCCGGTGTTTCCGACCGCCGCCGTCGGTGGACGCCGCGACGTTGGTAATCAGGCGCCGTTCACAGCCGTTACTACGCAATGCCGCGCATCGACGGGCGTTCGAGGGGCTGCTGACGGCTGCGTACAAGAATGCCGACCAGCCGTGGGAACAGGGCGCCCGGGGATTTCTCACCCACCGGCAGGCGGTCCGATTGGCTGCTGCGCAAGGGATCGCGCTCGGTCGGCCGGCAAGCTGGCTGTCCGTACACGACTGGGCGGCACTCGCCGAAATAGCCGCCGCACGTTAAAGGGAGCCGATGTCACATTCGTATGCGTAGAGCGTACGAATGTGACATCGGCTCCGTAAATCCCAAGCGATGATCGGGTGCGAACGTGACGTTGGGGCACTCTAGCCGCACCAACGTCACGTTCGCACGGAACGGGTTAGGTCTTCTTGAGGGCGAAGTTGGTGGTTACCGTCTTCAGTTTCACCACCGTCACCGTCTTCACCTGCGGCTTGTAACCGTCCTTGGCGACGATTACCTGCAGCGGGTTATTGCGGTTATCCAGCCACAGCGCGTACTGACCGTTCTTGTCGGTCTTGAGCGTGTAGCTGGTCGCCCAGCTGTCGACCTCCACGGTGGCGCCGAGCAGCGGGGCGGAATTGCCCTTGCTGTCGACACCGGTGACGGTGCCGGTGATCTTGCCCCACGTTGCCGGGGGTTTGACCGTCAGCGACACATCAATCGGCGCGACCGAATACGGCGTGTCGGTCTGGCTGGTGATCGACGCACCATATGCACCTGGCTGGGTGATCGCGTCGACTCCGGCGTCGAGGCTGACCGTGACCTTGGCGCTCTTACCGGGAGCCAGGGTCAATTTGGTCGGGTCCTCGGACAACCAGCTGACATCGACGTTTTCGCCCTGGTCGTAACCGGGGAGCATCTCAGCGTCGACGGTCGCGTTGCTGCCGCCGGAGCTGCCGCCGAGCTTGTAGAAGCCCAGCGCGCCGGCGGTCCGGTAGTCGCTGGTGTTGGAGTTGGGCAGTGCCGTCCACGTGTCCGCGGACGGGTCGTAGGCGTAGCCCTCGTTGGTAATGGCCGCGCCATGGTTCACCGCGCCGTTGGTGACCACGAGCTTGCCGTTGGCCGCGGTGTACGCCGATCCCCACAGGTCCGCGGGGAGGTCGGCGACCTGGGTCCAGGAATCGGCACCCGGGTCGTAGGCGTACGTGTGCGTGGACGTACCGGCATCGGTCGTACCACCGGCGCAATACAGCTTGCCGGCAATGCCGCCGCAGGACTCCCAAGAGGTCGCCTCCGGGTAGGCTGCCAACTGCGACCAACTGTCACTGGCCGGATCGTAGGCCGTGACATCGGTGGAGCCGCAGGTAGATGCGCCACAACCACCAACCACGTACAGCTTGCCGCCAACCACCGCGTTGCCGGCGCCGGCTTCCGGCTTCGGCGTTGCGGTGCCGGTCGACCAGCTGTCCGAACCTGGATCGTAGATCTCCAGCTTCGGATCTGGGCTGCCGTCGCCGCCCCAGCCGCCGGTGACATAGAGCTTGCCGCCAAGGAACCCGTGTGCCGGGCTGCCCTCGCGGGTGTCGGCGGCGCTGGCCAGCTTCGACCAGCTGCCGCTGTCCGGATCGTAGGCATACAGATCGGCGACATCCGCGCTGCCGGTGAAGCCGAAGCCGGCATACAGCTTGCCGCCATTGACCGCGGCGATGTCGTCCTGCAATGCCACTGGCAGGCTCGCCACCGTCTGCCACGGATCATCCGATGGCGTGGCCGCCGGCTTGGTCGTCGCCGCCGCCGCCTTCTTCGCCTTCAGCAGCGAGTGCATCGGCGTGGCGGCCTTGACCAGTTGCCGCGCCGCGCCCTTGGCCTGCATCTGGAAACCGCCAGGCTGCTCGCCCAAGGTGATCGACGCCGGCTGGCCGCCGGTGTTCTTCACGGTCACCGTGCCGCTGGCCGTGCCACCCCATGCGACCGTTTTCTTGATGCTGCCCGGGGTCACCGCGAGCTGGCCCGCGGTGAGGGTGAAATTGGCCTGCGTGGCGTTGTTGGTCGCCACATTGACCGTGGAGCTCGTCCCGGTGTAGGCCGACTTCGCCGCAGCGAATGGGTGCTTGCCGGTCAGCGACGAGAACATCCAGTAGAAGCCGTCGCCCACCGCGGGATCCGGTGCGGTGTAGGACGTTGTCTTCTCGGCGGGCTTGTCGCTGCTGGTCACCGACGCGCTCTTGACGCCAAGGTTGGTGTTGGCGTCATTGACGTGGCCGACCACCAGACCACCGTGAATCGGGGTGTAGACGCGGTTTCCGACGAAAACGTTGTCCACCTCCCACCAGTAGTCCCAGGTGCCGGAGTAGTGGAATCGCACCTGTACCGCGGATTTCCCGGCTGCCTGGGGCAGCAGAACGTCCACGTGTCCGGTCAGGCTCGAGGAGCCGCTCCACGCCGTCGTCCAGGTCTTGCCCGCGTCCACGCTGACATCGACGTCGGCGGTGGCCTGAATGTCGTTGAAACTGGTATCGAACCCGACTTCCGGCACGGTCGCCTTGGACAGGTCGAATGACGGGCTGGTCAGGTCGGTGTCCTGAGTCTTGCCCGGCCCGATGTGGTCGCTGTCAACGATGGCGAACCCGCCGGTGCCACCGGTCAGGTTGGTGCGCTTGCCCGGGTCGTCGAAGGCCCAGCCGCCATCAGCGGTGTTGTTCGCCACCGTCCAGCCGGTCGGCGCAGTGGTGCCGTCGAACGGTTGGGTTTGCCCGACCAGCTTGAGGCTGTAACCCGGCGCCTGGTCCGACGTCGTGTCGATCTTGATGGCGATGTTCTTGTTGATGTCGGCGCTCTTGACCGTCACCGTCGTATCGGTCGGGGCATAACCGGGATAGTTCGCCACGACGTGCAGCTTGTACGTGCCGCCGGAGGCCAGGTCGATGCTGTACCGACCGGTCGTCGGGTCGGAATACACCGGCCCACCAGGAACGCCTTCGGCCGTGATCGTCGCGTACAGCGGCCAGGCGTGGCCCGACCCGTCGGTGATCGTGCCGGAAACGGTATGGCTGGGAACGGTCGCCAGGGCGAACGCCTCGGTCACCGTCGCACCGTCGGCCACCACTACTCCGGCGATCGACTTGGTGGCATAGCCGTACGCGCTGGCCGTCACCGTGTAGGTGCCGACGGACAGCGACAGGGTGTATTTCCCGTCGGCGTCGGTCGTGGTGCTGGCATCACCAGCGCTCACCTTGGCCCCGGCAATTGGGGTGCCGCCGCTGGTCACCGCGCCCGACACCAAACCATGAACGATCCGCGCTGCCGTTTTAACAGCGAGCGTGCTTATCGAAGCAGCGCTGCCGAACGTCGCGGCATCGGAAAGCAGCCAGTCGCGAAAATCTCCTACGGTAAATGTCCCCACCGGAGCAAAGGCGGATAGATCGTGGCTATCGACGATCAAGCGGGTAACTTCGTCCGTCTCGTAGGGAATCAGGGCGTCCTGTAGAAAGGCGCGCAAGGGAAGATCGGCCAGCGTCATTTGCGCCGCCGCGCGCTGTTCGTCGCTCTCGGCGGCGACCCCGGCCAGCGCATCCCCTGAGCGGTAGGGGCTGGCCTTGGCTAACAGGTCGCGCAGATCATCGAAGTTATAGGTAACCTCGCGGATCTTTCTGCGCAGCCGCATAATTTGACCCAATACTAATACGAAACAAACGCCCAAACGGGATCTGCTGATATTCTGCAAACCATCTTGGCCTACCGATACCTGTTCCTCATCCTGCTTGGATTTTCAGCCGGCGTCGCCTCGGCGCAGACTCCGCTCGCATCTCTCCCCGTCGTTCTCCATGCTGCGCGCCTTCTCGATATAGAAGCAGGCCGTATTCTCACCCCCGGTGAGGTCCTGGTCGAAGGCGGAAAAATCGTTGCCGCCGGTTCCTCCGTAGCCCATCCCTCCGGGGCGGAGACCATCGACCTCGGCGACACCACCCTGATGCCTGGCCTGATCGACGCCCACGTACATCTCTTTCTGCACCCCGGGGCGGAAGATCTTCAGACTGTCATCGAGTCCGTGCCCCAGCGGGTGATTATCGCTACCCTGGCGGCGAAAGCCGACCTCCTGGCCGGCTTTACTGCCGAGCGCGACATGGGCACAGAAGGTGCGGGGCCCGCTGACTCGGCGGTCCGCAATGCCATCGACCAGGGACAGATTCCCGGACCGCGCATGCGTGTCAGTGGCAACGCCATCAGCGTTCTCGGCGGCCACGAGGACGCCGTCGACTACAACCCCGAGCAGCATGTGCTCTCCAACGCCACCTACGCCAACACTGGCGACGAACTGGTGACGGTCATTCGCCAGCAAATCAAGGACGGAGCCGACTTCATCAAGATCTACGAGACCGGCCGGGACTTCTATAAAGACGGCCAGTTTCACTCCATCGTCCAGTACTCCCAACCACAATTAGCGCAGGCAGTAGCCGAAACCGCACGACTTAACACCCGCGTGGCCGTGCATTGTGAAGGGGAGCCCGGCGCTCTGTACGCAGCCCAGGCCGGGGTGGCTTCGATCGACCATGCCGACCAGCTCGGCGACGAGACCATGCGCCTGATGCGCGAAAAGCAGATCTATGCCGTGCCGACCTTTACCATTCAGGAATATTTTGCCACCCACGCCAGCTCGCCGGCAGGGGCAGCCCGGGAGCACCAGCTCCTCGACTACCACGCGCAGGAATTTCGCCGTCAACTGGAGCATGGCGTGCCCATGGCGGTAGGCTCCGACGTGGGACCTTTTCCCCACGGCACCCAGGCGCGCGAGTTCGAGCTCATGGTGCAATACGGAATGAAGCCGCTTGACGTGCTAAAAGCCGATCTGCTCAACGGCGCAAAGCTCCTCGACTGGGACCGCGAACTAGGCGCGCTCAAGCCCGGCTACGATGCCGACATCATCGCCGTCCCCGGCAATCCCCTCGACGACATCAGCGTACTCAAGCGCGTCTCCTTCGTGATGAAGGGCGGAGTCGTCTACCGCCGCTAAAACCCCCACCTTTCGTCTGAGCAACAACGATTGATTGTCAAAGAGAACTTGTATAGTATGCTGAGCGGTTACCGGAGGAGTTTAACTCCGCATCGCTTCCGGGTTCAAACGAAGGCAATGCTGTATTGCTGTGATGGTGTCAACAAACGCCTCAAGGAGAGAGCATGAAGAGAACAGTAGTGGCACTAAGCCTCATGGGCCTGATGGTTCTGCCCGTTCTTGGTCAGGACAAGGAAGCGGATCGAGTCACGTTGGCGGGCACGGTAATTTCCGAGATCATGAACGTTCCCGACGATATTCCGCAAAGCGTAATCGATAAAGCAGACTGCGTGGTCGTATTGCCGTCCGTGATCAAGGCCGCCTTCATTGTCGGTGGCAGCTACGGCCGTGGCGTACTCACCTGCCGCAGTGGCAGGAAGTTTCGCGGCCCCTGGAGTGCGCCATCGATGATGGCTCTTGAAGGCGCGAGTGTCGGGTTCCAACTGGGTGGTCAGGCCACGGATTTCGTGCTCCTGCTCATGAGCCCGACCTCCGCCGCGAACATCCTCAAGAGCAAGGTCAAGATTGGCGGAGACGCCTCCGCGGCAGCCGGTCCGGTTGGCCGCAACGCCTCTGCTGAAACCGATGTCACCATGCGGGCGGAGATCCTTTCCTACTCTCGCGCACGTGGTCTCTTCGCCGGTATCTCACTGTCCGGTTCCACGTTGCGTCCCGACAACGACGGCAACAAGAAGCTTTACGGCAAAGATGTAACTGCCGAGGCAATCGTCTTCGACAAAGCTGTGCCGGCCCCACCGTCCGCGGCCCTGTTATTGCGCACTCTGAACAAGAGGTCGCCTAAGAACTTGTCCACGAAGTAGCATTTGGGCTAAGCGATACCCCATTCGGCCGCGTGCAAGAGGATCTGCACGCGGCCTCACTAGCTGTGTGAACATTCCAGGCAAATCAGGAGGGTACGTGTATGTTTCACCTGTTGTGGGAAGCAATCATCGGCCTGATCGTCGGGGCGCTGGCCAAGTTCATCATGCC
>Ga0137412_10002685_pt1 | contig 14094 bp, 12 predicted proteins | sample CZODoug2_1_16fun_FD_122160 | JGI IMG/M metagenome (GOLD analysis project Ga0137412, IMG submission 122160) | Vadose zone soil fungal communities from Angelo Coast Range Reserve, California, USA - CZODoug2_1_16fungal (Hybrid Assembly) | ecosystem: Environmental > Terrestrial > Soil > Vadose zone... | reverse complement strand
CCCGACCGAACGAGCCCCGCTCGTCGCCGAGCGCGCTCTGGGCGGCCTCGCCCGCACCATCACCAGCCGCGACGCGCCCACGTCGCGGGCGGCCGGAATCGCAGCGGCCGCGCTCGCACCGGTCCTCGCGGCGGCCCCGATGGCCCGCGGCCCGGTCCCCCTGCCCGCGCGCTACGAGGCGATCGACCCGCCCGGCGAGGTCCCCGAGCCATCCGTTGCCGACCAGGGCGCGCCGTACCCGCCGTTCGCCGGTGGGGACGCCGGCCCCGACGCGAGCGCCGGCCCCCGCCGGGCAACCGGGCTGCTCGACCAACCCGGGCTCGGCGGTCGGGTGCGTCGCGCCCTGCCGGCCCTCGCGAGCCCCGCGCTCACCAGCCGCGGCCCGGCCCTGCCCCCACCGGTCGAGCTAATCGCGCCCGGGTACGTCCCACCCGCGCCGGCCGCCGCCGGCCCGCTCGACGCCGGCCCCGCGGCCGCGCGCCCGGCCGCATCGGACCCGGCCGACGAGTCGTCCGAGCCGCGCACCACCAGCCCGGCCGAACTCGATCGGCTCGCCCGCGATCTCTACGGCCGGGTGCAGAGCCAGCTGCGCTCCGAGCTGCTCGTCGGTCGCGAGCGGGCGCAACGACTCACGGATATCGGGTAGGCGGCCATGCCCGGTCCCGCGGACGTCTTCAAGCACCCGCCGCCCCTCGCGATGCACTACACCGTGCTGTTGGAGGGCATACCTCCGCTCGGTGGGGCGGATCTCGTCGGACCGTTCAGCGGGTGCAGCGGGCTGGAGGCCCACTACGAGGAGTTCCAGTGGAAGGAGGGCGGCGACAACGGAACGGTGGTCCGGCTACCCGGGCGCCTGGTTCCCGGCACCGTGACCCTCAGCCACCAGGTCAGCGAGAGCAGTGCCGCGCTACGGCAATGGTTCCTGCAGACGTCCAAGACCATGTTCAAGGGAATCGCCGTGATCACGCTCTTCACCGGGGATGGCGAGGCGGTCGCGAACTGGACCCTGCAGGACGCCTGGCCGGTGCGCTACGTCGGGCCGACGCTCACCACGTCGCCGTCCGGTGAGAGCATCGCCGTCGAGACGATCGATCTCGCTCATGGGGGGTTGAGCGCATGATCGGGCAACCCATCTCCAAGGCGTCGCTGCAAGAGGTCGGCAAGATGGGCCCCGACAGCGAGCTGAAGTTCAAGTTCAACCCCGAGACGGTCACCCGGTCCAAGAGCGCCTCGTGGACGGAGCCGAAGACCGTGGAGGGCGCCGAGCCGCCACCGATGCAGTACATCGGCCACGGCTCGGACTCGCTGTCGGCCAAGCTGCTCTTCGACGACACGGACGGGATCGGCCTCGACAGCGCGGCCGGCCTCCTCTCCGGCGCGGCGAAGAAGGTCGAGGCCGCCACCGACCAGCTGTTCAAGTGGCTGACCGTCATCGACGAGAACAACGAGAAGCAGGAACCGGCCGTCCTGGAGTTCGGTTGGGGCACCGGCGTCCACTTCACCGGCGTCCTGAAGACGGTAACCGTGCAGTACCTGCGCTTCGACGCCAAGGGCAATCCGAACCGAGCGGTGGCCTCGATCACCATGTGGGCGCTACCCACCGGCCCGAAGAGCACCAACCCGACCTCCGGCGGCCTGCCCGGACGGACGTCCACGGTCGTCGACGAGGGCGACACGCTCGCGTCCATCTCCTACCGGCAGTACGGCGACCCGAACTTGTGGCGGGCGATCGCGATCAGCAACGGCATCGAGGATCCGGCCCGGGTTCCGGTCGGCACCCGGCTGCTCCTCCCCCGCAACTCCGATGCGCTGGCGCTCAGCGCTCGGGAGGCCTCCGATGGCTGAGCGCCGCCTCAACAGCCGGCCGGAGATCACCGTCGACGGCGCGCCGCTGGCCCGGGACATCGTGCCGGGCCTGGTTCGCACGATCGTGGATCTGCAGGCGCACCTGCCCGACATGTTCGTGCTGCACATCCACGACACCGGACGGGACGTGGCCAAGCGTGCGCGCATCACGTTCGGCAGCAAGATCGTCATCTCCGGAACGGCCGAGCTGAACGGGCCCGCGACCGAGCTCGTCGTCGGCGAGGTCACCGCCCTCGAGCAGGAGATCGACGCCACCGGACGCTGGACCATCGTGCGCGGCTACGACCCGACCCACCGGCTGACGCGGGGCCGTCGCACCCGCACTTTCGTCGACACCACCGACGCCACGATCGTGCAGCAGCTCGCGTCCGAGGCCGGGCTCGAGCTGGGCGAGGTCGTCGACGACGGCCCGACCTACGAGCACGTGAGCCAGGTGAACCTCAGCGACTGGGAGTTCCTGCGCGCCCGGGCGAACGAGACCGGCCACGAGATCACCGCGGTGCAGGGCAAGCTGGTGTGGCGCCGCCCGATCCAGAGCAGCACCGCCCCGTCCGGGGCGGGTGACGTGTTCGCCGCGCCCAGGTCCTACCAGCTGACCCTCGGACGTGAGCTCATCCGGTTCCAGGCTCGGGTGACGGCCGCCGAGCAGGTCAACGAGGTGCAGGTGCGCGGCTGGGATCCGACCACCAAGCAGGCCGTGGTGGGCGTCGCCCCGGCCCAGACGTCGAGCTCCAGCACCGGCATGGCCCCGGCGAAACTCGCCGACACGTTCTCGGCGGCCCCCCACGTCGTGGTCGACCGGGCCGTCTCCACCCAGCAGGACGCGGAAAGCGTCGCGGCCGCGGTCGCCGATCAGATCGGCGCGGCGCACGCCGAAGCCGTGGGCACGGCGCTCGGCGACCCGAAGCTCGTCCCGGGAGCGGCCGTCACGATCAGCAACGTGGGCTGGCCGCACGACGGCACGTACACCCTCAGCGTGGCGCGGCACGTCTACGACGAGACCGGGTTCCACACCGAGTTCACGGTCAGCGGTGCCCAGGAACGCTCCCTGCTCGGCCTCGCGTCCCTCGGCGCGACGAAGAAGGCGCAGCGGGCGAGCGGTCCGCCGCTGCACGGCCTGTTCGTCGGGCAGGTCACCGACACCAACGACCCGACCCAGCAGTTCCAGGTCAAGGTGGCCCTGCCCTGGCTGTCCGACGACTACGAGTCGTGGTGGTGCCGCGTCGCGCAGCCCGGGGCCGGCAAGCAGCGCGGGTTGGTGTGGCTGCCCGAGGTCGGCGACGAGGTGCTCGTCGGCTTCGCGAAGGGCGATGCGCGAGTGCCGTTCATCATGGGCGGTCTCTACAACGGCGTGGACACACCCCCGCTCGCCGATCAGCTCGTCGACAGCGGCACCGGGCAGGTCGAGCTGCGCGCGCTCGTGTCGCGCACGAACCACCGCCTGGTGCTGTCGGACAAGGACTCCGACTCGCACGTGCTGATCACCACCGGCGACGACAACCTGAAGATCACCCTGGACCAGACTCAGACGTCGATCACGATCGACAGCTCGGGCAAGGTCACGATCAGCGGGTCGCAGGGCGTCGAGATCTCCTCCGGTGCGGACGTCTCGGTGAAGGCCGGGGCATCGATGTCGGTGGAGGCGACCGGGTCGCTGTCGCTGAAAGGCATGGGCGTGACGATCGACGGCGGCCCCTCGGTCACCGTTTCCGGCGCGATGATCTCACTAGGTTAGGAAGGAACACGATGGGACAGCCGGCCGCGGCGATGGGCGATCAGATTGTGGGCACCTGCCCGCTGCATCTGATCCCCAATCCGGCGACGGGCCTGCCGCAGCCCGGGCAGCCGATGCCGTTCATCGCCCCGATCACTCTCGGCGTCTGCCCGACCGTCCTGATCGGGGGCGCCCCGGCCGCCGTCCTCGGCGCCACCGGCCTCAACACGCCACCGCACATCGGGCTGCACCCGCTCGATCCGTTCTTCGCGCCGGCGGCGCAGATCGGAGTGCTGACCCAGGGCAGCACCAAGGTGCTGATCGGTGGCCTGCCCGCCGTCCGCATGGGCGACGTCGCGCAATGCTGCGGGCAGCCGGTCGGCACCGTCGTGGTCAAGAAGCCGACGGTGATGATCGCATGAGCACGGCAGATTTCCTGGGGCGCGGCTGGGCCTACCCGCTACGCCTGGACGGCTCGGGCGGCTTCGCGCTGGCCGAGGCCGAGGACGACGTCGACCAGTCGATCCGGCTCATCCTGGGCACCGCCCTCGGCGAGCGGCCGATGCGTCCCGAATACGGCTGCGCGATCCACGACCTGATCTTCGACTCGATCGATGCGTCCCTGTCCGGACGCGTGGCCAGCGAGGTACGCAAGTCGCTGACCCGGTGGGAACCACGCATCCAGATCACCGAGGTGATCGCCAACCCACACCCGGTCGACTCGCACGTGCTGCTGATCAGCATCGGCTACCGGATCCGCGCCACCAACGACCGCCGCAACCTGGTGTTCCCCTTCTACTCGATCCCCGAGGAGTGACCGGACATGCCACTCCCCGCTCCTAATCTCGACGACCGTCGTTTCCAGGACTTCGTCGACGACGCGAAACGCCTGCTGCAGCGGCGCATTCCGACCTGGACCAACCACAACGTCCACGACCCGGGCGTCACGCTCATCGAGGCCGTCGCCACCATCGCCGACCAGCTCAGCTACCGGCTCAACCAGGTACCCGAGCGGCACCACCGCAAGTTCCTCGACCTGCTCGGCATCACGCTGCGCCCGCCCACCGCGGCCCGTACCGACCTGACGTTCCGGCTCTCGGCCGCGCGTCCGGACACGATCACGGTGCCGTCCGGAACGACGGCCTCCACCCGCCGCGGGCCGGGCGAGCCGCCGGTGTCGTTCACCACGCTCGACGATCTCGAGATCGTCTCGGTGTCACTCGCCGAGCTGCGCGCCGCCCCGAGCGTGGGCGAGGAGACCTCGGTGCTGCGCGACCTCGGCCCGGACCTCGCCAACGGCAACGCGTGCGCCTGCTTCTCCGACGTCCCGCAACCGGGCGACCGGCTCTACGTCGGCCTCTCCGAAGCAGCGCCGGCCGGCATGATCCTGCTGCGCACCGACAGCACCATCGAGGGCATCGGCGTGGACCCGGACCGTCCCCCGCTGCGGTGGGAGGCGGCCGTGCCGGGGGGCAAGTGGGCCGAGTGCGATGTGGAGTCCGACACGACCGGTGGCCTCAACCGTCCGGGCGACGTCATCGTGCACCTGCCCCGCGAGCACACGACCCTGCTGCTCAACGGGGTTCGGGCCGGGTGGATCCGCGCCGTGGTCACCGAGCCCGCGCCCGACGTCCCGGCCTACAGCCGCTCGCCGATCCTGCACCGCATCACCGCGAGCTGCATCGGCGGCACCGCGCCGGCGATCAACGCCTCTCACGTCGAGACCGAGGTGCTCGGTGCCACCGAAGGGGCACCCGGACAGCGGTTCACCGTGGCGCGGCGCCCGATGCTCGCGCAGTCCGAGCCGGCGATCGAGGTGTCTGACGCCTCCGAGGACGGCAGCTGGCAGGAGTGGACGCAGGTCAGCGACTTCGCCGGCAGCGACCGCGACGACCCGCACTACGTCCTGGACTGGTCGGCCGGCATCGTCGAGCTGGGGCCGGCCGTTCGCCTGGCCGACGGCAGCGTGCGCTCGTTCGGCATGGTGCCACCGGAGCGCTCGATGGTGCGGATCCGCGACTACTGGTCCGGCGGTGGCTCGGCCGGCAACGTCCGCCCGGACACCGTCACCGTGCTGGCCGGCTCCATCCCGTTCGTCAGTTCGGTGACGAATCGCCGAGCCGGCACCGGCGGCCGCGACGGCGAGACGATCGAGGAGGCCAAGGTGCGCGCGCCCCGCGTGCTACGCACCCGCGACCGGGCCGTCAGCGCCGAGGACTTCGAGCTCATCGCGTCCGAGGCAGCCGGCGCCGCGGCACGGATCCGGTGCGTGCCACCGGCGGGCTCGAACGACCCGGTGCGCGTGCTCGTCGTGCCCGACGTCAGCGGCTACGGCGCGGCCCGCGTGCCGTTCCCGGCGCTCACGCCGCCCGATGACGTCTTGTCCCGGATCGCGTCCGCCCTCGATGAACGCCGGCTGATCGGGGTGCGCGTCGTCGTCGAGCCGCCGCACTACCAGGGCGTCACGGTCGCGGCGCGGATCCGACCCCGGCGAGGCGTGGACGGCGAGGCGCTGCGCGAGACGGCTCTGGCCGCGCTGTACCGGTGGTTGCACCCTTGGCTCGGCGGGTCGGACGGCGCGGGCTGGGCGTTCGGCCGACCCGTGACCCTCGGCGACGTGCACGCCGCGCTGTCCGACGTCGAGGGCCTGGACTACGTCGAGGACGCCCGCCTCTACCCGGCCGATCCCACGAGTGGCACCCGCCAAGACGCCGCCCAGCGGGTCGACGTCGGCGCGGACATGTTGCCGTTCTCCTACGACCACCAGATCCAGGTGGTGACCCGATGAGGGCGCTGAACTTCATGATCAAGAGGGAAAAGTGGTCGCCAGAGCAGCCACTTTCCTCTCTTGATCAACGCGAGGAGGTGCGTGGCACATGCGGCTGTTGATCAGCGACGTCGAGGCGGCGCCGTTCCGAACGGCGTTGCCGCTGCACGCGAACGTGCCGGGCATGTTGCTCGACGACGAGCTGTTCATGCTGCTCTGCGCCGCGCTCGACGACATGCTGGCCCCCGCGGTCGTCGCACTCGACTGCTTTCCGGCCTACCTCGACACCGCGCTGGCCCCGGACGACTTCCTGCCGTGGCTCGGCGGCCTGGTCGGCTCGGCCCCCGAGCGCGACCAGATCGCCGGCGCGACCGCGAGCTACGGCGAACGCGGCACCGCGGCCGGTATGCGCGCGGCCGCGGCCCTCGTGGCCGGCGTAGCGCTCGAGGCGGTCACCGTCGAGGACCCCGGCGGGGTCACCTGGTCGGCAACGCCGGGCAGCGCCACGTCCGCCGAACCCGGCTCGGCGAAGATTCGCGTCCAGGTACCGACTGATACGGCCACCACCGAGATGACCGAATCAGTGCGGACGGCCCTCGAGCCGTCACGGCCAGTGCATTGCCCCATCGAGGTCGAGGTGGTGACGACATGATCGTCTGCCGGGAATGCGGTAACTCCGCGCCGTCCAAGGACGGGTTCTGCTCGTCGTGCGGAGTATTGCTCGAGTGGTCCGGGCAGGAGGTCGAGACACCCGCGCCGCCGTCGCCGCTGGCGCCGCCACTGCTCGCCGCGGGAACGCAACCCGTCGTGGGCACCGTCGTCCCGCCCCCGGTCACCGCGCCCGGGACGGCGCCGGTCGCTCCCGGTCCGATCGCTCCCGGTCCAGTTGCATCCGGTCCGATCGCTCCCGGTCCGGTTGCTCCCGGTCCAGGTGCTTCCGGACCGGTGGCCAACGGCGCGGTGTCTGCGCCGCCCTTGCCGCCCACCGGAGCCCTCTCACCCGCCATGGGCCTCCAGCCCGACGCCGAGGCGGTCCGCCCGGCGCCGGTGCCGGTCACGCCGGCCGACCAGTTCGGGGGCCTGTACTGCTCGGTGTGCGGCACCCGCAACGCCGACGGACGCGCGTACTGCCGTTACTGCGGGCACGCCCTGGACGTGACGGTCCCGGTCCAGGCCCGCCGGCGCTGGTGGCAGCGGCTGTTCCGCCGCAAGAAGTCCGGGCCGAAGGCCGGCGATCGTCCGCGCCGCTTCCACAAGCGTGAGGCCGAGCGGCGAAGCGGACGGCGAGGGCTCCGGCGCCTGTTACGACTGCCGGTGGCCAAGCTCGCGCCGATCCTGATGGTCCTGAGCCTGATCGGCATCGGGCTGGGGCCCGCCCGCGGCTGGATCTCGCGGCACGCTAGTGACCTGCTCGGCACGGCCAAGAACCACGCTACGGCCCGCTTCGTCCCGGTCGTACCGGCGTCGGCATCGGCGTCCACGTCAGCTGCCGGGCATGCGCCCAAGCTCGGCATCGACGGGGTCAAGAACACCTGGTGGCAGTCCAAGGGGCACCCGGACGGCATCGGCGAGACCATCACGATCCGCTTCGCCAATCCGACCGACATCGCCAAGATCGGGTTGTTGGCCGGGCCCAACGCCGACAAGTTCCGTACTCAGGGCCGTCCCCGCACCATGGAGATCACCGCGAACGGCAAGGCCCACGGCCAGGTCTCCTTCGACGACAAGGCCGACTTCCAGAGCAAGACGGTGCACCTGAGCAACGTCACGAGCATCACGCTCGTCATCGCGGCCGTCTACCCGGGTCAGGGCAGCGGTCACGCGGTCGCGATCCGCGAACTGCAGTTCTCCGAGCTCAAGGTGGGATGACGCGGCTAACTGAGCAGCTGGCGGGCCATCACCATGCGGTTGATCTGGTTGGTGCCTTCGTAGATCTGGGTGATCTTGGCATCACGCATCATGCGCTCGACCGGGAAGTCCCTGGTGTAGCCGTACCCGCCGAACAGCTGCACCGCATCGGTCGTCACCGACATCGCCGTGTCGGACGCGAAGCACTTGGCCGCCGCCGAGGTGAACGTCAGGCCGGGTTCGCCCCGCTCGGCGCGCGCGGCGGCGGAGTAGATGAGCTGGCGCGCGGCCTCGGTGCGCATCGCCATGTCGGCGAGCATGAACTGCACCCCTTGGAACTCCGCGATCGCGCGGCCGAACTGCTGGCGCTGCTTGACGTACGCGATGGACGCATCGATCGCGCCCTGGGCGATGCCGAGCGCCTGCGCGCCGATGGTGAGCCGGGTGTGGTCGAGGGTGGCGAGGGCGGTCTTGAAGCCGGTGCCCGGCTCGCCCACGATGCGATCAGCGGGGATCGTGCAGTCCTCGAAGTAGATCTCGCAGGTCGGGCTGCCCTTGATGCCGAGCTTGCGCTCCTTGGGTCCGACGCTGAATCCGGGATCGTCCTTGTGCACCACAAACGCCGAGATGCCATTGGGTCCGGCGGCCGGGTCGGTCACCGCCATCACCGTGTAGTAGGTCGAGACACCGGCGTTGGTGATCCAGCACTTGGTGCCGTTGAGCACCCAGTGGTCACCGTCTTGTACAGCCCGGGTGCGCATCGACGCCGCGTCCGAACCGGCCTCGCGCTCGGACAGCGCGTAGCTGAACATCGCCTCGCCGGCGGCTACCGGCGGCAGCACCTGCTTCTTCAGCTCCTCGGACGCCGAGAGCAGCAGCGGCATCGTGCCCAGCTTGTTCACCGCGGGGATCAGCGAGGACGACGCGCAGACCCGGGCCACCTCCTCGATCACGATGGCCGTGGCCACCGCGTCGGCGCCGGCCCCGCCGTACTGCTCGGGGATGTGCACCGCGTGGAAGCCGGCTTGCACCAACGTGTCGTGCGCCTCCTGCGGGAACCGGGCGTCCTCGTCGACCTCGGCCGCGTACGGGGCGATCTTGTCCTCGGTCAGCTGGCGCACCGCCGCGCGCAGCATCGTGTGCTCGTCGGTGAGCCGGTAGGTGTCGAAGTCGGGGTTCGCGAGCGCCATACCTAAATACTAGGACGTCCGAGCAGTCCAGATCTCCGGGTAGTACTTCGGGCAGATGCAGCGCTCGCTGTCCACTGGCGGATCCACGACCCGGGCCTGCAGGAGCGGCCGGAGCTCCGCCTCGATGACGCGCGCCGACTCGACCGTGGATTCGGTGACCTCGAACTGGTCGTCGGTGTCGTGGAGGCTGATCTCCAGGCGGCCGGCCTGTTCCTGCTGGTAGGCGAACGCCGGCTGACCCGCGATCGTCACGTGCCCGGTGCCGATCCGGCGTACGTCGTCGTCCAGCTCGAGGCTGATCAACAGCTCGTCGCCGTCCACGGTGTGGCCGCCCATGGCGCGCACGAACCGGAAGAATTCGAGCGAGCGGGCCCAGGCCGCGATCTCGTCGCGGCTGTGCCGCCGGTAGAGGTACGCCGTCCACCGATCGTCGTGCTGCGTCACGTTTCCGACAGTAGTGCGCCGTCGGGACGCCAGCGCTAGGCTCGGTCCGGGCCGTGACTGGCGTGTTCGTAAGGTGGACCAACCACCGGGGAGCGGCTCGCCACACCGCCGCGCGCCTGGGCTCTAACGAACGGACGGAAGGCGCGCGCCATGAGCCAGATCGGCAACCTCACCCAGTTCGACGCGGCGGCTGCGTCCGCCGCGTATCAGAACGCGCTGCGCGTGATCGGCGCGGTCGAACCGACGATCGCGGGCGCTATCGGCCAGGAACTCGCCGACCAGCGCGCCTCGCTCAAGCTCATCGCGAGTGAGAACTACGCGTCGCCGGCCGTGCTGCTCACCATGGGCAACTGGCTCTCGGACAAGTACGCCGAGGGCACGATCGGGCATCGCTTCTACGCCGGCTGCCAGAACGTCGACACCGTCGAGCAGCTCGCGGCCGAGCACGCCAAGGCGCTGTTCGGCGCGCCGCACGCCTACGTCCAGCCGCACTCGGGCATCGACGCCAACCTGGTCGCGTTCTGGGCCGTACTGGCCCAGCGCATCGAGTCACCCGCCCTGGCCGCGGCCGGCGCCCGGCAGGTGAACGACCTGTCCGACGCCGACTGGCAGGCGCTGCGCAAGTCGTTCGGTGAGCAGCGCATGCTCGGCATGTCGCTCGACGCGGGCGGGCACCTGACGCACGGGTTCCGTCCGAACATCTCCGGCAAGATGTTCCACCAGACCTCCTACGGCACCGACCCTTCGACGGAACTGCTGGACTACGACGAGGTGGCGCGGCTGGCCCGCGAGTTCAAGCCGCTGATCCTGATGGCCGGCTACTCGGCCTACCCGCGGCGCATCAACTTCGCCACGATGCGCTCGATCGCGGACGAGGTCGGCGCCACGCTCATCGTCGACATGGCGCACTTCGCCGGGCTGGTCGCCGGCAAGGTGTTCACCGGCGACTTCGACCCGGTGCCGTTCGCGCACGTCACGACCACCACGACGCACAAGTCGTTGCGCGGCCCGCGGGGCGGCATGGTGCTGTGCCAGCCCGAGTTCGCCGACTCGGTCGACCGGGGCTGCCCGATGGTGCTCGGCGGTCCGCTCGGACACGTCATGGCGGCCAAGGCGGTGGCACTGGCCGAGGCCCGCCAGCCGGCGTTCGCCGGGTACGCGGCCGACGTGGCCACGAACGCGATCGCGCTGGCCGAGGGATTCTTGCGCCGCGGCGCCCGCCTGGTCACCGGCGGCACCGACAATCACCTTGTATTGCTGGATGTTTCTCGCTACGGGCTCACCGGCCGGCAGGCCGAGTCGGCGCTGCTCGACTCGGGCGTGGTGACCAACCGCAACTCGATCCCGCGCGATCCGAACGGTGCTTGGTATACGTCCGGGATTCGCCTCGGCACTCCGGCGCTGACCACCCGCGGGTTCGGCGCCGAGGACTTCGACCGCGTCGCCGAGCTGATCGTCGGGGTGCTGTCGGCGACCTCGCCCGCGGCGGCGGCCGACGGGCGCACGTCCAAGGCGAAGTACGACCTGCCGTCCGGCGTCGCGGAGAAAACCCTCGCGGCCGCCACCGAGTTGCTCGACGCGCACCCGCTGTACCCGGGGCTCGAACTGACGTAGAACCCGTCCTGAGCGCTCGTATCGGGGAAGCATGCATCGGGGACGTTTCTGGGTGATCTGCGCCGCGGTGGTCTTGTGCTGCTCGGCGTGCACGTCGACGGCCTCGGTCGGGCCCGACCACCCGGTCTGGCGGGTGACGCCTAGCTGGCTGGTGTCCGCCTCGACAACCGCAACGTCGCCGCCGGTATCGACGCCGGCCCGAACCGCGTCGCATCGACCTAGTGCGCCGCCGCTGTCGCCGTCGTCGCCGTCGTCGTCGTCCCGTCCGTCGCCGCCGTCGTCCCGTCCGCCGCCTGTCCTGCATCCGCCGCCGGCGTCCGGTCCGACCCTGCCGCGAGGCGGGCGACACATCCTGCCGACCTACCGGGTCGTGGCGTACTACGGCGCGCCGGGCGGGGCCACGCTCGGCGTCCTGGGAAGAGGTACGCCGGATCAGGCCGCTGTGGCCGTCGAGCGACAGGCGGCTGCATACGCGCGGTTCGGCCGGCCCGTCCAACCCGCGATGGAACTGATCGCCACCGTCGCGCAAGGTGGTCCGGGCCGCGACGGGCTCTACTCCAAGCCGATCCCGGACGCCTCCATCGCGGCCTACCTGGCGGCGGCCCACCGGCATCGCCTGCTGCTGATCCTCGACTTCCAGCCCGGACGCGGCGAGTTCCTGCCGCAGGTGCAACGCGTTTCGCGGTTCCTGGACGATCCGTCGGTGAGCGTCGCCCTCGACCCCGAATGGAAGGTAGGCCGGAGCCAGGTGCCCGGCCGCGTCATCGGCTCCTCGTCGGCGGCCAGCATCAACGCGGTGTCTCGCTACGTCTCCGCGTTGGTAGCGCGGCACAACCTGCCGGACAAGCTGCTCGTCGTGCACCAGTTCACGCTGCCGATGTTGCCGGATCGCTCGCACATCGCTCGCCCGGCCGGCCTCTCGGTCGTCCTCCATGCCGACGGACTAGCCATGCCCGCGGGAAAGATCCGTGTCTACCGCGACCTCGCGTTCCCCTGTCCGCCGTTCCACGCCGGCTTCAAGTTGTTCTACCGCGCGGATACGGGACTGATGAAGCCGGCGCAAGTGATGGCGCTGCGGCCGCAGCCTGAGGTCATCACGTATCAGTAGGTCTGCGGTTTCTCGCCCTCAGCAGGTCTGTGGTCTCTCTTTTCAAGAACGGCAGCGACAGGGAGTTGGTCGGTCTCTTACGTTGCGCAGCTGGCCGGCGGTCCCACCTGGCTCTCGTCTCCCGCCCGGTCCCGTCTCGCACCTCGCACCCGTCTCGCGCGACTCCGGTCTCTCGCCTCGCGCCCCGCCGCTCACATGAACTCCGTCCCTTCTCCACGCGGCTGGACTTCCCTATGAAATAAGGCCAATCTCTCTAGACACGACCTGGTCGCAACGCGTAGGATAGTACGCATGTTCGAGGATGAGGAGAGCATCACGGCGCCAGTGGCCGCCACGCTCGCGCAACTCTCAACCGCTCTGGACACCCTTACCACCCTCGACCTGACCCGGCTGTCCCGCGACGAACTGCTCGAGCTGCTGCGGGACTTCGAGACACACCGCCGGCGGCTACCGGTCATCGACCACGCGTTGATCGCCGAACTGAACCAGCGCGGCATCGCCGGTGAGATGGGTGCCCGCGACACTCACTCCTTGCTGCGCGACGTGCTGCGGGTGACGCCGTCTGAGGCGAAGCGGCGGATCGCCGTCGCCGGTGATCTCGGACCGAGTCGCTCACTAACCGGGCAGCCCCAGCCACCGCTGTTGCCGGTGGTGGCGGCGGCTCAAGCCGAAGGCAGCATTTCCCCGGAGCATGCTCGGGTCATCGCCACAGTCATCTCGGAGCTGCCCAAGGACGTCGAGTTCGAACACGGCGCCGCCGTGGAGGCGCGGCTGGTTGCGGAGGCTCGCCGATTCGATCCGTTGGTGTTGGCCACGCTGGCGCGGCGGGTGGTCGCCTTGCTCAACCCCGACGGTGTCCTGGCTGATGACGTCGAACACGACCGCCGCCGCCACGCGTCGTTGTCCGGTAGCCGGGACGGGTCCGGGGAACTGCGAGCCCACCTCACCCCAGCCGCCTTGGCCCAATGGCAGGCCGTGCTCGACCCACTCGCCGCACCTAAGCCGTCCGACGCCGACGGGCCGGATGTGCGCTCACCCGGGCAGCGGATGCATGACGCCCTCGCCGACGCCTCCCACAAGTTGTTGGCGTCGAGCGACCTGCCCCCGTCGGGTGGTGTCCCGGCCACAGTGCTGCTCACCCTGACGTTGGATCAGCTCGAGGCCCGGACCGGGCACGTCACCACCGCCCACGGCGGCACCATCTCCGTCCACGAAGCCTTGAAACAAGCCGGGGACGCCAATGTGATCCCGGTCGTCCTGGACAGCAAAGGCATCCTGGCCTACGGACAAGCCCGCCGCACCGCCACCACCAACCAACGCCTCGCCCTAGCCGCCCGCGACGGCGGCTGCTGCTTCCCCGGCTGCGACGCACCACCCGGCTGGACGCAGGTTCACCACATCCTCAACTGGGCCTTCGGCGGCGGCACCGACCTCATAAATCTCTGTTTGTTGTGCGGGTTCCATCACCGGGAGCATGAGAAACGTGGATGGCAAGTGACCATGCGCAACGGTCGACCTTGGTGGATTCCGCCTGCCCACATCG
>Ga0137412_10002684_pt1 | contig 14095 bp, 11 predicted proteins | sample CZODoug2_1_16fun_FD_122160 | JGI IMG/M metagenome (GOLD analysis project Ga0137412, IMG submission 122160) | Vadose zone soil fungal communities from Angelo Coast Range Reserve, California, USA - CZODoug2_1_16fungal (Hybrid Assembly) | ecosystem: Environmental > Terrestrial > Soil > Vadose zone... | reverse complement strand
AGTGCGCGCCGGCCATCGCCTCGTGGATCATCGACATGTGGCTGGGGAACATGAACGGGTCCTGCCACTCGGTCTGGGAGTAGGCCCAGGCCCCGACATAGGGCAGGTGGTACTGCTTCAAATCGTCGTGGATCGAGGCGGTCGCCCAGTCGATCCCGGTGATCATGGAGAAGATGTGGTCCTGACCGACCAGCTTCTTGATGCACGCCTTCGCCCGGGAGACCTCGCCGGGGCCGTCGTCGCAGTCCTGGATCTGAATGCGTCGACCGAGCACCCCACCGCGGTCGTTGATCGCCGCGGCGGTGGCCTGGTTACCGCGGACCTGCGGGCCGGTGATCAGGTTGCCCAGGGCCATGCCGTGCATGTTCACCGAACCGAGCTTGATCTGATCCTTCGTCACACCGATGTCGGTGGCGCCGTTCTTGTCGTTGTAGGCCTGCTGGTTGGCCGCCGAGGTGTCCGACTTCGTGGCAGCGAGCTGGTCCGCCCCGGTGGCCGCACCACCGGAAGCCGCAGCGGCCTTGACCGCCTTCGCGACCGGGGCCGCCTTGGCAGCCTTGGTGGTCTTCGCGGTCTTCGCCGCGGGGACAGCAGCGGCCGGAGCGGCCGGCGCCACCGCCGCGGGAGCCGCAGCCGCCGGAGCGGCGGCCGCCGGAGCAGCAGCAGCCGGAACGGCGGCGGCGGCGTCTTGCTGGGCGGTGGACGAACTCGAGCCGCTCCCGCACGCGGAAACGACAAGCGCGAGGGACGCCAGCACCGGGACGGCCAGCGTCGCCCGACGAAGTCGGGTGGGTGTCATGCGATAAACCCTTCAGGCATCTTCCGAATGGAGGTGGGACGCCGCCGCCGGGGGGCCTCTCCCGGGGGCGGTGAGGCACTTAATCTTCTTCACTTTGCCCGAACAGTGCAGACCGGACAATAGGGACAATCGTTCTGTGACGTTCGGGCCTGATTGTGCAGTGAGACCTACTCAACCGGCGGTACCACGGCCGCGGCATCGGTCCCGCCGCACAGTGCGACAGGCATTGATTGGTCCCCGGGCACCAGAGCCCGGCAACCGGACGGGCTGACGGATCGTTAGTAGCCGGTACCGGAAGCGTCGCCGGAGGTGGCCGGGGCATCGGGATCGTCGAGGATCCCGCCCAACACATCGCTGTACTCCGGGACCAAGTTGGCCCCGGCCACGAACGGCCCCACCGCGCGGCGGGTCAGCACCCGCTGGACCAACCCATCGTCGAGGCCGTTGCAGCCCCCGTAACGCAGGTACACCCGCGACGACCCGGACGCGGAGACGATGTGCAGCACGATCGCCTCGGTCCCGCGGCCCGCCGGATTCGGGCAGTTCTGCTCGCTGTTCGGACCGCCGCCGGGTGCGGCGTCGCCCATTGCCCGGACCGCGTCGGCGGCCACGGCGCCGTTGACCGCCACCGAGGACAACAGCGTGGCTGCCCCGGTGAGCGGTCCGGGTACCGGCGACGGTGACGCCGTGGCCGGGGTCCCGAGCGCGGGGCCGATCAACGAGTACCGACAGGCCACCACCCGGGTCACGTCCTTCAGCGTGGCCACCGCCACCGCGGGCGAGGGCCGCGACCCCGGGTCGGTGCTGATCGGATCGGTCACCGGGCATCCCGCGGCGTCCACGGTGATCCGGCGGATCGAGGCGATGATCTTGTCCCGTACCCCCTGCTCGGCCTGCACCCGGACCCGCACCGCACCCTCGTTGCGCGTCATGCGGTCCCCGACCAGGCCGTCCGCCACCCGGAACGAAGATGCGGGCGACACATCGGCGAAGGAGACGAACGAGCCCGCCTTGGCCACCAGGTTCGCCGGGTCGACCGGCCCCGGGGAGGCCATCGGGCAGGTGTCCTCGGCCGGGATGCCCGGCCGGACCACATACGGCGCCGCATAGGTGGAGTCCGAAATGCACCACTGCACGGCGGCCACATCACCGGTGCCGTGCGCCCAGCCCGGCGGCACCGCCAACTCGACGTTGCGGAACGACTCCCAGTGCCAATCCGGCGCGGGCAGGGCGGAATCCGCGCTGGCCGCGGGGCTGGCCGAGGCCGGTGCGGGCGCGGCAGACCCGCCGCCGCAGGCTGCGCACACGAGCACCGCACCGCTCAACGCGGTGGCCCGGGCCACGGCCCGCATTCGCTTCACCGCCGCAGGTTAGGCCCCACCGGTCGGCCCGACCGGCCGACTGGCAGGGGAGTGCCCGGACGTTGGCCAAAGTTTTTTCACCGCCGGCCTCAAGCCCACCCCCTGCGCCTCCGACATTCAAGCTGTCAGCACCGCATCGCCCCGGAACCCCCGCCGGGGGTGCTGCAAACCGAAGAGCCGAAGGTCCGGACCACCTCCCCGGTCCGGACCACGGCCGGAGCCACCGAACGCCGGGCCGCCCCCGCCCGACGTCGGACCCTCACCGCCGAAGCCCCGGGTCACCGCCGCCCCGGGGTCTTCGGCTTTAAAGACATCAGTGATTGACTCACCTCACGTGCCAGCTGACTTGCTGAGGTGAGCAATGAACTCCAGCGCAATCGACCAGCTTCTGCAGGCCGCCGTGGACGCGGGCCACGTCCCCAACGTCGTCGCGGTGATCGGTGACCGCGACGGGCCGCGCTACGCCGGTTCGGCCGGCACCCGGGTCGCGGGCGACGCGGCCAGCGGCTCCATCGGCCCGGACACCACCTACCGGATCGCGTCGATGACCAAGCCCGTGGTCACCATCGCCGCACTGCAGCAGGCCGAGCGTGGCCTGCTCGACATCGAGGCCCCGGTCGCCAAGTACCTGCCGGAGTTCGGCGACCTGCAGGTGCTCACCGGCTTCGACGGGGACACCCCGCAGTTCCGAGCACCGTCGCAGCCGGCCACCGTCCGCAACCTGATCGCGCACACCGCCGGCACCGAATACTCCTTCTTCTCCCCGAATCAGATTCGCTGGGAGGAGGTCACCGGCACGCCGGGGGTCATCGCCGGCCTCAACGCGAGCTTCGCCTCCCCGCTGCACTTCGACCCGGGGACGAAGTGGTCCTACGGCATCAACACGGACTGGCTGGGCAAGGTCGTCGAGGCCACCAGCGCGGAGTCGCTGGACAAGTACCTCGAGGCCAACATCACCGGCCCGTTGGGGATGAACTCCGCGACGTTCATCATGAGCCCGGAGCAGCGCGCGGGCAGCGTGCCGATTCACGTCCCGGCCGAGGGCCAGTGGGTGGCCACCGATGTCGACCTGTCGCAGACCCCGGAGTGGTGGGCCGGTGGGCACGGCCTGCACTGCACGCCGAACGACTACCTGCGCTTCCAGCGCATGTTGCTCAACGACGGCACGCTCGACGGGGTGACCATCCTCGCCCCGGAGACCGTGGCCAAGGCGTTCAGCGACCAGATCGCGCCGCTGGCCTTCCCCGAGGCGCTGCCCTCCGCCGACCCGACGCTGGCCTGCGACTTCAACCTCGGCCCGGGCTGGACGTGGGGGCACGGGTTCCTGCTCAACCAGGTCGACCTGCCGGGCATGCGCGCGGCGAACTCCGGTGCCTGGGCGGGCCTGTTCAACACGCACTTCTGGATCGACCGAACCTCCGGCATCGCCGGCGCGATCTACACCCAGGCGCTGCCGTTCGGCACGCCGGACATCCTCAACCTGTGCTTCGGCGTGGAGATGGCCGTCTACGCCTGACGGCGCTCAGGCGCTCACGCACCGCGCAGTTCGGCCGCCACCAGTTCGGCGATCTGCGCGGTGTTGAGCGCCGCGCCCTTGCGCAGGTTGTCCCCGCACAGGAACAGGTCCAGAGAGTTCGGGTCGTCCAGCGCCCGACGCACCCGGCCCACCCAGGTCGGGTCGGTGCCGACCACGTCGGCCGGGGTCGGGAATTCCCCGTTGGCCGGGTCGTCCACCAGCACCACGCCGGGGGCGTCGCGCAACACAGCGTGCGCGCGTTCCACGGAAACCTCCGAGGCGAACGTGGCGTGTACGGCGAGGGAGTGCGTGGTGATCACCGGCACCCGCACACAGGTCGCGGAGACCCGCAGGTTGGGCAGGCCGAGGATCTTGCGGGACTCGTTGCGGACCTTCATCTCCTCCGAGGACCAGCCGTCCTCCTTCAACGAGCCGGCCCACGGGATCACGTTCAGCGCCAACGGGGCCGGGAACGGTCCGAACTCGCCGACCGCACGGCGCACGTCGCCGGGTTGAGTGCCCAGCGTGTCCGAGCCCGCGACCTTGGACAGTTGCTCGCGCAGCGCGTCGATGCCGGCCTGTCCGGCGCCCGAGGCGGCTTGATAGGAGGCCACCACCAGCGCCTCCAGCCCGAACTCGCCGTGCAGGGAGCCCATCGCCACGATCATCGACAACGTCGTGCAGTTGGGGTTGGCGATGATGCCGCGGGGCCGCCGCCGGGCCGCCGCCGGGTTCACCTCGGGCACCACCAACGGCACGTCAGGGTCCATCCGGAACGCCCCGGAGTTGTCCACCGCCACCGCGCCGCGGGCCGCGGCCACCGGCGCCCACTGCGCGGAGACCTCGTCGGGCACGTCGAACATCGCGACGTCCACCCCGTCGAAGCAGTCCTCGGACAGCTCGACGACCTCGACGGACTCGCCGCGCACGGTCAGCCGCTTACCCGCCGAGCGAGCCGAGGCGATCAACCGGATCTCGCCCCACACGTCCTCGCGGGTGGACAGCAGGTCCAACATCACGGTGCCCACGGCGCCGGTGGCACCGATGACGGCCAGGGTCGGCTTACTCATCTGCCCGTACCTCCGTACACCACGGCCTGCTCGTCCTCACTGTCCAGGTCGAACGCCTTGTGCACGGCCAGCACCGCGGTGTTCACGCTGTCCTCCCGGACCACCACCGAGATGCGGATCTCCGAGGTGGAGATCATCTCGATGTTCACCCCGGCATCGGCCAGGCAGGAGAAGAACTTCGCGGACACCCCCGGGTGGGATCGCATGCCGGCGCCGATCAGCGAGACCTTGCCGATTTGGTCGTCGTAGCGCAGCGACTCGAAGCCGTTCTCCTCCTGGATCGCCTGCAGCGCCGCGACCGCGGCGGCACCGTCTGCGCGCGGCGCGGTGAACGAGATGTCGGTGCGCCCCGTGGCCGCACCGGACACGTTCTGCACGATCATGTCGATGTTGATGCCGGCACCGGCCACCGCGGAGAAAATCGCCGCGGCCTGACCCGGACGGTCCGGTACCCCGACCACGGTCACCTTGGCCTCGCTGCGATCGTGCGCGACACCGGCGATGATCGGATCTTCCATCTCGTCCCCTTCATGTCCCTGCAGCACCCAGGTGCCCTCGCGTTGGCTGAACGACGAGCGCACGTGGATCGGCAACCCGAAGCGTCGGGCGTACTCCACACACCGCAGGTGCAACACCTTCGCACCGCACGCCGCCATCTCCAGCATTTCCTCGTATGAGACGGCCGACAGCTTGCGTGCCGTCGGCACGATCCGTGGGTCGGCCGAGAACACGCCGTCCACGTCGGTGTAAATCTCGCAGACCGTGGCGTTCATCGCTGCGGCCAGCGCCACGGCGGTGGTGTCCGAGCCGCCCCGGCCCAGCGTGGTGATGTCCTTGGTGTCCTGCGAGACACCCTGGAATCCGGCCACGATCGCGATCGCCCCGGCATCCAGCGCCTGCATGATGCGGCCCGGCGTGACGTCGATGATGCGGGCCTTGCCGTGCACCGAGTCGGTGATCACCCCCGCCTGGCTGCCGGTGAACGAGCGTGCCTCGTGGCCCAGGTTCGCGATCGCCATGGCCAGCAACGCCATGGAGATGCGTTCCCCGGCGGTGAGCAGCATGTCCAGCTCGCGGCCCGGCGGCAGCGGCGTGACCTGCTTGGCCAGGTCGATCAGTTCATCGGTGGTGTCGCCCATCGCGGAGACCACGACCACCACGTCGTTGCCCGCCTGCTTGGTGTCCACGATGCGCTTGGCCACCCGTTTGACCGACTCGGCGTCGGCCACCGATGAGCCGCCGTACTTCTGCACGACCAGGCTGCGAGCACGCTGCTCGAGCGGTGCGGGCACGGTGAGGCTCCTCGGGCGAGCGAACTGGATCGCGGGCGGCGTCGGCGGGGGGCCGCCAAGGGCGAATTCTAATGCGGATCGCCGGCGCGGTCGCCGAGTTTGCCCGCTCCGGGCCCCGATGCCGCCGCTCTGAGTGTGTCGACGCATAGGCTCGTGCCGATCACGTGGCGAAGCGAAGGAGCCTCACATGACGGCCGGCATGCCGGACATGGCCGCGCTGCTGGCGCAGGCCCAGCAGATGCAGGAACAGATCCTGGCTGCCCAGGCCTCGCTGGCCAACGTGCATGTCCAGGGCACCGCGGGCGGTGGCTTGGTCACCGCCACGGTCACCGCCGCCGGCGAGCTGATCGGGCTGGAGATCTCACCGCAGGCCGTCGACCCCGAGGACACCGAGACGCTGGCGGACCTGATCCTGGCCGCGTTCCGGGACGCCCACCGGGTCGCCGCCGAGGTCACCGCACAGACCATGGGCCCGTTCGCCGCGGGCATGGGCCTGGGCGACGGAATCATGGCCGACCTGGGCCTGAGCGACTTCATGGTGGGCGAGGTCGAGGGCGGCGGCGGCGCATTCGGCCTGCCGCCCGGCCGGTAATCGAGTCCGCGGGTGTTCGACGGGATCATCGCCGATCTGATCGAGGAGTTGGGCCGGCTGCCCGGCGTCGGTCCGAAAAGCGCGCAGCGCATTGCCTTTCACCTGCTCGCCACCGAGCCGGCCGAGGTGCGCCGGCTGGTGGTGGCGATCAGCGAGGTCAAGGAGAAGGTGCGCTTCTGCGAGGTCTGCGGCAACATCACCGAGGACGTGCGCTGCCGCATTTGCCGCGACCCGCGTCGCGACCCGACGGTGCTGTGCGTGGTCGAGGAAGCCAAGGACGTGGTGGCCATCGAGCGCACCCGGGAGTTCCGCGGCCGCTACCACGTGCTCGGTGGGGCGATCAATCCGATGAACGGCGTCGGCCCCGATGACCTGCGCATTCGAGAGTTGCTGGTCCGGTTGGGCGAGGGCGAGATCACCGAGATGATTTTGGCCACCGATCCGAACCTGGAGGGCGAGGCCACGGCCGCCTATCTGGCCCGGCTGGTCAAACCGATGGGCCTGAGGGTGACCCGGCCGGCAAGTGGATTACCGGTGGGCGGTGACCTGGAGTACGCCGACGAGATCACCCTGGGTCGGGCGTTCGAGGGCAGGCGTTCCCTCGACGTCTGACCCTCGGGGGTCGTAGCGTCCGGTGCAGCGGTTGGCAACGACGGTGAGAAAACGGGGTGGAGATGATCGAGGATCCGGACGGTTTCGCGACGCAGATCGCCGATCAGGTGGAGGGATTCCTGATCGCGCTGCGTGAGGTGGCACGGGAGGCGCGGCCGGAGGAGGCCGTCTCGATATTGCTGATCGCGGTGTCCCAGGTGTTGCTGGCCGGTGGCCGGCTGGGCGCCACCTCCGATGTGATGCTCGAGGAGCGCTTCGAGCCGGACGCCGGGGCCGATCAGGACCTCGACGAACTGCGTACGGCGCTGGCCAAGCTGCTGGACCCGATCGACGAGTACGCCGAGGTCTTCGACCCGTACGAGCCCAAGCCCGAGCTGCTGATCTGCCGGATCTCCGACGACCTGTCCGGGGTGGCCTCGGCGTTGCTGCACGGCCTGGCGCACTACAAGGCCGGCCGTCAGACCGAAGCGCTGTGGTGGTGGCAGTTCTCCTACCTGAGCCACTGGGGCAGCCAGGCCGCGACCACGCTCCGCGCGTTGCAGAGCGTGGTCGCGCACGACCGGCTGGACGCCGCCGGAGCGAGCACCAGATCAGCTGCGGCCGCCGCCGAGGAAGCCGCCGAGGCGGTCGCCGGCTGACGGTCAGTCGTGCTCGATTTCCTCGAGCACGCTGGCGCCCAACTCACGGATGAGCAGGTCTCGGCCGGTCAGGCCCGCGTCGTCAATCGCCTCGTCGTCCTCGTGGGCGCTGTCGTCCTGGGCCGCGTCCACCACCGGCACCGGTGCGGGGCGCGGCGGTGGCGCCGCGGGGGCGGGAGCGGCGGAGGGCGGAGCGGGGGAGGCCGAAGCGGTGGGTGCCGCTGCCGGGGTGGGCGCGGGCACCGCGTGCGCCGGGCCGGCGGGAGGCGGGGTCGTGGTGGTGGCCCGCGCCGGGTCGAGCACCGCGTCCAACCGCCAACGGACCCGCAGCACCTCGTGGATCGCCGTGCTGAGCAACTCGTCGCTGCCCGAGCTCAGGAAGTTCTTCCGCTTGCCCTCCTCGGCGAAGGCCAGCACCAACGTGTCGCCGTCCACCGAGGACACCTGCACCCCGTCGATGAGGATCATCCAGGTGAACCGGCGCCGGGTCTTGACGATGTTGAGCACGTCCGGCCACATCCGCCGCACCGTGTGGATATCCGGCGCCCCGGGTGCCGCTGACGGCTTTTCTTTCGGGACGTCCGACGAAGTGGGGGCTATAGCCCTCGTTTGGTCGGACGTTGCGGAGGTGGAAGGGGGTGCCGGCGCCGCACCTTTCGGTGCCGCAGTTGGGGGAGCCGCCCTTTCCTTCGGGACGTCCGACGAAGTGGGGGCTATAGGCCTCGTTTCGTCGGACGTTGCGGGGGTGGGGGCGGCGAGGCGGCGTTCCAGGCGGTCCAGGCGGGCATGCAGGTCGCGGGCCTCGGCGTGGTCGGAGATCGGGCCGGCGCCCGGCAGCAGCACCCGGGCGCAGATCAGCTCCAACTGCAGCCGTGGTGCCGTCGCCCCGCGCAACTCGGTCAGCCCGGTGTTCACCAGGTCCGCGGCTCGGGACAGCTCGGCCGGGGAGAAGCGGGCGGCCTGGGCCCGCATCCGGGCCAACTGGTCGACGGGGGCGTCGATCAGCCCGGTGTCGGACACGTCGGGCACCGCGGCCAACACGACCAGGTCGCGCAGCCGGTCCAACAGGTCGGCGACGAACCGGCGCGGGTCGTGCCCGGCCTCGACCACCCGGTCGACCAGGGTGAACACCGCGGCCCCGTCGTGTGCGGCGAAGGCGTCGATGACGTCATCCAGCAGCGCGGCATCGGTGTAGCCGAGCAGCGCGGTGGCTCGCGGCAGGGTCAGGCCGTCGGCGCCCGAACCGGCCATCAGTTGGTCCAGCACGGACAGGCTGTCCCGCACCGAGCCGCCGCCGGAGCGGACCACCAGCGACAGCACCGCCGGGTCCACCGGCACCTTCTCCCGCTCGCACAACTCGGCCAGGTAATCCCGCAGCACGCCGGGCGGCACCAGCCGGAACGGGTAGTGGTGGGTGCGCGATCGGATGGTCGGGATGACCTTGTCCGGCTCGGTGGTGGCGAAGATGAACTTCAGGTGCTCCGGCGGCTCCTCGACGACCTTCAGCAGGGCGTTGAAGCCCGCGGTGGTCACCATGTGCGCCTCGTCGATCACGTAGATCTTGTAGCGGGATGACGCGGGGGAGAAGAACGCCCGATCGCGCAGGTCGCGCGCATCGTCGACGCCACCGTGTGAGGCCGCGTCGATCTCCACCACGTCGATCCCGCCGCCGCCACCGCGGGCCAGCTCCCGGCAGGATTGGCACACACCGCACGGGGTCGGCGTCGGGCCCTGCTCGCAGTTCAGGGCGCGGGCCAGGATGCGCGCGCTGGTGGTCTTGCCGCACCCGCGCGGCCCGCTGAACAGGTACGCGTGATTCACCCGGCCGTTGCGAATGGCCTGCTGCAGCGGCTCGGTGACGTGCTCCTGCCCGATGACCTCGGCGAAGGTCTCCGGGCGGTAGCGGCGATACAGCGCGAGCACACAACGACCCTACGGCCCGACAAATAAAAGCGCCCCGCGCACCTACCAGAGCTCTCCTACCCTTGCTGCCTTCCGGCCCTGGGGGAGTTCAGAAAGATGGCACCACGCGGGGAGCCGGGGCCGAGTCTACAGGCGATGGAGGCGAGCGGAACGAAAGCTTGCTTTCGTTCCCGAGCCGACTGAAGCCTGTTGAAACAAGTCCTCGGCCGCCGCGTCGCCGGGCTCCGGATCCACGCTCAGACCACCCGGTCCAGGTGGGCCCAGTACCGCGCCCGCACCTCGCGTTTGGCGATCTTGCCGTAGGACGTCTTGGGTAGGGCGTCCACGAACTCCACGGACTTCGGGCGTTTGTAGCCGGCCAGGTGCTCGCGGGCGTGGCGCAGCACCATTTCCGGATCCAGGGCGGTGTCCGCGCGCACCACCACCGCGTGCACCGCCTCGCCCCACTTCTCGTCCGGGATGCCGATCACGCAGGCCTCGGCGATGCCGGGGTGGGCGGTCAGCACATCCTCGATCTCGTGCGGGTACACGTTCAACCCGCCGGAAATGATCATGTCCTTGAGGCGGTCGAGGATGTGCAGGTAGCCGTGCTCGTCGAGCTTTCCGACGTCCCCGGTGTGCAACCACCCGCCGCGCAGGGTCTCCGCGGTGGCCTCCGGCCGGTTCCAGTAGCCGTTCATCAACGTGGCACCGCGAATGCAGATCTCGCCGGACCCCCCGCGCGCGACGGGTTTGTCGTCGTGGTCCAGGATCGCGATCTCGTTGCCCACCCGGGGCCTGCCGACGGAGTGCGCGCGCGGGTCGTCGTCACCGAAGTCGTGTTCCTCGCGCCGCAGCACGGTGCCCGACATCGGCGACTCGGTCTGCCCGAAGATCTGCACCAGCACCGGGCCGAGCACTTCCAGCGCCCGCTTCTGGTGATCGCGGTACATCGGGGCGCCGCCGTACATGATCCATTCCAGGCTGCTCAGGTCGCGCCGGCGCGCGTCGGGGTGATTCACGATCATGTTGATCTGGGTGGGCACCAGGAACGTGGCGGTGACCCGGTAGCGCTCCACCTGTTCGCAGAACAGGGCCGGGTCGAAGCCCCAGCGCTGATGGATGACCTGGGTGCAGGCCTTCATCGTGTAGGCGATCGCGTTGTAGCCGCTGCCGTGGGACAGCGGTGCGGCGTGCATGGTGACGTGCTCGGTCTCCAACCGCTGCACGTCGGCCAGCGTGCTCATGGCCTGGGCGAGCAACGCGCGATGGGAGTTCATCGCGCCCTTCGGCCGCCCGGTGGTGCCGGAGGTGTAGCCGATCCACGCGACATCCTCCGCGGCGCGGTCCACCGCGGGCAGTGGCACGCCGCGGTGCGCGGCCAGCAGGCCCTCCAGGTCGCCGTCCTCCCCGGCCACCACGAACGGCACCCGGGCCACCTTGCTCACCGTGGGCAGCCCGACGCCGTCGGTGAGCACCAGGGAGGCGCCGCAGTCGGTGAGGTGGTAGTCCAACTCATCGGGGGTGTAGGTGGCGTTCAACGGCACGATGACCGCGCCGATCTTCCAGGTGGCGAACATCGTCTCGATGAACTCCGGGCAGTTCTGCAGGTACAGACCGACCCGGTCACCCGGCCCGACGCCCGCCGCCCGCAACACGTGTCCGAGGGCGTTCGCGCGCGCGGCCGACTCGGCCCACGTGCGCTCCCGACCCTCGAAAACGAACGCGGTCCGCTCGCCGTAGGCCGTCGCTGCCTGGTCGAGCAGGACGCCGATGTTCATGCAGGGATCGTGCGCCCCGCCTCGCGGTCGAGACAATGGAGGGAGCTCCAAGTTTCGAGGCGCGTTGAGGGAGTTTTCTCCATTGCCGCTGTTGCGCCGTTGCATGACGATGGCCACATGCCAACGCGCTGAATCTGCCACTCAGAAGGGACGCCAACGATGAAGCTGGCCCTGCTCCTGCCGAACCTGCGCGACGAAGTGACCGTAAAGGAGATGGAGGATCTCGCCCTTCTCGCGGAGGCACTCGACTTCGACTCGGTATGGGCCGTCGACCGCGTCATCGTGCCGGAGTCCAACGACCGCGCGGAGTTGACCTACCCCTTCGGGATGATGGAGGGCCTGCCGAAACAGATCCCGGTCAACGCCCGCGGCGGGTTCTACCAGGGCCCGCCGCTCATCCCCTGGCTCGCGGCCAAGACCTCGAAGATCCGCATCGGCATGAGCGTCTTCAACCTCCCGTACCGAGCGCCGGGCATCATGGCCGCCGACTGCGCGACGATCGACCAGCTCTCGGGCGGCCGGCTGAACGTCGGCATCGGATCGGGCTGGATGGTCGAGGAGTTCGCGGCGGTCGGCGCCACCGACGTGTTCCCCCGTCGGCACAAGCAGGTACGCGAAGCCCTCGACATCATGATCGGCGCATGGACGAACGACCTGTTCGAGTACCACGGCGAGTTCGCCGACTTCGGGCCGTCCGGCTTCGGCGTCCGGCCCGTGCAGCAGCCGCACCCGCCGATCTGGTTCAGCGGGCTGAAGAACCCGGAGATCTCCGCGAAGCGCATCGCGAAGTACAACCTGCACGGGTGGATCGGCATTCAGGACACCCCCGCGGGGCTGCAGGAGTGGCGGGGTCCGATCGCGGCGGAGCTGGAGAAGGTCGGCCGGTCCATCGACGACCTCGCGGTCGCCAGCATGATGTGGTTCGTGATCACCGACACGGAGACCGACCAGGCGGACAACGGCAAGGTGTCCAACATCCTGATCGGGACAGCCGCGCAGATCGAGGACAACCTCAAGCGGTTGGCGGAGGCGGGCCTCGACATGCCGCTGATCTGGCCGCCGTTCCGGGACGTCCCGACCTCGAAGACCCTCGACGACATGAAGCGGCTCGCGGAGGAGATCTTGCCGAAGGTCAACGCCGGCTGAGCCAACGTAGGAACCTCTAGAATCGCGGCATCGAAAGCAGAGAAAAGTCTAACGCGGTGGTCGACCCGGCCGACCGGCAGATCATGGCGCCGGTGGCCCAGTCCCTGTTGGACGCCGACGAAGACCTGATCACCCGTCAGATGGCCCAGCTACGGGCGATCCGGTCCTATCGCCGGGTCCCGGTAGTTGCGCTGCGCCAGTCCTGCCGGCGCAATGTCGTGCGCGTTGCCGAGATGCTGCGGGGACGAGGAGATCTACCGGCGGAGGTCGGCGAGGACGAACGCGCCTCGGGTCAGCAGCGGGCGATGCAGGGGATCCCACCCGAGGACGTCGTCGCCGCGTACCGGGCGGTCATGGGGGTGATGCGCGACGCCGTCGTCGAGCATGCGGCCGCACAGCATGTGCCCATCGAAGCAACGCTGCGGGCCCTGTGTCGGCTGTGGGAGTTGACCGATGACCTCTCCACGGAGTTGGTCGCGGCGCGGCACGCCATCGACGTGGAGATCGCGCGTCGCGAGGAACAGCAACGACTGACGTTCCTGGCCCGGGTGCTGTCCGGCAGCCTGCAGGCCGGTGAGCTGGTAAAGGTCGGCGGGGCCTACAACCTGCTGCCGGATGGCAGGTACTGGGTGCTGCGGGCCCGGGTGGAGCCGGCCGGCGCACCGGCGGCGCTGAAGGCGATCGAGGCCGCCGGTCGGTCGTCGCGCCGGGCCGTGGCGCTGGCCGGTCCGGTCGACGGCGACCTCGCCGGGATCCTGTCCACCCGCCCGGAACTGCCGGACCTCGACGGCGTGGCCGCGATCAGCGGGCCCGTCCACCTGCCGGCGCTGAGCCATGCGTATGCGGAGGCCACCCGGCTGCTGAACGTCGCGGTCCGGTTCCGCCGCAGGGGCCTGGTCGACCAGTCCAGCCTGAGCATCCGCATCGCGGTGGTGGAGGAGGACGAACTCGGCGAGGCGCTGTTCGCTCGGTGTGTGGTCCCGGTACTGACCGGCGCGCCGTCGCCGGGCGTGCTGCTGGAGACGGTGCGGGCGTACCTGCGTGCGGACTGCAATGTGGCCCGGTGCGCCGCGGATCTGGCCATCCACCAGAACACGCTGCGCCACCGGTTGGAGCGTTTCGAGGCGCTCACCGGGGTGGCGTTGAAGAACCTGGAATCTGCGTTCGAGGTGTGGTGGGCGCTGGAGTACTGGGCCCTGCACCGGGAGTCAGCCGGGGCTACCGAGGACCGGTAAGCTTTCCCGCGCTCCAGGAGGATTCGCATAGCGGCCTAGTGCGCACGCTTGGAAAGCGTGTTGGGGGAAACCTCTCACGAGTTCAAATCTCGTATCCTCCGCCGGTTGAGCAGGCAGAACGCCGGGACCAGCACCAACGGCCCCGGCGTTC
>Ga0137412_10002683_pt1 | contig 14100 bp, 9 predicted proteins | sample CZODoug2_1_16fun_FD_122160 | JGI IMG/M metagenome (GOLD analysis project Ga0137412, IMG submission 122160) | Vadose zone soil fungal communities from Angelo Coast Range Reserve, California, USA - CZODoug2_1_16fungal (Hybrid Assembly) | ecosystem: Environmental > Terrestrial > Soil > Vadose zone... | reverse complement strand
TCGGCCATCGAGAACACGAACTTGCCGTTGGTGATGTCGACCTGTCCACCACCGAAATTGGTTGCATACACGCCTTTTTTCACCGAACGGATGATCTCGCTCGGATCGGCGTCGCCGGCCAGCATGCAGGTGTTGGTCATGCGCGGCATCGGCAGGCTGGCAAACGATTCGCGCCGGGCGTTGCCGGTCAACGGGGCCTTGACCAGGCGCGCGTTCAGCGAGTCCTGCATGTAGCCGCGCAACACGCCGTCCTCGATCAGCACGGTGCGTGAGGTCGGATTGCCCTCGTCGTCGATGGCGAGCGAACCGCGCCGGCCGACCATGGTGCCGTCGTCGACCACGGTGACGCCGCGCGCCGCCACCCGCTTGCCGATGCGGCCGGCAAACGCGCTCGAGCCCTTGCGGTTGAAGTCGCCTTCCAGACCGTGCCCGACCGCCTCGTGCAGCAAGATGCCGGGCCAGCCCGGACCGAGCACCACCGTCGTTTCACCGGCTGGCGCCGAGCGGGCCTGCAGATTCACCAGCGCCATGTCCACTGCCTGACTCGCGTACTGCTGCAAGCGTTCATCGGTGAAAAAGGCCAGGTCGTCACGGCCGCCGCCGCCCGAGAATCCCTGCTCGCGCCGGCCCGACTGCTCGGCGATCACGGTGAGCGAAACGCGCACCAGCGGGCGCACGTCGGCCGCGATCAGGCCGTCGCTGCGCGCCACCATCACGACGTCGTATTCGGAAGCCAGGCTCGCCATGACCTGGCGCACGCGTGGGTCGCGCGCGCGCGCCATGCGTTCCAGGCGCTCGAGCAACGCAACCTTCTCGGCCGCGCTCAGCGAGGCGACCGGATCGCCGGTGCCGTACAGCGGATGGTGCGGCCGCGGCGCCAGCTGCGCGGCCACGTGAACGCGCCCGCCCGAGCCGCTGCGCGCAATGGATCGCACGGTGCGCGCGGCCTGCAACAGCGCCTGCTCGGAGATGTCGTCGGAGTAGGAAAATGCGGTCTTATCGCCGACCACGGCGCGCACGCCCACGCCCTGGTCGATGCCGAAGCTGCCCGACTTCACGATGCCTTCTTCCAGCGAATACGATTCGCTGCGCGTGTACTGAAAGTACAGGTCGGCGAAGTCGGTGCGATGCTCGAACACCGTGGCCAGCGTGCGTTGCAGGATCGCCTCGTCCAGCCCGTACGGCTGGAGCAGCAGTGTGCGGGCGGTGGCCAGTCGTTCCAGCGATGGGTCGGTCGGTTTCATTCTGCGGTCCTGCCAGGAGTCTTTGTCGTGCAGTTGGTCACGATGGGAGCAATTTTCAATCGCGTGCTTGCATCAAGCGCCCGCTTGGCCCGGATGCGCACAAGTGTCACGCGAGCCTTCGATGCTGGAGCGCCGGCAGGGACATCCGGCATTCCTCGATGCGCGCAAGGTCTACGTCCCCAGTGACGACGCCGGCGCCTTCCTCGCGCTGCGCAAGCACATCGCCCCACGGGTCGATCAGCATCGAGTGTCCGTAGGTTCGGCGCCCGTTCTCATGACGGCCGCCCTGGGCCGGCGCCAGCACGTAACACAGGTTCTCAACGGCCCGCGCGCGCAACAGGGTCTCCCAGTGGGCACGGCCGGTGGTGGCGGTGAACGCCGAGGGCACCAGGATCAAATCCGGAGCGCCCATGGCACGGTACAGCTCCGGGAAGCGCAGGTCGTAGCACACCGAAAGACCCACCTTCAGGGCAAGCGGAGGATCGGGCAACTCGAAGGTGCAGGGCGCCTGGCCCGGCCAGATGGTCTGCGCCTCGTCGTAGCGCTCGCCTTCGCGCCGAAACGAGAAAAGGTGGATCTTGTCGTAGCGCGCCGCCCGCCGACCCTGCGGGTCATACACGAGCGCCGTGTTCAGCACGCGGTCCGCCACCGGCGACTCCAGCGGTATCGTGCCCCCGACCAGCCAGATGCGGTGCCGCAGCGCCTGCTCGGCCAGGAAGTGCTGCAGCGGCCCGTGTCCATCGGGTTCGCGCAACGCGATCTTGTCGGTATCGTGCAGGCCCATCATGCAGAAGTACTCGGGCAGCGCAACCAGCTGCGCGCCGGCCTGGGCTGCGGCGGCGATGAGCTCGGCGGCGGCCTGCAGGTTCGGCTCGACGGTTGCACGCGACACCATCTGGACCGCGGCAACCCGAAGCCTGGAATTCGAGATGGGCGGCATTGAGCGTGTCCGCGTTAGCCCGTCTTTTCCTCGGGGAATTCAGATTTCGGGCGCTCGTGCCGCTTCACTTGTGGCTCGGCCCAGGAACCCGTGACGTCGTACTCGTAGGAAAAAATCTTCGACAGCGGATGGCGTAAAACCCACTGCGCCAGGAAGGTCCCGATCCCGATCGCCGGATTTACCATTAAAGCATACACGACCGAGGCCGAAGCCGCGTTGATCTCCGGAAGCACCAGGACCCGCAGGTTCTGCGACTCCGCCTGCAGGTCGGTCTGACCCTCGATCAGTACGCTGGCATCGACCCCGGCCATCTTGAAGTCGTGCGTGGTCAGCACGCCTTTGGAAATCTGCGCCGAGGCCCGGATCGTGTCGAACGCAAAGCCCTGAGAAAAGATATCGCGGAAATCGAGCGAAATGCGGCGCGGCAGTGCCTGCAGCGACATCACTCCGAGCAGGCGCCCGACACCGGGTTCGGCCTTCAGAAATTGTCCCTTGTCCAGACTCAGGTTCAGGTCCCCCGCAAGGCTGGGGTAATCGATCGAAAACGGCGAACCGAGCCAGGACAGGTTGCCAGTGAGCTTGCCGGAGCCGTTCTTCATGGCGCCGACCAGCCCGAATCGCGCCAGCAGGTTGCCGCCGTTGGTGATGTCCAGCGCCATCTGCAGCGACATGCGTCGGCCCGGTGAGGACGGTTCGCGCTGCCACTGGCCGGTCGCGGAAATCCGGCCATCGGGGTTCTCGATCAACAGGTGCTTGACCTGCCAGCTGGCGGCGCGCCCGCTGCCGGAATTCTGGGCATCGAGTTCCAGCCTTCCGAGGCGACTCGATCCGAGCACGAAGTCTTCCGCCACGACGTCGAGTTCCGGCAGCTCTCGGGCAGGCGCGTCCAGCACCTCGGCCACCGGCTCGCGTGCGCTCTCCGGAATCGCCAGGCGCGCCAGGCGGGCCGTCAGTCGGCCCGGGGCCGAGCGCGAACCGGGGGTCCAGTGCAACGACCCCGAGGTCTGATCGGCGTCGATGTTCGCACTCCAGCGGCCATCGCTGGCACGGGTGGCACCCAGCACCACGTTTTGCAGGGCCTTGCCGGACACCGAGAGTTCGCCGATGCGTGCCGCAAGCAGGTCCGGCACGATCGCGCTGGCCACCCCGCCGCTTGCCTCATCGGAGGTCGATTCGAGCAGCGGCAGCCACCGGTCCAGGTCCAGCCGGGCCAGCGCCAGATTGATCAGCAGTCCGCTCTCGGGCAGCGCGCTCGGCGCCCCGATGCTCACCTCGCCGCGCTGCACGTGCATGGCCTCGTCCTCGGTGCCGGCCACGCGTTCGAGCTGCAAGTTCAGCAGGCTGCCGGCGCTGACCCGCAGGCTGTCTCGCGCCGGTGCTGCACCCGGGGCCGGCACCAGATCCACTCGCAGCGGCATCGGGTCGCTCGCCGGCTTGCCAATCGGCTCGGGCAGGTCGATCGCGATTCCGGTCAGCTCGGAGGCCGCGTGCACCTCGACGCTGCCTGCGCGTGCGATGACCGTGGCCGAGTAGCGCGCCATGCCCCGAGCGCTGTCCAGGATCCGGCGAACCAGCGGCGACTGGATCTGGCGTCGCAGGCCTGGCGGCGTGGCGCTGCCCGCTACTTTGACGACGACAGCCCCATCGGCCGCCGTGTCGACATCCAGGCGCGCGGCTCCGCCGACGTATCCGGCACTCAAACCGGACACGCGCACCCCGTGCTCGGTAAAGTCGAGCCGCCCCGAGACCGCGGTGAGCGGCGCGATGTCGCTGCGCAGTACGACGTCGTTACCCTGAAAGGACAGCGAGCCCGCCACCTGCGTGTCGATCGAATGGTTCAGCGGGATCTCGAGCTTGATCTGCAGGTGCGCCGGTCCCCTGGCCTTGGTCGCTTCCAGGAATCCGCCGATCATGTCCCCGACCGGGCTGGCGTTCACGAACCCCACCAGCGCAGCCAGTTCGCCGCTACCCTGGCCCGAGATCGCCAGATGCGGGTCGTGCGTGTCCAGCTGCGAAATGCGCCCCGAGACATCGGCCAGTCGAACCTCGTACACGGTGGCCTGGGTGCCTTGAATCTCGAGCTGGTTGCGATCGAACTTCAGATCCGCTTCCACGCCCGTCATGAACGGCCACGATCGGTGGCCGGTACGCGAGGCAGCGACTGGCGCGTAGTCGAGCGTGCCGCCCGACAGGTGCAGCGAGGCCTGGAACTCCCCGCTGCTGCGCCCGACGAAGGGAAATTCGTCCAGGTTGCCTTGCAGCTTCAGTGCTCCACCCGAGACACGGCCGTCGCGCAGCGCGTCGCGCAGCCACAAACGCACGCCGGCGCCCGCCGCCAGCGGCACGTAGCGATAGGTCGCCGCCGCGGTGGCCCGCGGCATGCTGGCGCTGAAGTTGGCCCAGGGGCCGGCGGGCCCGCCCGAGCGATAGGTTCCGGCTCCACTGACCTCGAGGTCGTCGTTGCTCAGCGCGAAGGACTCGACACCCACCTCGAGCGTGGACCCACTGCTCCAGTGCACGCGCGTATCGAGCCGATTGGCCACCAGTTCCGGGTCTTCCAGCACCCCAGGAAAATACAGGCGAGCATCGGAGCTGCCGAGCACGAGGGTTCCTCCGGCCGCCGACACATCGATCGAGCCCGAGAGGTTTTCGAATCCCGGCATGCCGGCTCGCGGGCGCCCGCTTGCGTCCGGCGCCGGCTCGGCCGCCTGTGGGGCCACCGCCAGCCGGTCGAAGCGGGTGCGCAGCGCAACGCCGGACACCTGGTCCGGATCGCCGTCCCAGGAAGCGTGCAGCTCGGTCAGGTCGCCCCGCATCGAATAGCGTGCGATCAGATCCTGCGTCTGGGTCGGCAGCGCCACATGGCTCGCCAGAGCGGCCAGGTTCGCCAGCGACAGAACGCTGGCTCCGATCTCGGTGTGCGGGGGCGCCAGGGCGCCGGTTGATCCGGTCGCGCGCGAAACCCGGTAGGTGACGTCGGTCGCGGGCAAGTGCAGTCCGCCTGGCCCCTCCAGGGCCAGGTGGCTCAGCGTGATGTCCTGTCCCTGGGTCGACCCGCTGCGCCAGGCCTGCTGGGTCACGCGCCCTTGCATGCTGGTCAGCCGCAGCGGCTGCAGGTCCGAACGCAAGCGCAGATCGACATCGGTGAAGGCGAAATCGGCGCGCGCACGCTGCACCGACAGGGCATTGAAGTCGACCCAGGCGCGCAGCGCACCATTGCCTCGCTGCAGGCGAAACGGCTCCGGCACCAGGCGTGCGATCGATTCGAGGCGCGCCATGTCCACGAAGTTCAGCTGCATGTACACGCGGCCCGACCACCCGTTCAGATTCGACACCGGTATCGACCACGGATGATCGAACCACCCGCGCACCTCCAGGATGTCCGCGATGGCCGAGGGCGCACGGGCTCGGAACGCGAAGTAATGCGCGCCCAGGCCGCGCGTGAGCAGGACCTCGACCTCGGTCAGATCGATGGGTTCACTGGAAGTCGAACCCGGCGCCTGGTCGTAGTAGTGCACGGTCGCATGGGACACGGCCACATGCCGCTGCTCGAGCAACCAGTCGAGGGCTGCCGTGCTCGAGTCGGAGGCCGCCAGGTCGAGCACCAGGCCGGCGACCTTCAAGCGCGACTCGGACAGGCGCCGCACCTCCAGTTCCGGGGCCAGCACCGTCAGCGACTTCACGCGCGCCTGCAGGGTCGGAACGCTGGTCCACGACAGCACCGCGTCGATCTGGGGCAGGGCCAGCGAGATGGCCCCGGTTGCATCGTGCAGCTGCACGTCGGTCAGTTGCAGGCGTGGATTGACGCCCTGCCAGCTCGCCTCGATGCGGCCGATCGTGACCTGCTGCTTGAGCACCTCGGAGGCGTGCACTTCAAGCACGCCGCGCCAGTCGTCGATATGCGGCATCAACCACAGGCGCAGCCCGATCAGAGTCAGGCAGAACACGAAGTAGGTCGCCAGCGCGAGCCATCCAATGGCCTGCAGGCTGCGAACCAGCAGCTGCATTCCACCGGCGCCCAGGCGCGCCGCCAGCGAGCGCTCGGCCGCCTCGACCGCGTGCTCGACGATGACCTCGACCGAATGCACGATGTCGGAGGAGTGGCCGCCTGTCGCCTCTGTCGCGGCGGAGGCGGCCGAGTCGTCGTGTTGCGTGTCGTTCATCGCGTGGGAGTGAGTTTCGCGCGTGTCATGCGCTGCTTACAATGTCCCGTAGGATCCCATGACACGCTTGTAATCGGATTGCACGCTAGCACAGCGGCGGCCGCTTCATTGCCGCTGAGGACAGCGCGACCGGCGGCGAATTTGACAGACACCGATTTGCTCGAAGAGCCCGGTCTGCTCGAGGCGGCGCGCACCGCGCTTGCCTGCAGCCGCTTCGTGGCGCGCTCGTTGACGGCGGAGCTCGGTGGCCAGGCCGATGACCCGTCGATCGTGGCCTGGCTGGTCGCCAATGCGGCCGAGCCCTGGGACCGTGCGCGCATCGAAGCGTTTCTCGAGACCGACCGGCGTGCGCGGCACGACCTGCAGGCGCTGGCGTGGCTGCCGGCGGCGCTGCGCCGACTGCGCCGACGCGTGCTGCTGGGCGTCATCGTGCGAGACGTGGCCGGGCGTGCCGACTTGCAAGAGGTCACCGCGACCATGACCGCGCTCGCCGAGTGCTCGGTTCAGCATGCGGTTCAGTTGGTGGCGTCCGACCTGGCTGCCGTCCACGGTGTCGCGGCCGACGAACGCGGTCTGCCCCAGGACCTTCTGGTGGTGGCGATGGGAAAGGGCGGAGGCGGCGAATTGAACGTGTCCTCCGACCTGGACCTGGTGTTCGTGTATGACGGCGAGGGAACGACGCAACCGCCATCGAACCCGGCCGGCGGCCTGCGCTCGATCGGCAACCAGGAGTTTTTCGAGCGGCTCGGCCGCAGGCTGATCGCGCTGCTGTCGGAGTCGACGGCCGACGGATTTGTGTTTCGCATCGACATGCGGCTGCGTCCGAACGGAGATGCGGGACCGCTGGTGGTGTCGTGCGCGATGCTCGAGGAGTACTTGACGCGCCAGGGGCGCGAGTGGGAGCGCTTTGCCTGGATCAAGGCGCGCGTGATCTCGGCGCCGGTGCTCGGCGACGCCGCATCCTTTGCCGCGCAGGTCGCATCGCTCGAGGCGTGCGTGCGCCCGTTCGTCTATCGCCGTTACCTGGACTTCAACGCGATCGGCGCGCTGCGCGAGCTGCACGCCAAGATCCGGCGTCAGACCCGTCGTCGCGCGCGCGACGGCTCCGAGGGATTCCATCATGTCAAGCTCGGGGGTGGCGGCATCCGGGAAATCGAATTCGTCGCGCAGACTTTCCAGGTGATCCGGGGCGGGCGCGACGCGAGCCTGCGGTCCCGCTCGACACTGCCAACCCTGGACGCGATCGGGGCCCTGGGGCTGCTGCCGCCCGATGATTCCCGCGCGCTGGCAAGCGCCTATCGGTTCCTGCGGCGCCTGGAGCATGCGCTGCAGTACGTGGAGGACGCGCAGACGCACCTGATTCCGCCGGACACCGCGGCACGCGAGCAGGTCGCGCGCCTGCTCGGGATGGCCGGGGCCGACCAGATGATGATGCTCTACGAGCAGCACAGCGCGCGGGTTGCCGGCATCTTCGACCGCATCTTCGCGGCGCGCGAGCGCCTTGCCGGAGCGGCCGACCCGGGCGCCGCGGACCTCGTGCCGCGCCTGGCCGCCCTCGGATTTGACGACCCCGCGTCCATGGCCGAGCGGGTTGCCGCGCTGCTTGCTTCGCCGCGCGTGGCCGCGTCCTCCGAGGCCAACCGGGCGCGCATCGTTCACCTGACCCTGGGCGCGTTGCCGGTTGTGGTCGAGGTGGCGCTCCAGCTTCAGGGGCGTGCCGGCATCCAGGAGATCTTCCCGCGCTGGCTGCAACTGCTCGAGGTGATCGCAGGGCGCAGCACCTACATCGCGCTGCTTGACGAGTATCCGCAGGCGCTGGCGCGCGTGGTGCGCCTGCTTGCCGCCGGACGCTGGGCCAGCGAGTACTTGACGCGCCACCCGATCCTGCTCGACGAACTGCTGGACGAGCGCATCGCATCGCAGGTTCCGGGCCAGGATTTCGTGTCGGACTGGGTTGCCGAGCTCGAAAGCGACCTGCTGCACGCCGACGGCGACGGCGAGCGCCTGATGAATCTGATGAGGGACGCCCACCACGCGCAGGTGTTTCGCCTGCTGCTGGCCGATGTCAACGGCCTGCTGCAAGTCGAGGCGCTGGCCGATCAGCTGTCAGCGCTGGCCGATGCCACGCTGGATCTGAGTCTGTCCACGCTGTGGCGGCGCCAACGCGGCCCCGGGGCGCCGGCCCCGCGCATGGCGATCGTCGCGTACGGCAAGCTCGGCGGCAAAGAGCTTGGGTACGCGTCGGACCTGGACCTGATATTCGTGTACGACGATCCGGACCCGGAGGCGCCGACCGTCTATGCGCAGCTGGTGCGCCGCCTGGTCTCCTGGCTGTCGGCTCCCACCTCCAGCGGCATGCTGTTCGAGATCGACCTGCGGCTGCGCCCCAACGGCAACGCAGGCTTGATGGTGACTTCGATGGAGGCGTTCGAGCGTTATCAATTCAACGCCGACGGGCGTGGCGCCTGGGCCTGGGAGCATCAGGCGCTCACGCGTGCGCGCGCCTGTGCCGGCGACCGGGAGCTCGGCCGCCGCATCGAGCAGGTGCGGCGTGACGTGCTGGCGCAGCCGCGTGACCTGGCGACGCTCGCGACCGAGGTGCTGTCGATGCGAGGCCGCATGCTGCAAGGTCACCCGAACCGTTCCGAGCTGTTTGACCTCAAGCATGACCGGGGCGGCATGGTCGACATCGAATTCACGGTCCAGTACCTGGTCCTGGCGCACGCGCACCGCTGTCCGCAACTGCTCGATAACCTGGGCAACATCGCCTTGCTCAGGATCGCCGCAGAGCTCGCGCTGATCGAGCCCGAGCTGGCGAGCGCGGCCGCCGATGCGTATCGGGATTATCGACGCCTGCAGCACGGGCTGCGACTGGACGCGGAGCCGTTCGCACGCGTTGCGCACGCGCAGGTCGCCGGCCACATCGAAGTCGTGCACAGGCTGTGGCGGGACGTGTTCGGCTCCGACGAGCCCGCGGGTCCCGCGCGTTGACGCGGATATCACAGCAGCGCGCGTAGCAGCAGAAACGCCGCCATGCCCGAGACCATGGCGGCCAGCATGTTGCGACTGATTCGCATCACCAGCACGGCGATCAGCCCGGCATCGAGCCTGGGATTGGCGAGCGTGAGCTGCAGCGTCTGATCGGCCAGCACCAGTTGCGGCACGATCAGCGCCGCCAGCGCGCAACCGGGCGCGTAGCGCAACCCGCGCTGCACGCGCGCCGGCAGGGGTACTCGATCCCCGAGCGCGAGGAACAGCGAGCGGCTCACCAGCGTCACCAGCGTCAGGCCGGCGATCACCACCCCAAGCGCCAGGCCGCTCATGCGCGGGCTCCAGCGCGCTCGCGCGCGAGCTCGGTCGCGATGGCGGCCGCCACCCCGGCCAGCACGGCCGCCAGCACCGACAGTTTTAGCGGCAACCCGTTGGCCAGCACCGCCACCACCGAGGCGACCAGCACACCGACGACGGCGGGCGCATCGGTCAGGGCCGGCACCACCAGCGTGATCAGCGCCAGCACGCCGACGAACTCCATGCCCCAGGCGGTCGGCACGCGGTCGGCCAACAGGATGCCGAGCACCGACATCGACTGCCAGGCCAGCCAGCTGGCCGCCGACAGGCCGAGAAAAAACCAGGTCCGCTCGGTGCGGTCCGCGCTATCGTGCGGGCGACCGCCCCAGCGCAGGCTCGCCAGCAGAAATCCGAAGTCGGACGTCAGATACCCGAGCAGCAGGCGTCGGGACAGACTCAGGTGCCGGAAGTACGGATACAGACCCGCGGAGAAGATCACGAAGCGAAGATTGACGATGCTGGCGGTCAGCAGGATCAGCCACACTGGCGCTCCGGCCGCGATCAGCGGCAGCGAGGCGAGCTGCGCGCTGCCCGCGTAGACGAACGCGCTCATCGCCAGGGCCTGGACCGGGTGCAGGCCCATGCGTACGGTCGCCACGCCGGTGACCAGGGCCCAGGCCCCGGTTGCGATCACGGCAGGGGCGAACGCACGCACGCCCGCGACGAACGCGCTGCTGCGCGCGCGCCCCAGCGCGGCCGGTTGCCCGAACAGCGCGGTGAACCGGTGAGAATCGAGAATCGGCAATCGGATCGAAACGAGTGGTTGGCGAGGCGGCCGCGCTTCGTACGATCATCGGCTGCCATCGAAGGCGCCGAGTCGAGGCCATTGTAGACGTGGGCTCGGGATAGAATCGGAGTAACCACGAGGAGACACAGCGATGTCGATGTCCGATCGGGACGGCTGGATCTGGTATGACGGCAAGATGGTGCCGTGGCGCGACGCCACGACCCATGTGCTGACCCATTCGCTGCACTATGGGCTGGCGGTGTTCGAGGGGGTGCGGGCCTACAAGACGGCGAACGGAACCGCGCTGTTCCGCCTGCGGGAGCATACCGAGCGGCTGTTTAACTCGGCGCGCATCTTCATGATGCAGATTCCGTTTACCGCGGAACAGCTGATCGAGGCGCAGCGGCAAGTGGTGCGCTCCAACAAGCTGGAGGAGTGCTATCTGCGCCCGATTGCCTTTTACGGGTCAGAAAAAATGGGCGTGAGCCCAAAAGGCGCCAGCGTGCATGTGGCGGTGGCCGCCTGGCCGTGGGGTGCCTATCTGGGCGAGGAAGGGCTGCAGAAGGGTATCCGCGTCAAGACCTCCTCGTACGCGCGCCATCACATCAATGTGACGATGGTCCGATCCAAGACGTCCGGGCACTACGTGAACTCGATCCTGGCCAACCTGGAGGCCACGCGCGACGGATACGACGAGGCGCTGTTGCTGGACACCGAGGGCTTCGTGGCCGAAGGCGCGGGGGAGAACCTGTTCGTGGTGCGCGAGGGCCAGCTGTTCGAACCGGAACTGGTGTCGGGCCTGACCGGCATCACGCGTCGCACCGTCATTGAACTGGCGCGCGATATCGGGCTGCAGGTCCAGTCCAAGCCGATGACGCGCGACGACGTCTATCTGGCTGACGAAGCGTTCTTCAGCGGGACCGCCGCCGAAATCACGCCGATCCGGGAACTCGACGGCCGCCCGATCGGCGCCGGAACGCGCGGGCCGCTGACCGAGAAGATCCAGAGCCTTTTCTTCGACGCGGTCAACGGCCGCTCGCCCAGGTATCGTGAATGGCTGACCCCCGTATGACGACAACCCAGGCTCACGTGGTCGAGCTGTCGGCGGAAAATCTGCCGGCGTTCTGCCCCAATCCGACGATGCCGGTCTGGAACCATCATCCGCGCGTCTTTCTCGACCTCGACCCCCAGGGCGAGGCCATGTGCCCGTATTGCGGCACCCGCTATCGACTAAAGCCCGGCCAGACGGCCAAGGGCTCGCACTAGATTGTCCCGCCTGACCAAGGCCCTGCTGTTTGCTTCGCCCGAGGAGTGCGAGCAGGCGTTTTACGAGGCCCTCGAGTCCGCCGACGTCGAAGCGGTGGCGGATGTCTGGCTCGATGACGACGACGTGTGTTGCGTTCACCCGGGCGGAGCGCGCCTGGTCGGCCATTCGGCCGTGCGCTCCTCGCTGGCCGCGCTGCTGGCAAACGGACCGGTGCAGATCCGTACCGTGTCGCGCAAGTGTTTCGAGTCGCCCACGGTCGCGGTCACCAACGTGATCGAGGAAGTGATCGTGGTGCAGTCCGGCGCACGGCAGCTGGTGCACGTGATCGCGACCAACGCGTTCGTCAAGACCCCATCGGGCTGGAAGATGGTCCTGCACCATGCGGCCGCGGCCCCGCAGGGGCGAGCGGCCGACGTCGAAACGCCCCATGGTCCCGTCCACTGATTGTGCTGATCGACAGTGGATACCGCGCGCCTGCCTGGCTGCCGGGCGGCCATGCGCAGACGATCGCGGCGGCCATCGGCGCGGCGCCGCCGGCGGTGCAGTACCGGCGCGAAGTGTGGAGCAGCCCGGACGCCGATTGCATCGACGTCGATTTCGCGCTGCCTGAACCGCCGGCGCCCGATGCGCCGGTGCTGGTGCTGTTTCACGGCCTGGAGGGCTCCTCGCGCAGCCATTACGCGCGCAGCCTGATGCGGGCCGCCGCCCGGCGCGGCTGGCGCGCACTGGTCGCGCACTTTCGCGGCTGCGGTGGCCAACCCAATCGGCGGCCACGCGCTTATCACAGCGGGGATTCGGACGAGGCGGACTGGGTCCTGCGCGCCGCCTCCCAGCGCTGGCCCGCGGCGCCGCTGCATGCGGTCGGCATCTCGCTCGGCGGCAACGTGCTGGCCAAATGGCTGGGCGAGCGCGGCGAGGATGCGCATCGGGTGCGGGCCGCGGCGGTGGTCAGCGTGCCGTTTGACCTGGCCGCTGCCGGCGCCAGCCTGGGGCGGGGATTTAACCGCGCGGTTTACGGCCGGCAGTTCCTGCGCTCGATGCGGCGCAAGGCACTTGCATTCGACCGGAGATTTCCGGGGCTGATCGACATCGATCGGGTCGTGGCGAGCCGCGACTTGCGCGAGTTCGACGACGCCTTCACCGCGCCCCTGCATGGATTTCGCGGCGTGATGCACTACTGGCAGACGGCATCGGCCAAGCCCTGGCTGGGATCGGTCGCCGTGCCGCTGCTGGCGCTGAACGCGCGCAACGATCCCTTGGTTCCGGCCTGCAGCTTGCCAACCGCGGCCATCGTCTCGCGCCACGTGCTGCTCGAGCAGCCGCAGCAGGGCGGTCACGCGGGGTTCGTGCGCGGCCCCTGGCCAGGCGACCTGGGGTTCGTTGCGCAGCGCCTACTGGAGTTTTTCGAGCGCGGCGCTTGATCGGCTACAGCGAAAGGCGGGGCGAATTCAGCTTGCCATGGCCGCCGTCCGGCTCCGGGCCGGAGCGTCGGTGCCCTGATTCGTTCTGCTGCTCCTGAAGCTGGCCGTTGAGCTGGCGCAGGCGGGCGTCGACCTCGGACATCGTGTAGAAGTCCGCATCGGCGGCGCTGCGCGCCAGCTTGAGCTGCTCGACCGCGGCCGGAACCACTCCCTGCAGGAGGTACATCTCGGCGGTCGCCTGGTGTTGCAGCGATTTTTGCTGCAGGGCCGCGTGGCTGGAGGCGAGCATCTCGAAATAGAACGGATCGGAGCGTGTCAGCGCCAGCTGCTGGTGCAGGTAATCGATGGCCTGCCGGTGACGGCTCATGCGCTGCAGCAGCTCGACGTATTCGATCGCGGTCAGCCGGGACAGCGGGAAGCGGGACGTTGCGTCGCGCGCCAGCTTCAGCGCCGCCTCCCGCTCGCTGTCGTCCTTCGCCGCTGCAAAGCTCGTCTGGGTGACCAGCTTATCCAGGATGGCCGACGGTGCGCTGGTGTAATGCCGTGCGGTCAGTGCGGACTCGAGCGCGCTGCGGGTCTGCTTCAGCGTCAACTGGGCCAAGGCCAGGCCGTAGTAGGCAGCTGCCTCGCTGGCCGCGGTATGGTGAAGAATCTGGTCGGAAAAATAGGTCTGAGCATCCGTCGCGCCCTGCTTGCTGTCATCCTGCAGCAGTCGCAGGCGGGCGCGCACCAGATCGAAGTCCAGGCTGTCGGCATGCTGATGGACGCGCGCGTCCTTCAAGCGACCCTGGATGTCGGCGATCCGTTCGACCGTCAGCGGGTGAGTGCGCAAATAGGCCGGCGCGATGCTCTCGTAGATGCGCGTGCCCTGTTGCATGCGCGTGAAGAACTCCGCCATGGCGCGCGGGTCAAACCCGGCGTCGACCAGGATCTGGAATCCGACCCGGTCGGCCTCACGCTCGTTGTCGCGCGAGAAATTCAGCTGCCTTT
>Ga0137412_10002682_pt1 | contig 14101 bp, 12 predicted proteins | sample CZODoug2_1_16fun_FD_122160 | JGI IMG/M metagenome (GOLD analysis project Ga0137412, IMG submission 122160) | Vadose zone soil fungal communities from Angelo Coast Range Reserve, California, USA - CZODoug2_1_16fungal (Hybrid Assembly) | ecosystem: Environmental > Terrestrial > Soil > Vadose zone... | reverse complement strand
GCCGAGCGCGTTCAACACTCGCAGCGTGACACCCATGTCCGGCAGCTTTGCTGCTTGCTTGAACCGATCGAACGCTGCAGAAATGTTCGCGTTCCAGCGTCCCTGCACGTCCTGCTGCGCGAGCGCGCCCTTGGCGACTAGTCCCTTTTCCAGAATGCTGACAAGCGCGTCGTTGCCGTCGAACAGGACACCGAAATCCGTTCCAGTGTAGTTGAGGAGCGCCTGGTCAAGATTTTGCTCGGCGGCGGCGCGGATGAACGTGACGCCCTTGGCAAAGCTCATCGGCGTTCCGCGCCCATAAAGATAGAGCACGCCGAGATTGTTCTGCGACCACGCCCAGCCAAGGCCGGCCGCCTTGTCGTACCAGCCGACGGCCTGCTCGTAGCGGCCGGCCTTGTCGAGCGAGCGGGCGAAATCGTCGGCCGCATCATGGCGAGCGACGACCCAAATTATAACGCGCTCCATCAATCGAACGTCGGCTGCTTTGGATTGTTCGAATCGATCGACGATGTCGATGTTGCGGCGGCGTTGTTCGATCACGCTGCCGATTGGTTGCGCCGTCGAGGACGGAGCGAAATCATGGGGCCAATCGATTACTCGACGAATTATGTGTGCGGGCTTTTGATCGACGGTTTTCAATATCCACCCACTATTTTAACAACTCATAACCCGCCCTATTACGCCGAGCTCCTCGAAAGACAGGGCTTCAGCAAGACAGTGGACTTTTATGCGTGGTGGTTCAGTGATCCCACCAGAGCTGCGGACCGGCTCCGCAAATTGGCGGCGAGATTGCAACCGCGAATGCGGTTCACGATCCGGCCCGGCAACATGCGGGACTTGCCGGCGGAAAGTGTTCGCCTGCGAAGGATCTACAATGAGGCCTGGCGGGACAATTGGGGTTATGTCCCTTTTACCGAAGCCGAGTTCGCGCACATGACGAAGGAAATGAAACCACTACTACGTCCTGAATTCACGGCCATCGCAGAGGTGAATGGAGAAGAAATCGGTTTCATCATCGCGCTACCGGATATCAATGTCGCGCTCCAGAAAATCAACGGTCGTCTCACTACTTTCGGTATTCCGATTGGCCTGATCAGGCTTTTATACGAAAAACAACGGCTGAGGAGGGCCAGGCTAATTGCGATGGGCGTGCGTCCAGAATTTCGTCAGCATGGCGTCGCAGAGATGTTGGTTCTGCGGATTATTGAAGAGGCAATGTTCAAGCTGGAATTCAAGGGCGAGCTAAGCATGACATTGGAAAACAACGTCATGATCAATCGATTCCTCGAAACGATCGGAGCGCAGCGCTACAAGACATATCGCATCTACAGCAAATCAATCGCGTAGGCGGCACTCCTATCGTTTGCCCAGACGCTCCCACCGAAAGAGATGCTTTCATGCTGCTTGACCCCATTCCCATTATTTTCCCTGCAAAATGTCAAATGATACAATCCCATTTTCCCCTCCCAGCGTTGGCATCCCCTGCCTTTAGCGAATCGTAGATGCTTGTCACCTTCTCGAAGACTGCGTCGACGCTGATTGCTTGCATGCACATGTTGTTGCGACAAACCGACTGGCGGTTGTTGTAGGCGTTTACGCATGGACTGCAGATTATACCGGCGTACAAAAATTCCGCGTTTGGCGAACGCGCGCCAAACAATTCGGGTGTTTCCGGTCCAAACAAAGTGATGACATGAATCGGCGTCATGGAAGCGAAATGAGCGGGGCCACTGTCGTTCGTCACCAAGATCTGACTCCGCGTATAAAGAACAAGGACCTGACGCAAGGTTGTTTTTCCGGCGAGTGAGATAACGCGGTTTGAACTAACTTCAGCCGCGAGTCGGTTATTAGCGGTCGCCTCGGCCGGTGCGCCGGTGAAGGCGATGAACAAGTCCGGATAACGTTCCAGCAGTCGCCGTGAAAGTTCGACGTAACGCATCGGAGGCCAGCGTCTCAACGGTAGTAAATCACTCGCATTTGGATTAAGCAAAATGAGGGGCGCCGAACCCACGGCCGGGTTCTCGCGTCGTAGCAATGCATCCACCTCCGCAGCCTCGCCTGGCGCCGGATTGAATTTGGCAAAGGGTTGAGTCGCGGGCGGCTTGAAGTCGAAAGTCGGCAGCATCGCCGGATCTCGTGTAAGCGCTTCCACCATAGCTTCGAACATCTGGCTGGTGTGGAGATGCGGATTGTAGAGAAGCCGATGCGTCATTAGGTCGCCGCGGTAGGGACCATCTCCAAAAAACGTATGAAAGCCCACGCGTGATTTCGCCCCGGTCAAGAACGTGAGCATCGCGGAAAAGCGGGTCAAAAACTCCATATCGATCACGGCGTCGATGTCGATCTTGCGTGCGCGCAGGACTGCGCGAAAGGCACCGATGGCGAGTGTGAACGGACTTTTGGTCGAAATGGTGATCACGTTTTGCTCCGGAATGATTTCCATCACGTCGAGAATGAAGCGATTGTCCTCAAACACGACGAAGTAGACGTTCTCGCGTCCAACCATTGCCGTCGCGCGAAGGATCGCAGGATAAGCAAGGACGGTGGAGCCCTGCTCCGCGAACTTGATAAAGAGAACCCGTCGGACTCGACGGGGTCCTGGTGGACCCGCGGCCTCAAAGATTCTTCTGAAAATCGTCAAGATTGCGCAAAGCGGGACGCCAATCCACCGATCGGTGTGTTGCAGAGTCGAGATGCCTACGGGGAGATCCATGTTCTGGAAAAATACTATTCGCCGATATCTCTCTTAGCACGCTTGCGTTGATTCGTTACCGCTCGACCGGCCCAAGTTTAAAACCTTTATATTGATTCGCCCATCCAAGCTGGCCGCAGTCGAACCGGCGCCAGAAAGATTAAGCAGGGCAGATCAAGCGATCAAGGAGAGCCAGCGCGCATCCGATAAACCACACCTTCCGCCGTTCGTGCCACCGGCTGGTACCGTTCCGCGAGAAGTTTGGCTAGAATCGGAAAGTCTCGCACGGGATATAGTGCGCCCGGCTCAGAGTAAAGATCGACAATGTAGGCCGGGGGATGCTTCTTAAAATCTTCCTCGAGTGTTGCCCACGCAAACGGCCTGATTCGATAACGAGTGTCGAGACCGGGAACAGTTCCGCCGAATATTGATCCCGTAAGTGGAAACGACAAGATGTAGCGACAGGCAGGACGTCGTCGCGCGTCGAGATAGATCCTCGTCTTATGGCCCCAGACGAAAATCCTGTCGGTTGGAGCAGAATGCTCGAGCAAATAGCGTCCCGTCTCCAACGGTTCGCTCCGAGCCGCCAGCGCTACCCAATGCGAGATTGAGAAGGCGACAATGGTGAGCGCCAACCAGACGTAGGTCAACGAAGGTCGCAATAACCAATGAGGCGATCGCATCCTTCCGGTCCAAAGGTGCGCGTAGAAAGGCGCGGCAAGCAAAGCAAGGGGTGGAATCAGTTGGATGTAATAGTGCTCGTAAAAGCGCGCACCCGCCGCCGTGCCGACCGCGGATGCGGCCAGTAGTCCGAGGAGCGCGACTCGCTCAGCGTTCTTACCCGCCCACAGACCGTGACGATCTCGAATCGCCAGCGCCGCGCCCACCAGAAGCGGTAAGCATGCCCCAACGAAACCTAGCGTGAACAGGATTCCTTTTTTCCAGAAGATGTACGGGATCGTATGGTCGAGGACTGTCCAGTAGATCGTCTCGCGGAGGATGCCTTGTTCCTGGAGCACGACTGCGAAAAGAGCAAGAGCTCCAAAAAATCCTGTCGTGAGAATGGCGGCCTGGATGATAGACTGGGTGCGTGTCAATCCGCGGCTGATCCGATAACTCGGAAGGAGTAAATAGATGCCGAGCGGTACGGCTGCAATCGCCGCTGGCTGTTTGAACAGAAAGCCCGCGCAAAGGAGCGCCCCCGCCCCTAATAGCTCTGGTCGCCATTTCGATGAACTTCGTCTCAATCCAATTGCCCATGCCCAGACGATTGGCAGGTTCATAACGATCTCGCCGTTGAACGCCAGGTTTTTATAGGCCGCCCAAGGTTGAAACACGCTGTAGAAAAGCGCAGCGACCAGTCCCGTTTCGCGATCGAACAGTTGTTTGCCAATCGCATATAGCCCGGCCATCGTGGCCAGCGTCCAACTCAGCGAAACTAAGTGCAGCGCCTTCCAATTGTACTTTCCCGCGACTTTGAAGACCGCCGCATATGTCCAGAATAACAGCGGCGGCTTCCGATCGACCGCGTCAATGTAGGGACGACCTCCGTCGACGATCTCGTTCGCTATCACAGAATATCCCGCCTCATCATCAATCGGTAATGGATGCAAAAGCGCAGGAAGGCGGATCGCGATCGTGAGCAGAACAAGCCCAAGCAGGGCGAGCTGAAACTGTCGAAAGCTAAGGGTGAACATTGGTCCGATAAACCACACCTTCCGCGGTTCGTGCCACCGGTTGATACCGTTCCGCGATAAGCTTGGCCAGAATCGGGAAGTCTCGCACCGGATACCGATTGCCTGGCTCGGCCTGGTTGTCGACGATGTAAGCGGGCGGGTGCTTCGCAAAATCTTTTTCGAGCGTTGCCCACGCGCCCGGCAAAATCCGGTTCCGAGTGTCGATACCCGGCGGCATCCCGCCGAAAACAAAGCCTGTGAGCGGGAATGTCGCGATGTAGCGACAGGCGGGATGTCGTCGCGCATCAAGATAGATCTTCGACGTTTGACCCCAGACGAAAATCCTGTCGTTCGGAGCGGAATGCTCGAGCAAATAGCGTCCCGTCTCCAATGGCTGGCGTCGGCCAGACAGCTCTACCCAGTCCCAGGTTGAGACGGCGACAGCAGTCAGCGCCAACCAAGCGTAGGTGACAACAGGTCGCAATAACCAATGATGGGATTGTATTCTCCCGGCCCAAAGCTGTGCATAGTAGGGCGCGGCGAGCAGGGCAAGGGGCGGAACGAGCTGAATGTAGTAGTGTTCATAAAACCGGGCGCCCGCCGCTGCGCCCACCGCCGACGCAACGAGTAGCCCGAGAAGCGCAGTTCGTTCGGCGTTCTTGCCCGCCCAGATAGCGTGCTTATCTCGAATTGCCATCGCCGCGCCCATCAGCAGTGGTAAGAACCCCACGACGTACGCCAGTGTGACCAAGATTCCCTTTTTCCAGAAGACATACGGGATCGTATGGTCGGTGATCGTCCAATAGATTGCCTCGCGGAGAATGCCCTGCCCGTGAAGCACGGAAGCCACAAGCGCGAGAGTCCCAAAAAATCCTGTTGTAAGCATGGCAGCCTGAGTGACGGAGGCGCTTAGCAGCAACCTGCGGCTCGTGCGATAGCTTGGGAGAAGTAGATAGATGCCTAGAGGAACCGCGGCGATCGCAGCCGGTTGTTTAAGTAAAAACCCCGCGCCCAGAAGCGCGCCCGACAACAGAAGCTCGGGCCGTATTCTTGACGAGCTCTGCCGGAAGCCGATCACCCATGCCCACACGATAGGAAGATTCATCAACAGTTCGCCGTCCAAGGCTATATTTTGCGCTCTCCCGCAGGGTTGGAAAACACTGTAGAACAGCGCCGCGATCAATCCGGTGTTGCGATCGAACAAGCGTGTGCCAATCAAATAAAGACCGGCCATCGTAGCCAGCGTCCAGACCAAGGCGACCACGTGGAGCACCTTCCAGTTGTACTTTCCCGCCAGCTCGAACACCGCGGCATATGTCCAGAAGAGGAGTGGCGGTTTGCGTTCGACCGCGTCGAGGTATGGTCGACCGCCGTCCACAATTTCGTTGGCCACGACAGAATACATTGATTCACTGTCAATTGGCTGTGGATGCAGAAGTGACGGAAGCCGGATCGCGATGGTCAGTAAGACGACGCCGAGCGCGGCCCACTGGAATTGTCGCAAATTATGATCTTGCTTATCCACCATCTGTATCGCCGCCGATGATTTCGCTCTTAGATTCTCAAGTCCACCGTCGCGCGGCGTAATCTGCTTAAAATATGCTCACCAACATTCCCTCCCGTCACCTCGTTTAGATAGAAGAACGACCGGTGTGCGAAGAACCTGCCGCTGCTATTGGGATTGTTCGATTGAAAAAGTTTTTCGTTCATTTTTCGGCGAAAATTATGGCGAACCTCTACCGTAAAAAATCCTGTCTGCATCTCGGCGAAATGGCGTTTTCGCCGGTTCCACGGTAGAAAAGATCCCGCCCATGCAATCTGCCTTTTACCAATCGGAACTTGGCCAACAACAAGCCGCGCGAGCGATTATTAAACCGCATCCGAAGGTTCGGCAGCTAATGTTAACCTAACGGCAGATCAGTGGAACTCTGGCGTCGGGCAACATAACGTATCCAGCCGGAGTGCAGGAGATCAACGGCTGCGGTTGCGACTTCCCAGAATGCCATGACAATGAGCGCCTTTTCCGGCATGGCCAAAACAACGCAAGCCACAAGCACCCAGACATAAATATTGCGCCGCCCGCCGACCAAACGGACGATTCGATCGAAAAGACCGGGTCCAACCAGCGATTTCTCCGCTGGCACGTAAACCCCTAGTTTGCCAATGCCATCGAGCGCCTCTGCCACAATGAGCAGAGCCAGGTAGAAAAAAGCATTAGGCAGTTGGCCTGAGACATAGAAGTGATAAGCCAGTGCCGTCGGCCAGACCACCTCGAAGAATGAATCGAACCAATGCTCAATCTTTCCAGTCTTAGATGTCTCTACCTTGATTCGCGCCTGCTTGCCGTCGAGACCATCGAGGATGCCGATAATCAACGCGAGCAGAATTCCCCAAACGAGATGACCTGTCGCGAAAAGAATCGTAGTTCCAAAAGCTAAGATTATCCATGACACGGTGAGCTGACCAGACGTGATGGCGGTTTTGCAAAGTTTTGAAATGAGAAAGGTTTCGAGGGGGGCGTGAATGCGCGCGGGAAAATCCTGGGTCCCTTTTTGCACTGAGTTAAGCAAAATGCTCTCCGCTAGTTTGACACGTGTCGGAGGCGGCGCCGGAAACCAAAACGGCCTGAGCCTTCGCCGCAGGGCCGGTGAGTAGGAGGGTTGGTCGGTGACATCGACTGCCGCAATTGCGTTTTGTTCCAAGCCGTTGTTAATCGCGTTTTCGAGAGGACCACTCTTGGTCGAAACCCAGTCGCGTTGCAGCAGTGCCGCACCGCAGACCTTCGCGTGCAGTGCGTTTGGGGCCTGAGTCACCAGCGGTTGAAGTTTCGACGGCACAGCCGAATCGACCAGGACTGCGGGTGACTCCTGCGCCGCGAGCAACTGCAATAAGCGACTGTCGAAGACGGCATCGCCTCGGATGACGAGAAGAAGCTGAGCGGCGTCCGGCCAAATGTCGACGATCTGTTCGATTCTTAGCGCGCCATTCGGTCGAGTGCGAAGCGTCAATGCCAACTGCGCCCGCGGCCATGATGGGCGAGCTAGTTCGTCGGCGATTCGCTCAGACGTGCTCGAAAGAATTGTCGCGCGCTCAATTCCGCAACGTTGCAGCGTCCGCAACAGGCGCTCGAGCGTCGAGATTCCGCACAGCTCGATCAACGCACCGGGGCAATCGGCCAGGATAACGCACTCATGAGCCATCGTGTTTTGCTTGATACCAAGCCGCAGAGAGGGTCCGCTCCGGCCCTCGTCACTAGTAAACACCGCGCTCTGACTCCGCAAGTCCTGCTGTTTACCCAGGCCGCTTGCTCCCACGGCGACTCAGTGGTATGCCAAAGGTCCTGTGGTTGCCCAAAGTCTATCTCCGGCGACAGCTCTGACCACCCCGAGCATGTTTTTTCGCCTCCGCTACAGCCCGTTTCTCGCCCAGATGGTCGTGATTCGGCGCTGCAATCTATCCTGCGGATATTGCTCCGAGTATGACAAAGTCAGCGAGCCCGTGCCGGTGGAAATTCTGGAGGAACGCCTCCGGAAACTCAAGGCACTTGGAACGTTTGGGATTTCTCTTACGGGCGGCGAACCCACCATGCATCCGGACCTTCCCCGCATCATTCGGACCTGCCGCGAGCTTCGCTTCTACCGCACGAGCATGATCTCGAACGGATTCTTTTTGCAGCCGGAACTGATCCAGACGCTCAATAAGGCCGGACTGCAAAGGATGCAGCTTTCCATCGACGGGGTTAAGGCGAACGAAACAACGCAAAAGGTTTTGAACAACCTGAAGAAGCGCCTGCAATGGTTGCGGGACCATGCCCGGTTTGAAGTGGTTATCAGTGCGGTCATTGGCGCCTGTCCTCCAGAGGAAGCTGATGAAGTTGTCTCCTTTGTTCGTCAGCTCGGCTTTGGCGCTCGCGTGCTTCTCGTGCACGACAGCCAGGGGCAACTCAAGTTGAGCAGCGAAGACTTGAAGGCATTCGAGAACATCGTAGACAAGCTGCCAAGGAGATGGCCGGAATTCTCGGGATACCGCAGAGAGCTGGTACGTGGCCGTCCCGCGCCGTTCAAGTGTCGCTCCGGCAGCCGCTATCTTTACGTGGATGAATATGGGGACGTGAATTGGTGCTCACAGACGCGAAACGTCTGGTCCAAGCCTCTGTTGGATTACACGTTGAACGATTTACGCGAGCAGTTTTACAACTACAAAACCTGTAACGCCACCTGCACGCTGAACTGCTCGCGCTCGGCTAGTTTGTTCGACAACTGGCGTCGCCAGCCGGCTGTCACTGCTAGCTAGCTAGCTGTTCTTTAGGATCCGCTCATTCCGTGGGACGCGTGCCCGTAAATGCTTTTCTGCTTGGGCCAGCATTTCCGGCGTATCGATGTCCTGCCACCAGGCATTTCCGATATCGACCGCACGAGCTTTGCCCTCCGACGCCATCGATCGCACTCCATCCGCAAGGCTGCAATCTGCGTCGCGTTTTACGCGTTCAAGATGGTTGAAAATGTTCGGCGGGCAGACAAAAAAACCTGTATCGATCGCATCGTAGTTCACTAAATCCTTGCCGATCTCTAAAATTCGGTCACCCCGCGTCTGAACTTTCATCGCATCATCGCTATCGAAGATTGAATCCACCTTCCGGTCGATCGCGAGATTGAGTTCGTCGAGGGCAGGATTATGAAGCAGTAGATCGAGGATTGATTGGTCAAACAAATGGTCGCTCATTGTCAAAAGAAACGGCGACGTGATGTGATTGGCCGCGGCGAGGACTGAGATACCGTTTTGCTTCTGCCACTCACAATTTTCGATGAAAGCGGCCTCGAGCCCGGACGGAATCAACTGTTTGATTCCCATAGTCATCCGATCGCTTTGGTAACCAACGATAAAGCTAACCTTTCCAATTCCCGCGCGGACCAGGGCCTCGATCGTGTAACAAATTAAAGGGCGACCCAGCACTGGGACGAACGGCTTCAAGGGCGTTTTGTCAGAACCGCGCAGACGCGAGCCTTGGCCGGCCATTAGGATCACTGCTTCGGAGATGGCAGTCATATGCCGTAATATCTCTTGAGACCCCAAAGCCTGACGCGCTGCGGAAGAAATCTGAAAATCAGCGGCGCGATTTTGGTTTGAAACGCGTCGCCCACGGTTATCCGCGGCGGCGGGCTCGTCTGATCGATAAGTTCGCAAACGCAACGCGCAACCAGATCGGGTTTAGGCGCATTCTTCATGTTGCGTTCCACTTTGTCCCAAGTTTTGGCGACTTTTGCTTCATATCGCTGGTCGGGCAGCTCGCTCTTGATCACTGCATCGTTGAAGTCGGTGCAGATATCGCCGGGTTGGAGATCGACAATGCGAACACGCGAATCTGGCAGCTCCAATTGGATCGACATGGTGAATGACGCCATAGCTGCCTTCGCAGCGTTGTAAGCCGCCATGAACGGCACGGGAAGACGGCCAGCCAGCGACGTGACGTTGATGATGAACCCTTCTCCTCGCGCTTGCATCATGCGCAATGCGAGCTGCATTAACTGCATTTGCCCGAAAACAAGAATTTGAAACTGGGTTGCGATTTCTTTTTCGGAAAGGTTTTCAGCCGGCCCAAAATGTCCGCTCCCGGCATTATTGATCAACACGTCGAAATGACCGGCATCCGCGAGTGCGGCGTTGAATGCCTTCTCAACAGAATGCGGATCGCTCAGGTCGAGGCGCACCGGATGGAATTGCGGCACCTTGGGAAGTCGTTCCAGATTGCGTGAGGTGCCCCACACTTCGTGACCTTGGGCCACGAGCAACTTCGCAATGGCCAGACCAATGCCGGAGCTCGCACCGGTCAGAAAGACATGTTTCATCAGGCCAGGTTGCTCGATCGTCGGTGATGCAACCATCCAACGCCGAAGATCGCGAGAAACACCAGACCGGCGGTCAACTGGCCTGCCATGCCGGGCAAAAACAGACGGCAGGGCAGTGCCGGGATAAAGGCGACGATGGCCGTAAGGACAGGTGGATGGATGCTTCGCCATGGGTTCTGCCATCCGAAGACGAGGCGAAGGACGAAGTAGCGCAGAACACCTTGCACGACATAGGGAATCAGAATGCCGAAGGCCGCGCCCATTACTCCAAAACGCGGAATCAGCCACAGGTTTGCGCCCACCGCGACAACGCAAGTAATCGAAGAATTGAGAAGGTTCAGACGCGGGCGCTGGACCATGATGACCGTCTCGCCTAACGAGACGAAGGCGGTCGTCGCACATGCGATACCGACGATGCCGAGCCAGGCGGCGCCTTGGTGGAAGGCGGGACCGTAAATCATGAGTATTATTCCTCCGGAGAGCGCCAGCGCGCCAACCAGCGGCAGTAAGATCCAGAGCATCCATTGAGCGAGTCGCGCGTAAGTGTGTGCGGCGCGTTCGTGATCGCCCGTCGCCGTCATTCCGGCGACGACTGGCGCGAAAATCGGATTGAAAGCCTGATTGACCTTGCGCAGGCCGCTAGCGATATCGACCACTACGCTATAAACACCCACCGTCGCGAGGGTCACCCCTGGAGCGCGACCAATAAACCATCCCAGCATGAAGACATCCAAACGCAAAATGAAAGTGTTAAGCAACTGGCAGGCACTGATTGGAGCCGCGTAACCGAGCAAGCCTTTTGCTTCCCGGTAAAACGAGACTGTGCTGTGTCTCTTGGGCATGTGCTTAAATAATCTTGAAGCGAGCATGAGTGCGACAGTGCCGGATACCGCAGTTCCGACGATCGCCGCTACTTCCGGCGCGAAGTTTTTGAACCCGATGGCAAGAGCAATCAGCAGTGCGAGTGTCGTTGCCGTTGGCTCCGTCATGCCGCGCGAGTAAATGTCATGTTTCATCACCTTCATCCCTCGCGAGATGGAAGTGCTCACACGATACAAGGCGATACCGGGCAACGCGCAGAGAACGACCGCAAGCGCGGAAACCATTTCGCGCGGCAAGCCAAGGTGGTCGCCAAACACATGGATCGCGGCGATCAGAATCGCGGCCGTCAGTGTGGATTGGGCCAGCGCTAGAAGGACGGCGAGGCGAAACAGCACGCGGCTCCGGGCGTGATCTCCGACCGCCTGCGACCGTGCGATAAATGTGGTGATGGCGTCATCGAGACCAAACACGCCGATCTTGCTGATAAGGTCAGTCATCGCCCAGGCGACCGCGAATGTGCCGAGGACCGCGGGTCCCAGCAGCCGCGCCACCAGGAATGTGAAGACGCCGCGGAAGTTCGATGCGAGGAGCGCAATCGTGTTGAAAAAGGCGCCGCGTTTTAGCTCTGAACCCGTCTCGTCAACCGGTAGCGCTACATCGGGCGACGGCGCGGCGCGCAGCGTGCTCTCAAGCGTGCTCACTGACTTGGGCTGCTGCCACTCTCCAGCGAATTGGTTTGACGCGAATGCGTCGACCCAATCCGTTTGTCCGGTATCTCGCGAATCCGGTCACGCGCGTGGGCGATTTCTGTATCGTACATATCACATATCATGGAGAAATAGGACCTTGATTCATTCCTTTCGCCGAAATGCGCTCGATGTAACGGCAGCGTAACTAACATTCGCGCTTATATTGTCTCGACGCTACAATCGAGTGCTCGGACCGCCAAAGCTTTTTCGTAAAGTGTTCTGGTGACGTGTCCCCCAAGTGTTCAAGCGATGTGCGTTCCGGCTTGATGCAAACTGCCAAAGACACGTTCAGCAGGTAATATGGCGAAACCTTCTCGCCCGCCATTATTGATCGTCGCAGATTCGCCAGAGGCGCTGACGGAGTTGTGCGGCATCTCTTTACTGGAACGGACGCGTCGCGTCGCACTGCATCTCGGTTTTCGCGAGGCGATGGTTTTGTCGAACTCTGTCGAAGCTATGGCGGAGCATATCGCTAAACAGTCGTGGCATCGTTCAGATCTCTCGCTCATGTTTCGGGAGCGCAGGGCCGCGAAGGTTACGGTAGACGACATTCTAGATTGCCTGGCTGCAATGAGGGTCCCGTCGGACGGGCGGATCCTCATCGTATTCGCCGGTTTTTATTGCGATGGACGCCTGTTCCGCTCGCTCGCCCAGACACAGGCCAGCTCCGCGCTTATCGATTCAGATCCACCTTCGATTATTGCGCCTCTTTTGGAAAATTCAGACGCCCATTCTGTCGGCCGACTTCTTTGCGCGACTTTGCTCTCGAGCGAATGGTTTTCGGGAAAAAATCGCGCGGCTGCCTTCGCGCAAGAGATTACTTTGGATACGATGACGGGCCAAATAGCCTCCGTCGATGCTGCTCAGGAGCCGGCATACGTCGAGAGCATGCGCAGGAATTTGCGGCCGGTTTTCTTTCCTGCTCCTTCGCCAGAACGCCGACTGCTGGCTGAACGTTTCCTGCGCGAGGCGACGCAAAGCGGCGTGCTCGATTTTCCGGCTCTCGTCCATGCGCCGATTGAAAAATGGATTGTTTCGCACCTCTGTCGAACGTCCATCACTCCTAATCAGATCACGGTTGGAACAGGAATCCTCGGGCTAAGCGTGACGCTCCTTTACGCTTTCGGACATCTCTCGGTTGGAGCATTGCTCGCGTTGCTGGTAGGAATTCTGGATGGGGTCGATGGCAAGTTGGCGCGACTGAAGGTTCAGACGACCAGGATCGGCAAAGGCGAACATCTGCTCGATTATTTTGTTGAGATGTCGTGGTGGGCAGCTCTGGCATATCACTTTCACGCTACAGGCCAGGTTCGTTATGCTTATGTGATTTGGCTCATTTTCTTTGCTTGCGATTCGCTGGAACGCCTCGCGAAATGGTCCGTGAAGCGGCGAGTTGGCCGAAGTATCGATGATGTTTCTGGATTCGATCGATTCGTGCGCTATGTCGCGGGTCGCCGCAACATTTACACCTGGCTATTTACCTTTTGTTTGTTGACCGGAAGACCAGCCACCGGTTTCATCTTGCTCTGCTTGTGGGGAATGGCGACCGCCGCGGTCCATATATTCCGCGCTTTGCAAATCCGCTACACTTTCCAGAAATAAAATTGCGTGAACTGCGTCGTGAAAAGAGCTTGACTCTGCGATGGTCGATCTAACGTTACTTAAAGAATGAATTTCGCGTGCCCCGCGGATTGCTGGCGGTGATGCGGCCGTCTTTCATCTCGTGGATCCAATCGCAAGACTCGGCGATGACAGGATTATGGGTTGCCAGAAGCAAAGCTTTCCCGCCTTGTTGCACGATATTTTGCAACAGCTCGAAGGCGCGCTCGGAATTGGCGGTATCGAGATTGCCGGTCGGCTCGTCCGCCAGGATGACTCGCGGGTCGTTGGCCAGCGCGCGGGCGATAGCGACACGCTGTTGTTCACCTCCAGAGAGATGACGGCTGGGTCTCCGCAATTTGTCGCCTAAGCCAACCGATTCCAGCAGCCCAGCTGCGCGTTCGCGCATCTCGCCATCGGCGAGTTGCCCAAGCTTGCGCATCGGGATCATCACGTTTTCCTGCGCAGTGAAATCTTCCAGCAAAAAATGGAATTGAAAAATGAAGCCGATGAACTCGTTGCGTTTATGCGCCAACTCGTCATCGCTCAGATGCAACATTGGCTCGGATTCAATTGAAACCCGCCCAGCATCGGGTGGATCGAGCAAACCAAGAATATAGAGCAACGTGCTTTTTCCACATCCCGACGGGCCGACAACAGCGTGGATGCTGCGTGGTTCAAGGTCGAGCGAGACTCCCCGCAGCGCGTGGACGCGCT
>Ga0137412_10002681_pt1 | contig 14103 bp, 10 predicted proteins | sample CZODoug2_1_16fun_FD_122160 | JGI IMG/M metagenome (GOLD analysis project Ga0137412, IMG submission 122160) | Vadose zone soil fungal communities from Angelo Coast Range Reserve, California, USA - CZODoug2_1_16fungal (Hybrid Assembly) | ecosystem: Environmental > Terrestrial > Soil > Vadose zone... | reverse complement strand
AACGCCCGCGCGCTGTCTGCCCCGGTGCGCGCATCGACCCGGCTGAACACCTCCCCGATCGGTGCCATGATCGCGTCCTTGGCCTGCAGGTAGGCGGCGTCGTTGAGCATGGCGGTGGCCCGAGCTCGATCCGGGTGGGCACCGGAGACCAGGGCGAACGCGGCCTGCTCGGTGCGGGCCAGAGCATCCGAGCGGTCCCGGGCCCGGGCCAACAGGTCCAGCTCCCCCGCGGTGAATCCGGCCCGCGCAGCCAGGGTGGTGAAGGCCACCGGCGGACCGAACGGCGTGGGCCGACGGCCGGTGTCGGCGACCACGTCCCAGTAGATGAGGTCGTAGTTCTCCGGCCGCGGGGCAGTGCCCGCGCGGATCGCCAGGATCTCGCCGAACCAGTCCCGGTACCGGGTCTGTCCGGTGGCCACGTAGGCGCGGGCCATCCGGGTCAGATCGTCGGAGGTCTGGCGCAGTTCATCGGCCAGTCGCACCGCGACCGTGCGACGGGTCTCCGCCACGGCCGCGTCGTGCGCGCTGCGTTCGGCCATCAAGCTGGCGCCGAGCAGGGAGGCGACCAGCGCCGCACCGACGCTGCCGGCACCGAGCACGCTGCGCCGCAGCGAAGTCGTCACGGCCCCGCCGCGGACCGGGCCAACTCCGCGCGCAGCGCGTCGATCTCCGCACGCAGGTCGGCCTCCCGGGCGCGCACCTCACCGGCGAGCGCCTGCCAACGTTGCAGATCGCCCCGCTCCACATCGCGCATCCGTTTGGCGGCCAACGACGAGTGGATGCGGGCGCGCAGCACCTCGGCACTGAACGGTTTGGGCAGGTAGTCCGTCGCGCCGAGGTCGATGCACCGCACGACGCTCTCCATCTCGTGCACCGCGGAGATCATGATCACCGGCAGATGCGCGGTGGCCGGGTTGGCTTTGAGCGCGGCGAGCGTGGCGTACCCGTCGAGCACCGGCATCAACAGGTCCAGCAGGACCAGATCGGCCTGTTCCCCCGCGGCGAGCAGGTCCAGCGCGCGACGGCCGTTCTCCGCCGTGCGCACCTCATGCCCGAGCCGGCCCAACGCCTCGACGAGCAGCCGCCGGTTGATGCCGGAGTCATCGACCACGAGCACGCGGCCCGCCTCCTCGCCCACCTCGACCGGCGGCCGCGGGGCCGACGGCGCGGGCTCCGGCGCCCAGTACAGGTCGGCGTCCTGGCGCAACACCGCCTCGTGCATGCCGCGCAGCGCCGGCCCGGGTTCCAGCCCGAGGTCCTCGGCGAGCACCCGGCGACCGGCGGCATAGCTCGTCAGCGAGTCCGCCTGTCGACCGCAGCGGTAGAGCGCGAGCATCAACTGTGCCCGGGAGCGTTCGGCGAGGGGGTGCTCGGCCACCCTGCGTTCCAGCCCGGCCAATACCTCGGCATGGCGGCCGAGCGCGAGATCCGCCTCGACGCCGTCCTCCAGGCAACCCAGCCGGGCATCGACCAGCAGTGCTGCCTCGGCCGCAGCGAACGGGCTGTCCGCCACATCGGCGAGCACCGGGCCGGACCAGCAGGCATCGGCCGCGGCGGCCAGTTGCGCGGCCCTCGGCAGGTCGCCACTGACCAGAGCGGAACGGGTCTGCTCGGCAAGTCGGCTGAACCGCAACGCGTCGACGGCGTCGGGATCGACGACCAACCGGTAGCCGGGGGCGGCGGTCACCAACACGGTGGCGGCCTCGCCGCGCGCTCGGTCGGGTTCCAAGGCCCGGCGCAGATCGGAGATGAACACCTGAATGCTGGCCACCGCGCGGGCCGGGGGGTCGTTGGGCCACAGGTCGTCGATCAGTCGCTCCACCGGGACCATGTGATTGGCCCGGATCAGCAGCGCTGCCAGCAGCGCGCGTTGCTTGCGTCCGCCGAGCTCGAGGCGCACCCCGTCGCGCCAGGCCTCCAGCGGCCCGAGCATCCGGAACTCGATCAGCGCGCTGCCCTCCCTGCCCCGGTGCACGGCTTGGCCAGGTCGATTCTGCGGCGCCCGCGTTTCGGTGCCGTTTCGCCGTGATGTGCGTCCCCGCTCGGCCTCGGTCGCTTAGCGAGTGCTTGGCCGGTGCTTGTCGACGCGGCCTTGACTCGGTGCTGACCACCGGCCCGATGTCGTGCCGGCCCCGTCCCCCCGCGAACAACCGTCGGAGGCGCGACACCCATGACCGATCAGCTGATTCTCGAACCCACCACCGCACCACCCCCGGTCACGCCGCCGTCGGGGAAGGCCGCTGCCTCGGAGACCCTCGAGGACTTCACGCTGCGCTTCGCGCCGCGCAGTTACCGCCGCTGGGGCACCGGGGTGGTGGCGATCTCCGCGCTGGGCGGCATCGCCTACCTCGCCGACTTCGCGATCGGGGCGAACATCGGCATCTCCTACGGCACCGGCAACGCCCTGTGGGGTATCGGGGTGTTCGCCGTGGTGATCTTCCTGACCGGTCTCCCGTTGGCGTACTACGCCGCCCGGTACAACCTGGACCTCGACCTGATCACCCGGGGCTCCGGATTCGGCTACTACGGCTCGGTGGTCACCAACGTCATCTTCGCCTCGTTCACGTTCATATTCTTCGCCCTCGAGGGCTCGATCATGGCCCAGGGATTGAAACTCGGGCTGCACATACCCCTGTGGCTCGGCTACGCCTCCTCCACATTGATCGTGTTGCCGTTGGTGATCTACGGCATGAAGGCGCTGGCCAAGATGCAGCTGTGGACCACCCCGCTGTGGCTGTTCCTCATGGTGGTGCCGATGGTCTACCTGCTGATCTCGCACCCGGACTCGGTGAACACCTTCCTGGCCTACGGCGGTAAGGACAAACAAGGCGTCAATTTCGGTTCGGTGATGCTCGCCGCCGGGGTCTGCCTGTCACTGATCGCGCAGATCGCGGAGCAGATCGACTACCTGCGCTTCATGCCGCCGCGCACCCCGGAGAACAGCCGCCGCTGGTGGTTCGCGGTCATCACCGCCGGGCCCGGCTGGGTCGTGTTCGGTGCGATCAAGCAGGTGATCGGGCTGTTCCTGGCGGTCTACCTGATCGGCAACATCGCGGACGGCGCCGGCGTGGCCAACGAACCCGTGCACCAGTTCCTCAGCATCTACGACAACATGATGCCGCACGGCGCCGCGCTGGCCCTGGCCGTCATTCTCGTGGTGATCAGCCAGATCAAGATCAACGTCACCAACGCCTACTCCGGGTCGCTGGCCTGGACGAACTCCTTCACCCGGGTCACCCGCACTTACCCCGGCCGCCTGGTCTTCGTGGCGTTCAACCTCGCGGTCGCGTTGGCCCTGATGGAGGCCGACATGTTCAGCGTGCTGAACACGATCCTCGGCTCCTACGCCAACTGCGGCATGGCCTGGATCGTCGCGGTCGCCTCGGACATCGTGTTCAACAAGTACCTGCTGAAGCTCTCGCCCAAGAAGCCGGAGTTCCGCCGCGGCATGCTCTACGCGATCAACCCGGTCGGCTTCGTCTCGATGGGCCTGGCCGCGATCCTGTCGGTGGGGGCGTTCTTCGGCTGGTTCGGTTCCTGGATCAAGCCGTACTCCCCGATCGTGGCGGTGGTGATCGCGCTGGTGCTGCCGCCGGTGCTGGCCATTGCCACCAAGGGCAAGTACTACCTGCGCCGCACCGACGACGGCATCGCGCTGCCGATGTACGACGAGTACGGCAACCCGTCCGGGGTCGAATTGACCTGCCACGTCTGCCACGTCGATTACGAGCGGCCGGACATGATGGCCTGTGCGAACCATGGCGCGCACATCTGCTCGCTGTGCTTGAGCACCGACAAGACCCGAGCGCACCTGTTGCCCGCTCAGATCTGAGCACCCGTCAGGTAGGCGCCCCGGCCGGACAATCGTCAGGCCGGGGCGCCGGCCGCGATTATCTAGCCGCAGAATCGCCGGCCGTCGCTGGTGAACGTGCCGTCGCCGACCCGAACGACCCAACCACACGGCTCGGGCACCTGAGGTTGGCCGACCGCGAACGAGAGCGGATAGGTCAGGCCGTCGAGGTCGTTCTGCCGCACCCGGGACAGCGCGTCGATGATGCCGGCGCTGGTCACCCGGTCGGCCGCAAACGCGGCCTTGGCCTGCTCGAAGAGCTTCGCCGCGCCCCAGCCATTGATCGAGGACGAGTCGAAGGCAGTGTCCGGTGAGTACCGCTTGAGGGTGGCCTGGTACTCCCGGATCGGCACGCGATCGGCGAGGAACCACGGCAGCAGTGGTTGGGCAACGACCGCACCGCGCAGGTTCGGGTCGCTCGCGAAGTCCAGGGTTGACTGGACCGAGGTACAGACGATCAGCGGGTGGTAACCGACCCGGGCGCACGAGTCGGCGATGCGGTGGATGCCGGTCGACTCGAAGGACACGGCCAGCACGTCCACCTTCGCCCGCTGGGCGCTCAAGCACGGGGCGGTGAAATCCACGTTGAGCAGCGAGGCCTGGCCGCTGTAGACGACGTTGAAGCCGATCGCCCTGCCCCGCTCGGTGAACCGTTGGCCGGCCGTGCCGCAACCGGCGACCTCCTGACACACCAACGTGCCCAGGTTCTTCTTGCCCGCGGGCAACGCCACCTTGCCGCCGGCGATGACCGTCATGTCGAACAGCGGCGCCGCGGACACCGCGTGGTTGAAGTAGTTCGGGGCGTCGTAGGTCTGGTTCTCCCCGCCGTCCTGCCCGATGACCGGGATGCCCTTCTGCACCACGTAGTCCTTGCTCGCCTGTCCGGTGAGCAGCGCGTCCTGGAACACGATGGCGATCACGCCGTCCTGCTCGACAAGCTTGCGCACCAGCGACAGATGGCGGCTGGGGTCCCCGCCATCGTCGGACACGATGTACTTGACGGGGTGACAGGCCAGCCCGCCGGCCGCGTTCTGCGCCGCAACCCACGCCTGCACCGCACGCACGCCACCGATCAGCGCCGCGCCCAGGGGTCCGCTCTGCTCGCCCACCGTGCCGATCACGATCGGCGGCTTCGGGCCGGTGCACGCGGGTTGCGCCGCGGGTACACCTTGCGGCAGGCCGTTGACGGGTGAACGCGTCGCGGCGCCGGTGGACTTGGTGGACCCTGCGGGCGCGCCGACCTTGGCCACCGTCGGTGCGCCCGGGCCTCCGGCATCGGGGGCAGCAGTTCGGCCGGCCGCCATAGTGGACCGGGGCGGCGCCGCGACGGGTCCCGCGGGCGCGTCCACCGCCGTGCCGCCCGCTGCCGGGTCGCTCCGCACGACGGCCGACGCGGGTTCGAGCCCGGCTCCGACACGAAGCTTTTCGGCGCTCAACTGGTTGGCGCATCCGGAGAGGAGCACCGCGGCGGTCGCCATTGCGGCGAGGCAACGGATCACCGTGGCTGTCTCCTGGCCACGACGTCGAAGCTCAACTGAATCCGCCGGGAAACACCGCCGAGCCGATGCAGCATCCGCAACGGCGTCCGGTCGAAGCTGCCGGTCAGCCGAGCCTGCAAGGTGCCGTCCGGCGAGACCACGAGGGACTCCAGCGCCAGCGGAACCTCCGCCGACCTGCCTCGGGCGTGCAGGGTTGCCACCACCGTGTCGGCGTCGAGCGCGACCGCAGGGATGACCAGCCGAATCTCCGGGTTCGCCGCCGCGTGCAGATAGTGCTTGTACCGCAGGTGCCAGTCACGGGCCTTCATCCCGGTGGCGATGCTGGCCGCGTCGGCCGAGCCCTCGGCTGCGATCTTCCCGTCAGCGACGGAAATGCTCCCGGCCCGCGCCCGGAGGGTTCCCTTTACCGGGAGCAGCAGGAAGGCCGTGGCCCCGAAGGAGAACACGCTCTGCGCGGTGTCCAGCACGTACTCGCCGTCGGGCACAGCGTCGGCTCCGGTAGCCACAGGTCGGCTCCTCTCGTGCCTCAGTCCGACGAGACGAGGTCCAGCGCGCGCAACGCGGTGATCTCGTTGCGCTCGAGGTGCTCGTGCATCGCCGCTGCGACCGCATCGACGTCGCGGGCGCGATAGATGTCGATCAAATGCCGGTGGCTGTGCTCGCGGCGGTCGTGCTCGGCCGGGTCCGGGTCCAGGCGTCCGAACCCGATCCGGATGTAGCGCTCCGCCGCGCGCCACAGCGTGGTGAGCACCCGGGTGTCCCATTCCGTCATCGCCGGGGCCAGCAGGGCCAGGTGAAATGCATGGTGCGCCTCATAAATCGCGTCGATGCCGACGTCCGGGCGCCCGAACTCCGTGGTCTGCGCCTCCAACTGATCGAGTTCGGCGGCACTGAGCAGCGTGCACGCCCGGCTTGCGATCTCCGGTTCGAGTTGGTGTCGCAGCCGATAGATGCCGTCCAGATCGGCCCGGTCCAGCGGCGAGACCACTGCGCTGCGGCCGGGACGAGTGACGACCAGGCCCTCGCCCTCCAGGCTCCGCAGCGCTTCTCGCACCGGAATGAAGCTGACGTTGAGCATGGACGCGATCTCGCGCAACGAGAACTCGCTGCCGGGGGCGAGAGTGCCCGCGAGGATGGATCGGCGCAGCTCAGCAGTTACCTGGCCCACCACCGAGCGCGTTTCGATCGGCCGGACCGCCGCGTCGGAGACCGTCATCGGGGGTTCCTCATCTTCTCCAGCGGCCCACCGACGGCCGGTTGCTATCAAGGATATCGGGATGGGCCCTCCCAACCGGCCAAGAACGATGCGCGGTTTGTGCAGGTCAACCAGCACAGAGCCAGTCATCGACCGAGAATGACCGCGAAAGCGTCGCCGAGAGCATCGACTGCGTCGGAGCTCGCCTCGGTTGCCCGGAACGCGACGAAGTTGTCCGGGCGGACGAGCAGCGCCCCGCCGTCGGAGATCTGCCGCAGCGCGGCCCAGGAACCCTCGACGTCGGCGTAATCGCCGCCGGCGCCGATCGAGGCAACGGCGATGTCGACGCCGAACCGCGTCGCGGCCTCCTGGGCCGCCTTCGCCCAGGCCTCACCGTCCGCACCGGTGATCAACGCGAATCCGCCGGTGCCGACCAGGTCGTGGGTCGAGATTCGCTGCCCGCTGCGCTCGATCCACGCATGCGGCAGTCGGTGACCCGGTCGAGTGGTAGGCCGGTACTCGCGTCCGCTGGGGTCCCGGGTCGGAAGCTCGGTGCCGTCCGGAACGACCGCACCCTCGGCGTAGGACAAACCAATCTCGACGTCGTGGGCCTGGAACTCCCAGGTCTGGGTGTTGATGCAGACCTCGGCGCGGTGCCGCAGCGCGTCGCCGATGAGGCCAGGTGAGAAGAGAGCGTGGAATGCGCCGGTGTTGACCTCCGGCGGTGCGCCCGGGATGAGACCGATGCCGGCATCGATGACGAAGTGGTTCATGAAGGCCAGCAGCGCCCAGTCCGCGCCGTGCGTGCTCACCGGCAGTCGCTCGGATTCGTAGCTCGTCAGCAGAGTGTCGGTGGCGTTGCCATGCACGACCTCGGCCAGCTTCCACGCCAGGTTGTGCGCGTCCTGGATGCCCGTGTTCAGCCCAAGGCCGGTGGTCGGGGGCTGGCGGTGGGCGGAGTCGCCGGCCAGGAAGATCCGTCCGTACTGCCACTGCTGGGCGACGATGCGGTCGAGGATCCAGTGACTGATCTTGTGCACCTCGAGTTCGAGGTCGGGCAGTCTCAGCAGATCGCGAAGGCGCGGAACGATCTTCTCCTCGTCGAACCGCTCCGGGTCGTTGGGCTGGAACGCGAAGTGGAACACCCACTCCTCGGACTTGCGCCCCCACGTCGGGCCCATCTGCACCATCGCGCCCGCGCCCCAGGAGTCCTTGCCCTCCGGGTTGAGGAACCAGGTGATCAACGACTCGTCGTCCCAGTACTCAGAGAGGTCGGCGCTGAAGTGGGTGCTGACCATGTCGAGCATCTCGGTCGGACCGGCCATCTCGGTGCCGAGCGCGGGGCCGAAGGTCCGGCCGCCGTCCGCTGCGATCAGGTACCGGGCCGCAATCGTGTAGCGCTCGCCGGCGGCGAGGTCGTGGACGGTGACCCGCACGCCGTCGGCGTCCTGTTCCCAGGACTCGACCTCGTGGCCGAACCGGATCGACTCCGGCGCGCGGCGCTCCGCCTCACCCTTGAGCAACGGCTCCAGGCGCAGCTGCGGATAGTTGCTCGCGGTTACCGGGCTGTCGGCGTCGTAGGTCGCGCGCAACGATCCGCCGCCAAAGGCGTCCATCGAGTGGATGATCTTGCGGTCGAGGGGGCCGTCCCCACCGAGCGAGGTGAGCCAGCGGACCTTGCCGAACTTCTCGATCGGGCAACCCACCTCGAAGACCGCGTCGGCGACCCCGTGCTGGCGGAAGACCTCCATGGTCCGTTGGTTCAGGTAGTGAGCCTTCGGCAGGTGTGAGGTCGTGTCCCGCCGCTCGACGAGCAGATGCTCCACGCCGAGGTTGGACAGGAAGATCGACGCGGACAATCCGCAGCCGCCGCCGCCGACGATCAGCACCGGGGTCTCGAGCACGGTCATGACCACTCCTTCGCCAGCTTCGTTCATGACGCCGATCACATTACGACCTGCTATCTGATATAACAAGACCGGATTTGTCTTGCCGTTATCACATATAGCCGTTAGCGTGACGGGCACCACCAAGGGCCGTTTTGTCCCGAGATTTCTCCCCACGCCCGGTGAGAGGGGTTCCGCATGGATCGCGTGTCACGTCGACGGCGCGGCCTCGGCGCCGTGACCGTATTGACCGCGTTCGCGCTGGTCAGCGGCTGCGCGAACAGCTTGTCCCACACGGAGTTGGTGGCGGCGGCGTCGGGTACCTCCGCCGCGGCACCCGGGCCGACGACCATCGACGCGGGGACGCCAGCAACGGTCGGTGGTGCGGCGGCCGCGCCGGTCGGCGCCACCGTTGCCGCCCCGGCGGCCTCCGGCGCCAACCTGCCCGTGGCACCGGCGGCGAGCGGCGCTGAGAGCGGGACCGTCGTACCCACCAAGGGCGTGGCGGCGACGAAGTCCGCCTCGGGCGCCACAACCGACAAGACGGGGACGCCCGGCAAGAAGGCCGCCTCCCCCAGCACCGCGTCAGCGAACATCCCGGTCTGCACCGGGCCGAAGTCCGTGATCATGGTCGGCGCGGTCGGTCAGCTCAGCGGCGTGCTCGGCAGCGCCTTCATCGGCGGCACTCGGGCAATCCAGGCCTGGTTGAGCAGGATGAACGCCGCCGGTGGCCTCGGCTGCCACCCGGTCAAGTATGTGACCGCGGACGACGGCGGTGACCCCGCCCGCAACCTCGCGCTGGTGCGCCAACTCGTCGAGCAGGACAAGGTCATCGCGCTGCTGTACAACACCGCGTTGCTGACCGGCCAGGCCAGCCGGGACTACCTGGTGAGCAAGAACATCCCGGTGATCGGCCAGGAGGGTGGCGAACTGTTCTGGGACAGCTCGGCGATCTTCTTCAACCACGGCACCTCGGGCCGCCCATTGATCGACTTCACGGTGATCGCCGGGGCGCGCGCCGCGTTGGCCGAGGGGAAGAAGAAGCTCGGCACCCTGACCTGCCAGGAAGTCTCCTACTGCAACACCGCGGACAAGTCCTGGGCCCAACTCGGAGCGCAGGTCGGGTTGGAGCCGGTGTACCGCGGACAGAGCTCACTGCTCACCGTCGACTTCACCTCGCAGTGCCTGGCCGCGAAGAAGGCGGGCGTGGAAGTCCTGGCGCTCGCCTTCGAATCGACGGGCATTCACCGCATCGCGCAGTCGTGCGCCAGCGTGGGCTATAAGCCGATGATCGTCTGCACCTCGGTGCAGTCGAACCTTGACTTCGTCGACGACCGCAACCTCGACGGCGTGGTGATCGCGCAGCCGTACCTGCCGTGGTTCCTCAACGACCGGCCGGCCATTCAGATCTTCCAAACAGTGCTGCGGCAGTTCGCCCCCGGCTTGCCCTTCGATTCGGCATCCATCAACGGATGGACCGCGGCACAGCTCTTCTCCCGCGCCGAGAAGGCCTTCGCCGCCGACACCGTGACGAGCAAGGGGATTCTCGACGCACTCGCCACGATCAAGAACGAGGACCTGGGCGGCCTGACGTATCCGCTGTCGTTCAGCCCCGGCAAGGCCCAGGACACCAAGAGATGCGGGTGGATCATGAAGGTGCAGGGCGGAAAGTTCACCAGCGATGGCAAGCGGTTCTGCGGATGACCGCGGCGACGATGAAGCGACGCACGCTGAGCTACGGCGTGGTCGGACTGTTGCTGGCCGCTGCGCCGTTCCTGTCCGGAGGCGCTGCCCGGGCCGACGCCCCGCTGAGCTTCAACGCCTCCGCCTCGGCCGACCCGGTGCGGGTGCTGACCACGATCGCGAACTTCCCGGCGACGAAGTCGCCGGTGGACAGCGGCGGTCCCTCGGCCCAGGCCACCTTGAGCACGACGAACGGCGGCACCGCGTACTCCGCCGCGCCGGACCCGGGCAGCTTCTTCACCTCGCTACCCACCATCGGCGCCGGCGTAGCCGCGCAGAACGGGCTCGTCTTCCCGTTCAACGTGCCGCCGTACCCGCTGGCGATCCGCGCCGACGATCAGCAGCCCAGCCAGAGCGTGGGTGCCGGCGGCTACGAGTTGAACGCGGACGTGGCCCCGTCCAGTGCGGTGGCCCGGACCCAGACCGGCGCGCAGAGTCCGGGCGGCAACGTCGCCCTGTCGCTTGCCAATGCCGAGATCACCTCCACCGCTCAGGGCGTCAAGGCCGAGGCCGTCTCCGACATCCAAAGCCTCACCGTCGGGCCGCTGACCCTGGCCGGGATCCGCTCGGTGGCCGGCGTCATCTCCGACCAGACGGGGTCGTTGACGCGCAGTTCGTCGTTCAGCGTGGACGCCGCGCGGATCGGGACACTGCCGGTGGGCCTGGCACCGGACGGCTTCACGGTGGCGGGCCAACCGGTTCCAGCGGCCGATCAGAAGACGATGAACGACACGCTTGCCGCCTCGGGGATCTCCCTGACCCAGTTTCCCGCACACCAGACCGACACCGGGCTGGTCGGGGCCGGCTTGGTGGTCACGCAGAAGTTCGACTCACCACAATTCGGCGCCACTCAGATCGCTTACCGGATCGGCGGTGTCGCGGTCAGCCTGCAGGCCTCCGCGCCACTCGGGGCGAGTACCTCCGCCGCTACGCCGGCCGCCCCGGCGACGGTTCCCGGCGCCGCACTCGGCCTGGGTGCGCTCAACCCCGGCCCCATGGCGTCGGGTGGGCTCGCGACTGACGTGGTGTCAGATCCTGCGGCCCCGGCCGGCGCTCCGACCCCCGAGATCCGGACGGTGCAGATGGTGCCGGCAAGTGCTCCGCTGCCCGTGTCGCCGGACGGGAATCTGCTCTATCTGGCCATCGTGATTGCCGGGCTGCTCGGGCTCGGCGTCACGCGACTGCTACGTGCTTCGGGGTGAGTGATGAATCTGCTGCGGTGGTGCCGCAACGAATGGGAGCGCACGAGCGCGGTGATGCTGATCGGGGCCGGTCTCGTCGTGTTCGTGCTGGGCTGGGTGGGCCAACAGGACAAGGGCCTGGTGACCGAGCAGATCCCCTACGTCGTGTCCGGGGCGATGTTCGGCCTGCTGCTGATCATCCTCGGCGCCACGATCTGGCTCTCCGCCGATCTGCGCGACGAGTGGGTCAAGCTGGACCGGTTGGAGGAGGCGGTGACCCGGACCGCCGCCGCACTGGAGACCAGTGAGAGCACCGCCGCCACCGCCGCCACCGCCACGCCGGGTGGGCACCGGGCGCTGAGCGCGGAGGCTCGCCCCGCGTCGGTGGAGATGGCCCGGTGATCACGGCCAACCCCGCTCGAACGCTCGCCGGGCCGTGGCGGGAAACGCAGGTGCGCGTGGTCTGCGCCGCGCAACTGCTCGCGGTCGCCGCCGTCCTGATCGCTACGGCCGGCTCGGCGCATACCGCCAGTTTCGACGAGCAGACGAACTGGTTGACGGTGGCAGTGGCGGGGCTCGCCCTGGCCGTCGTGGTGAGCGCGGCCTGGCTGCTGCACGGTCGTCGCCGCCTCGTCCGCCGTCGCGCGGGCCTGACCACGTCGATCGCCGTGGCGTTCGACCGTCCGGCCGCCGGGCCCGGTGTCCACCTCGCGCCGGTCGCGACGGCACAGATGAGCCACTACCACCGGGAGACCTGCCAACTCGTGCGCGGCAAGGGCGCCGAGCCTGCCTCGGTCATCGAGCACCGCCGGGCCCAGCGCACGCCGTGCGCGGTCTGCAGGCCGTGATGCTTGCTTTCATCATCGTCGGGCTGGTCACCGGCTCGATTTACGGGCTGGCCGGTGTCGGACTCGTGCTGACCTATCGCACCACCGGCATCCTCAACTTCGCCCACGGGGCGATCGGGGCGGCGGCCGCCTACCTTTTCTACGACCTGCACGTGACCCACGACGTGCCCTGGCCGATCGCAGCCGTGGTGGCCATCGGGCTCTTCGGGCCCGCGGTGGGCCTGATCATCGAGCGGGTCACCCGCGGGTTGGGTCGGGCGCCGGTCGCCACGATCATCGTGGCGACCATCGGCCTGCTGATCGCCACGCAGGGGCTGATGTACATCGTCTTCGGCGACGACTTCCACCGTTTCCCGCAGGTGCTGCCCGAGGATTTCGTCACGATCAGCGGCGTCCAGGTCACCTACGCCCAGATGATCACCGTGGCAATCACGGTGGCAATCACGGCTGGGTTGAGCGCCTTCCTGCGCTTCAGCCGTTCCGGCCGGAACATGCGGGCGGTCGTGCACTCCCCCGAACTGCTCGACCTGACCGGCACGCCACCGGCGCCGGTACGAATCCTGGCCTGGTGCATCGGCTGCACGATGGCGGCACTGTCCGGAGTACTGATCGCACCGACGATTACCCTCGACGCGGCGTTGCTCTCCCTGCTCGTCGTGCAGGCCTTCGGTGCGGTCGCGCTCGGACGGTTCGAGAGCCTGTGGCTCACCTACGCCGGTGGCCTGGGGATCGGGGTCACGGCCTCGCTGCTGACGAAGTACTTCGGCGACCGGCCGCCGTTGAATGGCCTGCCGAGTTCGGTCCCGTTCATCGTGTTGGTCGCGGTGCTGATGCTGGTGCCCGCACGGCGGCTGCCGGTGCCACTGGGCCGGATCGGCGGCTCGGCGCCCTCGGGCCGCGGCCTGCCGCCGATCGCCCGGGGCGTGCTGCTCGCGGCCGGTGCGGCCGCCGTGGTGATCATCCCGTTCACCGTGGGCCCGCGGCTGCCGGTGTACACCAACGCATTGATCTTCGTGATCCTCTTCCTGTCGCTGGCGATGCTGCTGAACACCTCGGGACAGATATCGCTCTGCCACGCCGCATTCGTCGCGATCGGCGCCTCGACGTTCAGCCATCTGACGGCCGATCACGGATTCCCTTGGCTGCTCGCCTTGCTCGGCGCGGGGCTGGTGGTGGTACCGGTGGGCGCCCTGCTGAGCCTGCCCGCGATCCGACTCTCCGGGCTCTATCTCGCGTTGGCGACCTTCGGCTTCGGCATCCTCATGCAGCAGGTTGTCTACGGCACCTTCCTGATGTTCGGTGACCGCCCGTTCCTGCAGGCGCCACGGCCGCAGTTCGCCGGCATTCACGGCACTGGCGACCGCACGTTCTACTTCGTGGTGCTCGCCCTGGTCGTGGTGAGCGCGGTTGCCTTGACCGCGGCCGGCCGGGCCCGATTGGGCCGGCTGTTGCGGGCGATGAGCGATTCCCAAATCGGGTTGACCACCAACGGGTTGAGCGTGAATGTCAGCAAGATCCTGGTGTTCAGCATCTCCGCGTTCTTCGCCGGCATTTCCGGAGCGCTGTTCATCGCGCTGAGTGGGACGGCATCGCGCGACGTCGGCTACGGCCCGCTGCAGTCGCTGACGTGGCTGGCGGTGCTGGCAATCTGCGGCGGCGGCCTGGTCCTGCCCTCGGCGTTGGCTGCGGTCGCTCTGGTGATCGTGCCGTCGTACTTCACCGGGATCTCGCAGAACTACCAACTGCTCATCTTCGGGTTGGGCGCCACCGTCGTGTCCCTGGTGGCGCGCAGCGGCATCGACTGGCCGGGGATCTTCGCCCGACTGGCCGCGCGGTCCGCCGACCGGTGGCAGCGCAACCCGCTGCGCCGCCCCGCCGCGGTTCCTCGCCGGCCCCGCCCG
>Ga0137412_10002680_pt1 | contig 14104 bp, 10 predicted proteins | sample CZODoug2_1_16fun_FD_122160 | JGI IMG/M metagenome (GOLD analysis project Ga0137412, IMG submission 122160) | Vadose zone soil fungal communities from Angelo Coast Range Reserve, California, USA - CZODoug2_1_16fungal (Hybrid Assembly) | ecosystem: Environmental > Terrestrial > Soil > Vadose zone... | reverse complement strand
CAGCCCCGAAAAATCCACCTTTGCCGCGGCGTCACCATCCGCCTGGCGCCCGAAGTCGAACTCGGCGCGAAACTCGGGCGTAAGACGTACCACTGCGGCGAACGGTTTTCCGACCCGGCTGCGGAAGCCCGTCAGAGGGCCCACCGAGCGCTTGGTTATCAGCGTCTCGATCTCTTCAGGGGCGAACTCGCGGCTCGACACGACTTTCCAGATCGAAAAATCGCATTTCTGGCATTTGAACTTGCGATAGTTTTCCTGCACTCTGCCGCCGCACTTCGGGCACGGAGTCTTCAGCGTAAGGAACACGGTATCGGGAATGTCCCCGCGCTTGATGCGGGAAACCATTTCCCGGGTGAGATCGACGATGTGATCCATGAATTCGCTGCGCGGCAGCGTCCCGTGCTCCATCTGTTTCAGCTTGAATTCCCAGTTGCCGGTGAGCTCGGGCGAGCACAACTCGTTGACGCCGAAATGGCGCAGCGCGAAAAGGAGCGACGACGCCTTGGGTGTCGGCTGAAGCTCGCGACCGATACGGTGGACATAGTCTTCGTAGATCAGACCCTCGATGATCTGCGCACGGGTTGCGGGAGTGCCCAGTCCCTTCTCGCTCATCGCTTCGCGCAGGTCCTCGTCCTCGACCAGTTTTCCGGCGCCTTCCATCGCCGAGAGAAGGGTCGCTTCGGTGAACCGCGCCGGCGGCTTCGTCTGGTTGGCGCGAACTTCCACCTCGCGTGCGCGCACTTTCTCTCCATTTTTGATTGCGACAAGGCTTGAAGACTCGCCCGTTTCCGCCTCCTTGCCGTAGACCTCGAGCCAGCCGGCCTGGGTCATCACCCGGCCCTCGGTCTTGAAAGCTTCGCCTTCGACGCGGGTGATTCGCGTCGTGACGAGATACTCGGCTGCCGGGAAGAACACGGCGAGAAAACGCTTCACGACCAAATCGTAGAGCTTCCCTTCCGCCTCGGAGAGATGCCCGGGTCTCTGCATCGTCGGGATGATTGCGAAGTGGTCGGAGATCTTTTTGTTGTCGAATATGCGTTTGTTCGGCTTGACCCAGCCTTTCTTGAGTATCTGGGCTGCGTGGCGCGAGTAGCCCGATTTCTGCGCAACGAGCGTGTCGAGCGTCTTCTTCACCGTGCCGAGATAGTCCTCGGGCAGCGCGCGAGAATCCGTCCGCGGATAAGTGAGAGCCTTGTGCCTTTCGTACAGGGCCTGCGCCAGTGCGAGCGTGGTCTTGGCTGAGAAGCCGAAGCGGCCGTTCGCTTCGCGCTGCAGGCTCGTGAGGTCGTAGAGCAGAGGGGAGAGCTGCGATGTCGGTTTCGCCTCCTCGGTGGCGACGCCCGGCTTCCCCAGGCACTTCTCGCGGATAGCCGCCGCTTGCTTCTCGTCCCAGAGCCTCTCGGGCCTTGCCTCGCTGTCTTCCTTGGCTTTGCGGAAGCCCTCGTCGAACCAACGGCCGGCATATTCGCCCTGCGCGGCGGCAAACGTGGCGTGGATCTCCCAGTAGTCGCGCGCCTTGAAACTGCGTATGCGATCCTCGCGCTCGACGAGAATCGCGAGCGTCGGTGTCTGCACACGGCCGACCGTGGTCTTGTAGAACCCGCCTTCCTTCGAGTTGAAAGCCGTCATGGCGCGCGTGCCGTTTATGCCGATGAGCCAGTCGGATTCGGAGCGGCACACCGCCGCGTCGGCCAATGGGCGCAACTCGCGGTCCCCGCGCAGTTTCTCGAAACCTTCCTCGATGGAGTTTTGCGTCATCGATTGCAGCCACAAACGCTCGATAGGCTTCTTGTTGCCGGCATGCTGAACGATATATCGGAAAATCAACTCGCCTTCCCGGCCCGCATCGCATGCGTTTATCACCCCGGTCAAATCCTTGCGCCGGAGCAGCTTGACGAGGAGCTTGAGACGCTCCTCGCTGCGCTCGATCGGCTTCAGATCGAAGTGCGGTGGAATCACGGGCAGGTTGGCGAAAGACCACTTGCCTCGTTTGACCTCCACGCCTTCGGGCGGAACGAGCTCCAGCAGGTGGCCGATCGCCGACGAGAGTACGTAGTCGCGGCTTTCGTAGTAGTCGCCGTGGCGCGTAAAGCCGCCCAAAGTGCGGGCGATGTCATTCGCCACTGAAGGCTTTTCGGCGATGATGAGTTTCTTGGCCACGGAAAGGAAAAGATTTCGAAAGAAGAGACGACAGGATTCGAGGCCGTCTCCACGCGACGCGCAGAATGATAAGTGTAATCGGAACGTGAAGCAAGAAATTGCCGCTCGCGGAGGCCCGGCCCCGCGAGCGAGGCCCTGCGCTAGTGCATTTGGCGTTTCTCGCCGTCGGGGATCAACTCGTCGAGAATCAGCGCGTCTACGTTGCCCCGGCGCGTCCAAAGCACCATCAGAACGATGACCTTGAGCTTGTCCAGGCCGACGACCTCGCTGGGCAACGCCATCCCGCACTCGATGATGAGCTCGCGCAACAGCGGCGTGAGGACTTTCGCGCTTTCAAGAAAAGCGATGAACCCCCGGCTTTCCAACGACAACTTGGCCGCTTCGTCTGCAGAATATCCGCGGAAGGACGGTCGTGCGTCCAGAGACTCCGGAAGGCCCTCCTTGGGCAGGTCGGTGAGGATGTTCAGCCAGTCCAGCGCGTCCTGGATGTCGTCATTCTCGAAGCCGGCGGCATGCAGCTTGCGCTCGAGGGTATCCTGATCGGGGTAGGTTTCCGTCTGGTAGTAATTCTCGAAAAGGTAGACAAGTACGTCGAACATTTTCTATGAATCCTCAACGGACACGTTGGTATAGACCTCCGGGGAGGCCGGCTACTTTTCCTTCCAACTCCAACCGCAGCAGAATGGACGATACGATTTCGGCCGTCAAGCCGCTGCGCGCGATCAGGCCGTCGATATCGCAGGGATCGAAACCCATCTTGTCGAGCAAGTCGTGACCTGAGCTCGGTTGCGGCGATCTCGTTTCCGGTACAACCGCAGCGCCGAGCTCCTCGAGAACGTCTTGCGCGCTCTCGACCAGCTTCGCTCCCTGTTTGATAAGCGCGTGACAGCCCCTTGAGAGCGGCGAATGGATCGAACCGGGGATGGCGAGCACTTCACGGCCCTGTTCCGCGGCGAGGCGCGCGGTGATGAGCGAGCCGGAATCGAGGGCGGCCTCGACGACGAGACAACCGCGGGCAAGACCCGAGATGAGCCGGTTGCGCCGGGGAAAATTTCCCGCGGTGGGCGGTGTGCCGAGCGGGAATTCGGACACAAGCGCGCCCCGCAACAGGATTTCCGCTGCGAGCGGCTCGTTGCGGCGTGGGTAGACGATGTCGATACCCGTGCCCAGTACCGCGACGGTGGATCCTCGTCCCTCCAGTCCGCCGCGGTGTGCGGCGCTGTCCACACCGATAGCCAGGCCGCTCACGATGACCAGACCAGCCTCGCTGAACGCTCGCGCGAAGCTCTGCGCATTGTTCAGTCCCTGCGGTGTCGCGTTTCGGCTGCCGACCACGGCAAGCGCCGGGGATGAAAGGAGCATCGCGTTGCCGGCAACATAGAGTAAGGCGGGTGGATCGGCGATTTCCAGGAGTTGCTTGGGATAGTCGGTGTCGGCAAGGGTCAGCACCTTGTGCTCGGGGCGGGCAGCCCATCGGAGCGCTTTTTCGACTTCGGGGCCGCTCTTTCGCTCGAGGATGCCCGCAGCAAGCGCCTCGGGCACGACGCGACAGAGTTGCGATCGCGTCGCTTTCAATACCTCGGTTGGAAGACCGAAGGTGGAAAGCAGGGCCCTGAGTCTCTGGCCACCGAGGCCGGGAACCAGGCTGAGCTCGATCCAGGCGGCCAAGTCTCCTGAATCGTTCATTCGGGAAGCCTCGCCGCGGACCGGATTCTGATCAGGGGTTCTGAACGATATCTCCGCCTTGCACCGGCCGTGAGCTCTCCATTACCAGCGCATAGGAAACCGAATCGAAGGTACGGAAGATGAAGACCAGGCCGTAGCGCTCCGGGGGCAGTTGAATGGCCGGGGAGCGGTCGCGCGATTTCAGATAGTCCTTTTGATCGTAGATCACGACGTTGCGGTAGACGGCAAGCACGTGTCCGACTTCCAAACCGTCGCGCGTACCTCTGTTGATGGAGATGATCGAATCGCGTCCACCCATGCTGGTAGCGAGCGCATCGTAAAGTCCCATGATGCGCCCGCTTACCGCGGAGCTCGGCGCATGAGGCACATAGTGGGGGATGGTCGGCGGGGGCGCCGGGATGAGCCGATCTCCCGCGGAAATCTCCTTTTTGGAATTCACGATTTGCACCGTGGCGGGTTCCCCGGCCCGCGTCACGCGGGCCGTACCCAGGAACACGGCCTCGAAACCCAGGGTTCTCTGATTGTCGGGGTCCACCAGCGCTTGCCCCGCACGATAGACGTGCCAGACGCGCGTGTCGGTGCCACCGAAACCACTGACGTAGGCCACATTGCCCGCGCCTACGTTGACCCGATTTTCCTCGGTGGCGATAATGCGCGGGGCCCTGTCGAGGCCGCCTTCCTCGATGATCAATGGCTGCGTCAGGAACGGCTCGATAACCTTCGGCGAAATGGCGGGTATCGCCTCCCCCTTCAGGGGCTGGGCATAGATGCGCGGCTGGAGTTTTCCCCCTCCCACACCGGCCGCCCCGGGGCCTCCGCCGTCGGCACCGCCGGCATCGCTGATGCGCAATTGCGGCGGCGATACGCTCCGGTCGAGCACGAGGACATCGCCCGGGGAGATGTTGTGCGGATTTCTGATCTGCTCCTGGTTCATGCGCCAGATTTCCGGCCAACGCCACTGATCGCTGAGGAATTTGGTGGCGATGCTCCAGAGGGTGTCGCCCCTTTGGACGACGTAGCGGTCCGGCGCCGTTTCCTTTACCTGCAGGTCGCTCTGTGAGTCGCCCTGTGCAAGCGCCAACAACCCTGCGCTCGCCAGGGCGAGCGCCAGGAGAGCTGTGATAGACTTTTGCATGACCGCCTCGTCTGGATTTAGCCGCCGTCGCCGCTATATTAACTTTTGCGGCCGGCTTTTTACAGTTCGCATTAAATTCTGCATCTAATTCTTTCAATTTGCAAGTATTTATGCCGTTGCTAGACATCATCCACTATCCCGATCCGAGGCTCTACAGGAAGGCCACCCCGGTCTCGGAGGTCGACGAATCGGTTCGTACTCTGGTCCGAAACATGGCTGAAACCATGTACGCCGCACCCGGGGTGGGTCTCGCGGCAACGCAGGTCGACGTGCACAAGCGGGTGATCGTCATCGATGCTTCCGAAGGCAGAAATGATCTCTTGGTTCTGATCAACCCGGAAATCGTCAGCCGGGAAGGCACCCAATATTGCGAGGAAGGCTGCCTGTCGGTTCCTGGAATCTACGAGCCGGTCGAGCGCGCCGAGCGCGTCACCGTGCGCGCGCTCGATCTGGACGGAAAGCCTTTCACCCGCGTCGCAGACAAGCTCCTGGCGATCTGCGTCCAGCACGAAATGGATCACCTTGAGGGCAAAGTCTTCGTTGACTATCTGTCGCGCCTCAAGCAGCAGCGCATCAAGGCCAAGCTTCAAAAACAATTCCGCAAAACCGCCTGAGGCGTCATTCGACAACTGTCGGAGCGCCTTTCGCGCAAGCCCTGAGCGGGTGCCGCCTCCGTGAATGTCCTCTTCGCCGGCACTCCTGAATTTGCGGCACGGTGCCTCGAGGGGCTGCTCGGGTCCCGCCATCGCGTGGCCGGCGTGATGACGCAGCCGGATCGACCTGCGGGGCGCGGTCTTGCGCTGGCGCCATCACCCGTGAAGAGACTTGCGGCGGCGCGAGGCATTCAGGTCGTCCAGCCCGCGAGCCTGCGGGAGGCGCACTCGCAAGCGGAGCTCGAAAGCTTCCGAGCCGACGTTATCGTGGTTGCCGCTTACGGATTGATTCTGCCGCAACGGGTGCTCGAGCTTTCCCGGTACGGGGCAGTCAATATCCACGCGTCCCTCTTACCGCGATGGCGCGGCGCAACGCCCATTCAGCGGGCGCTGCTCGCCGGTGATCGGGAGACAGGGATATCGATCATGCAGATGGATTCGGGACTCGACACGGGCCCGGTGCTGATGCAGGAAAAAATTCCGATCTTGGAAGACGATACCACGGGCACGCTGCACGATCGGCTCGCGGAGCTCGGCGCAAAGCTCATCGTGCAGACCCTGGATGCGCTCGAAGCCGGCGAGGTCAGGGCGGCGCCCCAATCCGCCGAGGGGGTGACGTACGCAGCCAAACTCGGCAGGGGCGAAGCTCGCGTGGACTGGCGCGAGAGTGCCGTGAGCGTCAATCGCCGGGTTCGCGCATTCAATCCATCACCGGGCGCGGATGCGCGCGTGCGCGGAGTGGAGCTCAAGATCTGGCGTTGCGCTACGGCCGCGGGCCAGGGAAAACCAGGTGAGGTCCTGAGCGTTGGCCCGCACGGCTTGGGCGTCGCCTGCGGGGAAGGCGTCCTGCTTGTAACCGAGTTGCAGCGCTCCGGGGGAAAGCGATTGCCTGCCACAGAATTTCTGAGAGGATTTCCGCTTTCGGAAGGCGAGCGTTTCGAATCGCAGTAACAAGGGCGCTCAGACGCGCTGCGCCTATAATGCAAAGCAACGCCCGTGACCTTGCGCAGTGCATCCGTGTCCACCGTTTCCGCCGGCCCCTCCCTCGCTGAGGCTTTTGTTGCGGCAGCGGAAGCGATCGGGCGCGTCTCCGGAGGGGAGAGTCTCAACGCTGCGCTCGCCGATCTGAAGCGCCGTGCGCCGGCGCAGACCCTTGCTGCCGCAGCACAGGATCTTTGCTATAACGCACTGCGGAGCTACGGGGTGGTCGACGTGGCCCTGGAACGACTGCTGCAGAAACCACTCACGGATTCCCCGGTGCGTGGCTTGCTGCTTACCGCGCTCGCCGAGCTCACAGCGCGGCCGCACTCCGCGCACGCGGTCGTGCATCAGGCGGTGGAGGCAGCCGCTTTGCTCGGGCACTCGCGCGCGAAGGGACTGGTCAACGCGGTGATGCGTAACTTTCAGCGCCGCATGCCCGAGCTGCTCTCGGATATCGAAGCTACCGAGCCTGGCCGTTACCGCCATCCGCAATGGTGGATCGACGCGCTGCGCCTGGCCTATCCGCACGAGTGGGAGTCCGTCCTTCTGGAGTCGAACCGACATCCGCCCATGGTTTTGCGCGTAAACCGGCGACGGCTCCCGGCGAAGGCGTACCTGGAGAAGCTGGACCGAGCTGGAATTCCCGCGCGGTCGCTCGGACAAGATGCGGTGCTGCTCGAAAAGCCTTGCCGGGTCGAGCGCCTCCCGGGATTTGCGGCAGGCGAGGTCTCCGTGCAGGATGCCGGCGCTCAACGGGCAGCGCCGCTTCTGGACGTTCGCGACGGGATGCGGGTGCTCGATGCCTGCGCGGCACCAGGGGGCAAGACCGGACACCTGCTCGAGCTTGCAGAGTGCGATCTCCTCGCAGTGGACGCGGACGGCGCACGGGCGCGGCGTATCGCCGAAAATCTCTCCAGGCTGAAGCTCTGGGCGAAAGTCGAGGTCGGCGATTGCCGCAAGCCGGAGGGTTTCTGGGGAGGGAGGCCTTTCGAGCGCATTCTTCTGGATGCGCCTTGCTCGGCATCGGGCGTGGTGCGGCGCCATCCCGACATCAAATGGCTGCGTCGCAAGACCGATGCATCCGAGTTCGGCCGTACGCAGACGGAGCTGCTGGAGGCCTTATGGCGAGTACTCGCCCCGGATGGTAAATTGTTGTACGCCACGTGCTCGGTGTTCCCCGAGGAGAACGGCGCTCAGGTGGACAGCTTTCTTCTGCGGCACGCGGAAGCCGAAATGCTCCCGCTTCCGGGACCCGCCGAAGGTGACGAACAGGGCCCGCGACTCTTCGAAGGCCAGATCCTGCCGAGCGCCGATAGCGACGGTTTCTTCTACGCCCTGCTGAAAAAGACCCGCACCTGAGCTCCAGAATGGTGAAAAACCTGCGTCGATTCGGTGCCGTGCTCGCGCTGGGCCTCGTTGCCTGGGCGCTCGCGCAGCCGGTCCAGGTGAACAACGCGGGGTTGGAAATAGCCGAGACGCGGTACTTTCTGAACGCGGATTTTCAACTTGATCTGACCGCTCCGCTTCTGGAGGCCCTGAACAACGGCGTGTCGCTCGGTTTCCTCGTGGAGTTCCAGCTCACGCGGCCGCGTTGGTATTGGTTCGACCAGAAAACCGCCTACGAAAAGCTGGAGCTGCGGCTTTCCTATCTGCCCTTGGCGCAACAATACCGGCTCTCGAGCGGGACGCTGCATCAGAACTTCCTCACGCTCGCAGAGGCGCTGGAGGCGCTCGGAAGGGTTCACGGCTGGCCGGTTCTCGCGCAGGATCAGGTCGACAACGGCCGAGCCTACGTCGCGGCGGTGCGGCTGCGCCTTGACCCGGCCCAGCTGCCCACGCCGTTCCGCGTGAGTGCGGTCACCAACCGCGAGTGGACGCTGGCGTCGGACTGGAAGCGATTCCCGTTCACGCCGCTCGCGCCGGTGCAGGAGGCGCGATGACCTACGTTCTCATCGCCAGCGCGGCGCTCGGCGGCATCCTGCTGTTCCTGCTCGCCGCGGCGACTGCCAACTCGCCTCTCTTCGCCGAGCACTATCCGCTGTTGCTCGGATTGAACGCGGCGATTGCCCTGGCGCTCCTTGGGCTCGTGGTGTATCAGCTGGCGATCCTCGCGCGGCAACGCCGCGCCAAGGTGTTCGGTTCGCTCCTCACTTTCCGGGTGCTCGTCATGTTTGCCTTGGTGGGGGTGGTTCCCGGGCTCCTCGTCTATACCGTGTCGCTGCAGTTCCTCGCGAAGAGCATTGAATCCTGGTTCGACGTGCGCGTCGAGCGCGCGCTGGAAGGGGGGCTCAATCTCGGCCGGACGGCGCTCGACGTCATGTTGAACGAGCTGCTGCTCAAGGCCCACGTCATGGCGCTCGATCTCTCCGAGACCCCGAGGCGCGAGCAACCCTCCGCGCTTGCTCGCCTGCGTGAGCAGGCCTACGTCGAAGAAGCCTTGCTCATGGCAGAAGGAGGACAGGTTTTGGCGCGGGCGAGCCGGGAAACCGGAAAGTCCGAGCCGCCCCTGCCGGGTGTGCAGGCGCTGCGCGATGCACGCCAGGTGCGCGGCTACAGCGCTGTCGAACCGGTGGGAGACAAGGGACTCCTGCTCCGGGTGATCGTGTCGCTCGAGAACCGGACGCGCACGGAAGATCCGCGCCTGCTGCAGGTCACGCACTGGGTGCCGCAAGCGCTCGCCGACCAGGGCGAGGCGGTGCAGAGCGCCTATCGAGCCTACAAGGAACTGTCGCTGTCCCGCCAGGGACTGAAGGAGATCTACATCCTTACCCTGACCTTGACGCTGATGCTTGCTTTGCTTTCGGCGGTCGCGCTCGCGTTCCTCCTGTCCCGGCGTCTGTCGACACCCCTTGCCGTGCTTGCCGAAGGCACTCAGGCCGTGGCACGCGGTGATTTCTCCCGCCGGGCCCCGGTCACCAGCCGAGACGAGCTGGGCATACTCACCCAGTCGTTCAACAGCATGACCCAGCAGTTGGGCGAAGCGCGGAGCGTCGCGCAGCTCAATCAGGCGCAGCTCGAAACTGCGAAGGGGTACCTGGAGAGCATTCTCGCCAATCTGTCCGCTGGGGTGCTCGTTTTCGATCACGGCCTCGTTCTGCGGATTGCGAACAGCGGGGCGGGCAGCATCTTGCACGAGAACGTTGCGGCGCTGATCGGACTGAAGCTCGAGAACTGGCGCTCGCTTGCCGAGTTTGCCCGCGTGTTGCGGGCGGAATTCGAACAACGCGGACAGGCCGTCTGGCAGCAGCAGATCGAGATGCGCGAGCGCGGGGCGGTGATTCTCGTACGGGGTTCGCCGCTGCCCGAAACGGGTGGAGGGGGTTACGTCGTCGTATTCGACGACGTCACGCAACTGATCGCGGCGCAGCGGGCAACTGCCTGGGGCGAGGTCGCCCGCAGACTCGCCCACGAGATCAAGAATCCGCTCACACCGATCCAGCTCGCCGCGGAGCGCCTGCAGGCGAAGCTCGGCGACAAACTTCCCTCCGAGGCCGCGCGGGTGCTCGACCACGCCACGGAAACCATCGTCGCGCAGGTGACCGCCATGAAGAACATGGTGGACGATTTCCGCGATTACGCCCGCACTCCCCCGCCGCAACTCGAAGGCCTGGATCTGAACCGGCTGGTCGCGGAGGTGCTCGCGCTGTACGAGCAGTCCGGGACCCGGATCCAGGCCAACCTGCAGAAGAGCATTCCGCTGGTGCGCGGCGACCCCGATCGTCTGCGGCAGGTGATCCACAATCTGCTCCAGAACGCCCAGGATGCGCTCTCCGGGAGCAGCGACCCAAAAATCGAAGTGTCGACGGAGCTTTCCGGCGGGCAGGTCTGGCTGCGAATCAGCGACAACGGCTGCGGTTTTCCCGAAGCCATCATCAACGGGGCGTTCGAGCCCTATGTCACCACCAAGCCCAAGGGAACGGGACTCGGGCTCGCGATCGTAAAACGCATCATCGACGAGCACCAGGGCACTATCCGGATAGAGAACCGCGCCGGCAGAGAGGGCAACCGCGGCGCGGCCGTGCGCATTTCACTTCCGCTTGCCGCTTGATCGGCCATGGCGCAGATACTGGTCGTTGACGACGAAGTCGGAATCCGGGAGCTGCTGTCGGAAATTCTTTCCGACGAGGGGCACTCGGTGCAGCTTGCCGAAAACGCCACCGCGGCGCGCTCGTTGCGCGCGCGGGGGCGGCCCGATCTAGTGCTGCTCGATATCTGGATGCCCGATGCGGACGGCATCACCCTTTTGAAGGAATGGGCCACCGGAGGCCAGCTCACCATGCCGGTGATCATGATGTCGGGCCACGGGACCATCGATACCGCGGTGGAGGCGACGCGCATCGGCGCAATGGATTTCCTGGAAAAGCCGATCGCCTTGCAGAAGCTTCTCGCGACGGTGAAGCGCGCGCTGCGCGCGGGCGAGTCACGTGCGGCGATGCCGCTCAGCATCGCGAATTTCGGCCGCTCCGTGGCGATCACCGAGTTGAAGAAGCGCCTGGCGAGAATCTCCGCCGCAGGCGCGGCGGTGCTCATGCGCGGCGAAAAAGGCGTGATGCCGGAGCTCTACGCGCGTTACCTGCAGCAGCCCAACGCGCCCTGGATCGATGCGGCGCACGCGCTCAACGAGGCGTCCCAGGATCTGCTGCAGCAGGTATCCAGCGGCATGTTGTTCGTCGGGGAGCTCGCGCTGCTGTCCAGGAACCAGCAGAAGCACCTCGCGTTTCTCGCGGCGCGCGCGGAAAAGAGCAACGTGCGGCTGGTGTCCTTCACCGCGGAGGAGCCGAAGCACCTGGTGGAATCGCTGGGTTTCGACGCGGCCTTGATGCAGGCGCTCGCCGGAATCGTCATTGCGCTTCCGGCTCTGCGCGAACATCCGGAGGACATCCCGGAGATCGCGACCCTCATGCTTGCCCAGCTGGTGGAAACGCGCTTTTGTCCGCCGCGCACCTTTTCCACCGGGGCACTCAACGTCCTGCGCTATTTCACCTGGCCGGGCAACCTCGAGGATCTCGCGGCGGCAGTGCGTAATCTGGCCCTCACCAGCCTGGAGGAGGAAATAGGCGTCGCCGACGCGGAGCGGGTGCTGCCGCAGTTCCTGCGCCGCGCCGCGGAGTCCGACCTGTCGCTCGATCTCCCCCTGCGCGAGGCCCGCGAGGCCTTCGAGCGGACCTATTTCGAGCATCACCTCGCGCAGGTGAACGGCTCCATTGCGCGCGTCGCCGAGCGAAGCGGTCTGGAACGCACGCACTTGTACCGCAAGTTGAAAGCGCTCGGCATTCTCGCCGGGCGAAAAGAAGACTGACTCCGGTACGAGTTCGGCATAAAATGCGTGCTTTTTCGCACGGGCTCCCGCCTTGAGAATCGTAATCCTGGGTGCCGGACAGGTCGGCTCATCGGTCGCCGAAAGCCTGGCGTCCGAAGCCAACGACATCACGGTCGTGGACGTCGACGGAGCCAGGCTGCGCAACCTCCGCGACCGCCTGGATCTGCGCACGGTGCTCGGCAGCGCCGCGCACCCCTCGGTGCTGGCCGAGGCGGGCATCGAGGATTGCGACATGATGATCGCGGTAACGCAAAGCGACGAGACCAACCTGGTCGCCTCCAAGCTGGCACAGGTGTTGTTCAACGTGCCGACCCGCATCGTCCGCCTGCGCGCCACCGACTATCTTTCCAACGAGCGCGTGCTCGGCCCGGACTGCTTCGACGTGGATTTGGCAATCTGTCCGGAGCAGATCCTCACCGACTACATCGTCAAGCTCATCGAGTTTCCCGAAGCGCTGCAGGTGCTGGAGTTCGCGCACGGCAAGGCGAGCCTGGTCGCGGTGCGCGCCTTCCAGGGCGGTCCCCTGGTCGGTCACCCGCTGAAGGACTTGCCGAAACACATTCCGTCCGTGGATACGCGCATTGCCGCGATATTCCGGGGCGACAGCCCGATCCTGCCCGAGGGCGACACCGTAGTGCAGGCCGGAGACGAGGTATTTTGCCTCGCCGCCACCGAAGACATCCGCCAGGTCATGCACGAGTTGAGGCGCATGGACGCGCCGGTGAGGAGAGTCATGATCGCCGGGGGCGGCAACATCGGATTGCGCTTGGCGCGGGCGATCGAGCGCGACTACGCGATCAAGATCATCGAATACGACAGGAGGCGCTGCGAGATACTCTCCACCCGCCTCGACCGGGCGCTCGTATTGCAGGGGGACGTCACCGACGAAGGACTCCTGGCGGCCGAGAACGTCTCCGACATGGACCTCTTCGTCGCGGTGACCAATGACGACGAAAACAACATCATGTCGTGCCTGCTTGCCAAGCGCATGGGTGCGCGCCGCGTCGTGGCGCTCATCAACCGCCGCTCCTACGTCGATTTGCTGCAGGCCGGCGAAATCGATATCGCGATTTCACCGGCGCAGGCGACCATCGGCACGCTGCTCGCGCACGTGCGGCGCGGCCATGTCACCCAGGTGCACAGCCTGCGGCGCGGCGTGGCGGAAGCGCTCGAGGCGGTGGTGCACGGGGATCGCGACTCCTGCCGCTGCGTCGGCCGGAAAATCGAGGAAATCGACCTGCCCAAGGGCGCCGCGATCGCCGCGATCGTGCGCGGGGACAAGGTGATCATGGCGCATCACGACACGGTGGTGCAGGCCGAGGACCACGTCATCGTCTTCGTCACGGACAAAAAGACCCTGCCCAAGGTGGAGAAATTGTTCGAGGTCAGCGTCGACTTCGTCTGAACCGGACTCCCGCGCGCCATGGTCAGGCCGTTACCCGTTCTCAACGTGCTGAGCGTCTTGATCGTCGTGTTCGCGCTCGCGATGCTTCTGCCTCTGGGCGTTTCGTTCATGTACGGCGATGCCGCGCGACACGCGCACTACGAGGCCGTGCTGATTACCTTTGTGAGCGGAGCGATATTGTGGGTGCTCACCCGCTCCAGCCAGGCCGAGCTTCAGACCCGCGACGGGTTCCTTCTGGTGACGCTGGTGTGGACCGTGCTGCCCGCGTTCGCCACGCTGCCCCTTTTGATCCACATGCCCGATCTCGGCTTCACGGACGCCTACTTCGAGACGGTCGCAGCCCTGACCACCACGGGTTCGACCGTGCTATCGGGGCTCGACAAGCTGCCGCCTTCCATAAACCTGTGGCGCTGCGAGCTGCAGTGGCTGGGAGGAATGGGGATCATCGTCCTCGCGGTCGCGATCCTGCCCCTGCTCGGGATCGGCGGCAGCCAGATCATGAGGACCGAGACCCCCGGGCCGATGAAGGACACCAAGCTCACTCCGCGCATCACCGAAACCGCCAAGGGCTTGTGGCTCGTCTACGCAGCCATGACGCTCGCCTGCATTCTGGCGTTCAAGGCCGTGGGCATGGGCTGGTTCGATGCCGTACTGCATTCGTTCTCGACCCTGAGCCTTGGCGGATTCTCCTCCCACGACGCGAGCTTCGCTTACTTCAATTCTCCGGGGATAGAGGCCGTGGCGATTTTTTTCATGCTCATCGG
>Ga0137412_10002679_pt1 | contig 14105 bp, 14 predicted proteins | sample CZODoug2_1_16fun_FD_122160 | JGI IMG/M metagenome (GOLD analysis project Ga0137412, IMG submission 122160) | Vadose zone soil fungal communities from Angelo Coast Range Reserve, California, USA - CZODoug2_1_16fungal (Hybrid Assembly) | ecosystem: Environmental > Terrestrial > Soil > Vadose zone... | reverse complement strand
CGAGGCGCAACCCTGTTCATGACTTTACTGACCTGCTTTAAGACGCTGCTGCTGCTCCGAAGCGGACGCAACGACATTTGCGTAGGGACCACCATGGCCAACCGCTCTCAACTGGCGAGGGGGCGCGTGATCGGCCCTTTCGCGAACACCGCGCTTGTTCGCACCCGATTCGATGCTGATCTGACTTTTCAGGAAGCGCTCGATCGAGTGCGTGAAGCCGTCCTAGAGGCTCACGCCAGGCAGGAACTCCCGTTCGATGTCATTGCCGCCCGGCTGGCGGAAGAAGACGGTCTGGATCCAGCATCACTCGTTCAATTTTACTTCGTGCTCCAGGTAGCGTTTCGCCGGCGGATCAAGCTGCATGACGTGGTGGTCCGACCATTCGGTTATCGGGAAGGGAAGTCGGCGCTCGCACCGATTGATCGCACTTGGCTTAGAATGAGCCTCAACAAGACACCGTCGGGAATTGCCGGCGTATGTAGATGCAAGAACGACTTGTTCGAGCGAACGAGTGCCCAGCATTGGATTGCTGATTATAAGGCGATCCTGACCAAAGCGGTCAAGAATCCCAAGAAGTCTCTTGGCCGGTTGGCCGACCGTTGAATGATGGGCGCGGCCTCGTCTCGAAACTGGCAAGAAAAACACGCTGCGAGGCTTGGTGGCAGTTCCTCGCCGTTCTCAAAGCCCAAGAAGCTAAAAGGAACCCCCGGGCACAGCCAAAATCAGATCTCCCGCGCGACCGCAAAATCGATTACGGCGCGATCGCGAGCTAGCCAATTCGTCCAAGCGTTTCCGAACACTTCACGGACGATCAGATCTTACTTGAATTTTTCGATCGCTTCCTCGAGGTCTTTGACCCGCTTTTGGAGCTGCTCCTTGCGCTGCTCCAAGTGCTGCTTAAGCTTTTTCTTTTGGTCCGCACCCAGTTGCTTCATATCGAGATCATCTCCAACAAATTCACACATTGTTCGCCCCTTTGTTTCAAACGAGAGGGTAATGTGAAGTGTCTCTAAATATGGAGCGCTATAGTAAACCCGTATACTTCTCGAAGCAACTGAAAGTCCTCCGAGCCTACTCGCCTCGGTTCGGCTGGGTAGCTTCAGTTTGTCTCGGCGAGCGTGATCTAATCCCAACCCTCTTTAGAATCAGCGCTTTTTCACGGCCGAGAGCCGCCGAGCACTGCCTTTGACACCACGCAGCGCGAATGTGTTTCCGCCCAACACGCGCTGATCGCGAGATTCCTGGATCAGCTGGACAGTCCCGGTGGCGGCCCGCGCATTCGCTGTGAATGCGACTAGGATCGGGATACCCTGCATTCCGGCCGGGACGCCGGTGATCGTGCAGCTATTGCGGGGCGCCGCTGCCACCAGCGCCTTCTTAAAATCGTAAAAATCGGCCTGCTTGTCGAGCTGCTTGCTGATGCGCGCACGTTCCGCACTCAAGACTGGTTTCGCTTCAAATCCCGTATAAGTGATCTCGGACAGTGGCACCTTCTTTGGCAACACGAGGCTCAGCGACCAGCCCTTCGGCAGCCCATCGAAGCGGAATATGTCGGTCGCCGCACGCGGATAGAACCGGATCGCATGCCAACTAGCGAACGGCATCGCATCGATGATATGCAGATTCTTGAGTCCCACTTGCCGGTTCTGGGTCACCACCGAATCGAGGACCAGCGACGTGACGCCTGGAGAATCCTCGTTGCAGGAGGCAACAACGAGCAGGCACGTGTGCGCCGCCGCGGAAATGGGGGGCGCCCAGTCCCATTCCAGTACGGCAGGACGTTCCGGCCGTAGCGAAGCGATCGTCTGTGCCGCGCCAATCGGTGTCCATGGGCTTGCCGTGCCGGAATTCGCCGGGAATACGGTCCAGAAGTCGACCGGGAGGTCCGGCAGGCCCGGCGTGGCGTCGGCGCAGAGAATCTTCACGACGACGTTGCTTGCGGGCAGAACTCCGCGATTGTGTACCTGGACGTACACGCGATTCACCATGCCCCGTTGCGGATTTCGGTGTTCGAGCGCCGTTTCAAAGGCAATGTAGTCGACGGACGCAACCGGCATCTGGTACGAGCCTCCTACTGGCGAATCGACCTTCACGTCCGCGCAGTTCCACCAGAAAAGTGGATCACCAAGATTGATCTGCCGGCCCGGATCCTCCCAGGCTGACGGCAAGCCGGACGGCGACGGCGTCAGGCGCCCAGTGTCCATGACGTGGTCGCGGATCAAGAGGCGGACGTCGGCAACGCCCGCGCCGTCGAGCTGGCGCTCCCAGAGCCCGCGACCGTGCGTCGCCGCGCGCAGCAGCCGGGTCGGCGCATGCAGTTTCAGGTCGTACACGGCGACGTTGGGCAGGCCGTCGCTAAACGGCAACCAGTTCTCGCCGCCGTCCGTGGTCGTCCACACGCCGACATCGGTGCCGACGTACATCGTGTTCGGCGCCGCCGGATCGAGCAGCAACGCGTTGGCCGGTGCGTCGGGCAACCGGTTGGGAGACGTGCCGCTCAGATCTGTCCAAGTCCAGCTGCCGCCCGAGCCCGCGCCTGTCCAGACGTGCGGGGTGCCGAAACCGGCCATCGCCAGCACCACCACGTCGGTCATTCCGGGCACGAGGAAAATGTCCCAGATCCAGCGGGCCGGAAGCGGAGATGCGGTGACCTGCGTCGCGGTCCACGCACCTCCTGAGTTCACAGCCTTGTAGACGAGCCCGTTGCTGGTCCCGCAGTAGATCAGCGACGAATTGGCGTAGTGAATCGCCGACACCCGAGCGCTACCGATCCCAGGAAGCGTGATGCTGGTCGGCCAGCTGTCGGTGCCCTGCGCATACGAGAGCCGGAGCGGGTTCGTTCCAAATGCGGCGTTGCTGGAATCGGTGTCGTCGTAGGTCCATGGCGGATAGAACAGCACGGGGCCACTCAGGCCGTTGCTGATGTCGCTGTAGGTGCCGAACTTTCCGGCGGCGGTGGAACGCTCGATACCCCTCTGCGTCACGGGGGGAGGGAGCAGGTTAAAGGTGTGGATTACGTTGTTGGGATTTGCGGGGTCGATGCCGGCCTGGCCGCCGTCGAAGTCCGCCGAGTGATAAAAGACGAGGCTGTTCCGGAACATATCGGTCCCGTTGTCTTGCGTTCCGGCGATGACCAGCGCATCCGACAAAGGATGCTGGCTGATGAACTCGAACTGGGTAATGACCGGTCCCTCGTTGATACTGTCGTCCCAGTTGGATCCGCCGTCTGCCGACTGGTAAATTCCACCGTCGGTGCCAGCGTAGATCTGCAGGTTATTGGTGGGGTGCGAGGCGAACGCGTGGTTGTCCACATGGATGCGTGTGCCGACGCTGGTCACGGTCCACGCGCCGCCATTTTGCACGCACTTGTAGAGTTCGAAACCGGAAACGTAGAGCACGTCCGGGGTGGAGACGTCGACGGCGATGTTTAGCGTGTAGGAACCCACAATGGTCAGCGACGTCGTGATGAGGGACCAAGTGTCGCCGCCGTCGGTGCTGCCGTAGACGCCTTTCGGGGGTGCGTTGCTGGTAGGGGAGTCCGCGATCAACGCGAATATCGCGTCGTGGTTGGAGGGCGCCACGGCAAGCGCGATGCGACTGATGCCGCTCGCCGGCAGGCCGGTGGTCAGCATGGTCCACGTCGGCGTCGCGGCGTTGGCATTGTCCGTTCTGAATATGCCGCTCGCCCAGAACGCACACCAGGCCCGGTCCGGGTTGGTAGGATCGTAGGCGACGTCAGTGCACGAGATCACGCTGGGCGAGAGCGGCGGAAGGCCGCTGGTGATCGCGGTCCATGTGGCGCCGCCATCCTGCGAGCGCATGAGGCCGACGCTGGTCGCGCCGAAAAGCACATCGGGATCCGTCGCATGCACCGCGATGCGATAGAATGCGGCGCCTGCGAAATCGGCGCTTCCGACGAGCGTCCAGGTGCCTCCGCCGTCACTCGACCGCAGCACGCCGACACCGTGGTAGTCCTCGTTGGAGGCGCTGAGTGGGAAGTTCTGCACCAAAAAGAAGATGTTGCCCTCGCCCGTGCCGGCATAGAGCCGGTTGTGATCCGAGGGCGCCATCGCCAGCGCACCGATCGCGAGTGAAAGTTCGTTGTCGGTCGTAGCAAACCAGGTCACGCCTCCGTCGAGGGTCTTCCAGACGCCGCCGCCCGCGGCCGCCAGATAGACCGTCAAGGGCGATGTCCGGTCGACGACGATTCCCGTGACGCGTCCCGTCACGTTGACGCGGGCGCCGCTGCTCAGAGAGCCCTGTCCGTTCGGAATGACAGTCGGTCCGAGCTGCACCCAGTTGTTCGTACCAAGCGAAACGGGCGCAACGATCCTTTCGTCCCGACGGGCGACGGATGCCGCTGTTTCACCAAGGGCATCGAGGCGAAGCTGGGCGATGCTCCTTCCCTCGCTCCCGAAGCGGCGGTCCTGAATGAGCGAGGGATGGCGCTTGTCGGGGCGATCAGCCTGGGATGGCTCGCGCCGAGCACTTCGCCGTTTGACGTTCGGCCGTTTGGTCCTGACCTTGGCTTTGGCGCTTGCCGCCCTGGACTTCGGTTGCGCGCGTTTCACCGACCGTTTCTTAGTCGCCATACTGCGCTCCCTCTGCAGCGACCGGTGGCGCATGCCACGCGCCTCACATCGCTATTATGCTGATGCGGCTCCGCTGCTGCGCCATATCCGAAAGGTCCCAGTGTACGGATTGAGCCGCTAGCGGCTTCGCTAACCAGACCGGCGGTATTTCACGCGATGCACAATCCACCTAAAGAGAGCGAACGCGATCAACACGCCCACTCCGATGTAAAGCAGTTCTAATGTGCCATCACCACCGTCCGGCGACACCCCGAACCAGCGCTCAATGAAATCCACGGCCGTTCCTCCGTGTTATCCCTGGTGTGACTTGCTTATACTACAAGTTGCCATCCCAAGTGAGATAATTCGGTCAGGCGCTCCGCCATCTTTTCCGTCCCATGTTCGGGAGGGACTGCCGCCCTGCATTCGAGTGACGGCCGCACTCGCCGAGCCCTCATGGATGAAGCACTTGAAATAACAGCGGGAACGAGAAGCCATGGCGATGCAGGAAAGTTGCAATCAATGGCGCTTTGATCGAGCCGGACGCCGCCTTTCCGACACTTCACAAAATCTAACGCCGCTCCGGCGGGCATGGTGTGAAGCCCGTAGCGGCCTTATGGCGGGCCGGCTTTTGTCAGGGGTGAAGGCCGAGTACCTTAAGTATTGGCTGCCACTGTACGTAATCTTTCTCATGCATCGCTCGTACCTCAGTACCGGATCGCCATACCTGCCCGAATCCGACAGTTCTAAGTTTTTCTCGGGACCGCTGGGATGCTTGCCGGAAAATCTCGGAAAGTCGGGCGACTACCTCTGATGATGTTTCCGGCGGAGCGAAGATGCCGACCCATCCTTCCGTCTCTATCCCGCTGCCGGTTTGTGCAAGGATGCGAAGTGAGTCCTGGAATGGGAGAAAGTCCGGAAAAGGAACAATCGCAAGCGCTACGTGCCCCCCAGCAACACTGAGGATCGCTGGCGCCGATCCTTGATAGGGCACGTGCACCATCGGCACTCCGTAATCGCTGAAAAGCTTTGCACCTATGAGGTGGGGAATGCTCCCAGCGCCTGCGGTGGCGACCGTGCGATATTTCTCCTCGCGCGAGGCCCCATTCATGTATTCGGCAAGATTCGCAGGAGATTCTCGTTTTGTGACAGCAACGTATGAGAAGGTCGCCAAAACTCCAATGGGCACGAGTCCACTCTGAGGAGGTGTTTTGAGCGACGACGTGGAGGACATGAACAAGAGTGTCTGCGTTCCCTTTTGCCGTAGTACCCAATCCGCCGCTATCGCTCCTCCCGCACCAGGCCGATTTTCCACGACCGTTGAGCTTCCCGTGATTTGCTCTACTGATTCAGCAAAGATCCTGGCTGCAGTTGAAGAGGTCCCCCCTGCCGCAAATCCCACAACCAGCGTGATCTGGCCATCATTCGGCAGCGCGGGACTGGAAAGCATCACAAGCGCGGCAAAAAATAACGGCGTGAGTCTCGGCACGTGACTGATCCTTTTTCGCCGCATATCACAAGCCATCTTGAAGCTGCTCCGGGACGTGCCGACCCTGCCGCCCATCGCGCGCGGTTCGCCTTCAAAAATTACAGGTAGAAATGCTCCTCGTATAGCCAACGCGCACAATGATTTGAGTGGCCGATCGCGCCGCAATGACCTCACAATGGCAGCGCTTCCCATCGGTGCGTCAGCGGCAGTTGGCAGTAGTATTGCCTCGCCAATGGGTACACGACCCCACGCGACGGCCGGCCGGTCACCTGCGAGGCGACGTTAACCGACCAGGCCTTTAACCTATGCAGCTGACCCAGCAGCAGTACCGCACTCTCGGCTCGTTCGGGGCTGCAACATTCGCGACCGCCCCGCCAAGACGGCCGGCGGCATGCTGCCGGTGATCCGCACCGAGGCCGAACTCGCCGATTTCGAACGCGCACTGGCACGGGTCGAGGGACGCCATGTGTTCGGAGCTCAATGGACACGCTCTACTTCTGACAATAGAGTCAGACCCCAGAAGTCGGATCGGATCGGGGCGATCTTTATGGCCGCAGAGCGTGTTGAACGACGACTGAGTGCCATTTTCGTGGCCGATGTGGCTGGCTACAGTCGCCTTATGGGTGCTGATGAGGAGGGTACGCACGCCCGGTTGAACGAACATCTGTCCGCGCTCCTCTATCCCGAGATCGAAGAGCACGGCGGGCGCATCATCAGAAGCGCCGGCGACGGAATATTGGTCGAATTTGCAAGCGTGGTTCATGGGATGCGATGCGCCATTGCGATACAGCGTGGCATGATCACCCGAAACACCGACGTGCCAACCGAGATGCGGATCGAGTTCCGCATTGGCGTCAATGCTGGCGACATCATCATAGAAGGTGGCGATATCTTTGGGGATGGGGTCAACGTTGCGGCTCGGCTTGAGGCACTCTGCGAGCCTGGCGGTGTCTGTGTGTCGCACCGTGTGCGAGAAGATACGCAGGATAAACTTGACGTCGCATTTGAAGATATAGGCGAGCAACAGCTGAAGAACATTGCGCGGCCGGTGCGGGTCTATCAAGTGAGGCTCGACGACGCTCCGGCGCGGCCGGCGCTTGCGCTTCCCGACAAGCCATCGATAGCTGTCCTGGCGTTTGAAAATATGAGTGGCGACCCGGAGCAGGAGTACTTTGCCGACGGAATTTCGGACGACATTATCACCGAGTTGTCCCGCTTTTCCGACTTGTTCGTGATCGCCCGCAATTCGAGTTTCCGATACAAGGGCAAGGCGGTTGATTTGCGCCAAGTGGGGCGAGAACTCGGCGTTCGGTACGCCTTGGAGGGCAGCGTTCGTCGGGGCGGTGATCGGATCCGCATCAACGCGCAGCTGACCGATGCTGGAACCGGAATCCACCGCTGGGCCGAGCGCTATGACCAGGAGATAAAAGATGTATTTGCAATTCAAGACAACGTCGCGCGCACAATCGCCGCGATTCTTGTCGCGCATGTGAATAGGGCGGAAGCCGAACGCACCTTACTCAAGCCGCCTGCGACCTGGCAGGCCTACGATCATTTCATGCGCGCGGCTGCTGCCTGGGTCTCGTTCCAGTCGTCGTGGCAACTGGAGGATCTATTGGAGGCGCGACGGCATCTTGCGGATTCGCTATCGATCGATCCGAAGTATGCCCGTTGCTATGCGATGCTAGCCAGCACTCACCGGGTGGCCTGGCTCAATCCCCTGAACGACGAATATTTGAACCCAACTTCCCTTGACCGAGCGATCAAATTGGCACGGACGGCGATTGAGCTCAATCCGAGCCTACCCGAAGCTTACGCGGAATTGGGGTACAACATAATCCGCAAACGCGACTTCGACGCAGCTGCTGCCGCCGCCGAAAGAGCGATTGCGGTAAACCCCACTTTCGCGGACTATCGCCTTGCCCAGGTGTTTTACTCGATAGGAGAACCGACCAGAGCAATTGCGATCGCCAAGATGCAAATGCGCCTTGATCCATTCCATCCGCATTTTGTGCCGCTGATGGCGGGCGTAGCCCATTATCACCTTAAAGAGTATCACGATGCGCAACACTGGTTGAGTGAAGCGATTGGCCGCGCACCCAATCACCAGTATGGCCATGCCTTCTTGGCCGCGACCTACGCTCAGCTGGGACGATTGGAAGATGCTCATGCAGAGGCAGCTGAGGTTCTGCGCCTAAATCCAAGATACAGCATTAGCGGCACCCAGAAACGGGTATCCGTTCTCAAACGCGCAGAAGATATGGAGCACCTGATTGATGGGCTGCGAAAAGCGGGTCTTCCGGAATAACCAGATCAGGTTCGATATCTTCTTGACAACAAGAGTTGGTATCGAAGTCAGAAAAATCCGGGTGCCGTTTAGGGAGCGGCACGGTACCGGCTTACGCACGCTGTCGCCGAACTGGCGCAGGACGTAAACAATCTCCGATTGCCGCTCGAAGATCATTGTTCCGGCAGTCCTACCGGTCGGAGAATATCGCAGTAGTGGGCACGGTCGGCGGCGTGAACTAACGGGGACGCGCGGTCCACCCCAAGCCCACTGATTAGTCAGGCTGTAGCCGTCGCGCATTTGCCACGGCCTCTTGCGCCTCGTCCAGATAGCCCAGCATCGCGGCCGAGAGCGCCAGCCCGCGCCAAGACCCCACCAGCTCAGGGGTCTGACGCACCGCGCGGCGTCCCCAATCGAGGCCGGCCGCGTAGTCCCCGGCCATGAAGTGTGCGAAAGCTCGGATGCTGGCGAAGGCTGAAAAGTACGGATCACGCGGGCTGAGACACATCACCGTCTCGAGGTGGATGACAGCCTGGGCGCCCGTGCCGCCGTAAGCCAGTGCTAACCCCAGACAAGAGTGGCCCAGCGCGAAGTTCGGATTTAAGTCGAGCGCCGCGCGCAGTTCCTCGACGGCATCCTCGTGCTCGCGCCGGAGCATGTGAGAGAACTCAAGTGCGAGGTGTGCCGACGGATCGTCGCGGTCGATCGCCACTGCAGCGCGCGCCCGTTCGGTGGCTGGCGCCAGTACGGCAGCGAGCCCGCTCGCACTCCAAGCATGTGCATTCCAGAGGCTGAGCCGTGCGTGGAGCCCGAGCGCGCGGGCATAGGATGGGTCGAGCCGCAGCGCCGCCGATAAGAGATCGAGCGCCGCTGCATTGTCGCTCCGAGTCCGTCGCCCTGTGAACGAAAGCGCGCGGATGACGCAGTCCCAAGCATCGAGCTGGCCTGGCGGCGTCTGTTGTACGCGCGCGCTCTCGGCAGCGAAGAGCTGCGGCTCGACCGCGGTCACGATACTTGCCGTGACCTCGTCCTGGAGAGCAAAGAGGTCGGCCAGCGCTCGCTCGTAGCGCTCGACCCAGATTTCGCGCCCGGTTCCATGGCATACTTGCGTCCGCTCTCGGGCATGAAGAGGACAAACTGGCAAAGCGGGGCGAGGTCAGGGAGAAGGCACCATGGCGAATATTGACTACGGCCGACGACCCGATCCGTGGAGCGCCCAAGATCGCCTTTTTTTGCTGACCTCACTCGCGCCGATGCACGCAAAGATCCTTCCGCCGTTCGGCCGTAGTTAAGCCATCGCCGTGACGGTGAAAGCCGCAAAAGCTCAACGCGCTCAAAAGCATTGGTTGTCGGGTGCGGAGGAGGGAAGTTCCTCTGGAGCGCTATTGATATCAAAGCAGGCCACAAAGTTCCCTGTGCGGGATAGCAGGCTTTGATAATTCCCAAGGGTCCTCACTTGAAACACCCGAGGACTGATGGACTGATCGTCCCGCGCACGATAGCGGTGGCCCGTCACCTTAAATGTGGAGCGGGATGCGCCTCATTTGCCGGTTCGTCGAGTTGAGCGGCAATCTCTCGCGAAACATCGTCAGTAAGATTGACCCACACCATGTCGCCGCTCGGATGGTTGTAAAGCACCGGCGTTACCAGCCGTCTGACATCTGTGAGGATCCAAGGCGTATTCCACTTTGCGACCTCGCCGGACCGAGCATCTCAGCCGCGATCTTATGCAAGTGGCGAGTCTCCAGCATCTCAGCCGGGATAGAGCCCATCCAACATTGGCCAGCGTTGCAACTCCAGAGACCATGCCAGTTCCCTCACGTATCAAGCCAATCGCGCCGCGCACTTGCGTTGGGCCTGATCGCATTTCCCAAGTTTTGCTGCCGTCAAGGATGTAGCCAATCCATGGATCGGGAATGATGAGGCCTTGGACGATTATGCATTAAGCGATTTCCTTCGGGATTTGCTTGTAACCATCTTGTGGAACTGGCGTTGGTGCCCTCCGGAACTTTTGGTTCCATCGGGCGTTCTCGTCTCGCAGAAATTGGCGGCGCGGGGAGGGTGCCATGTCGAAATTCCCAGTTGGAATCGCTGTTCTGGGAGTGTCCTGCCTGCTTCTGGCCACCGCGCCGTCGACCACCGCTCAGGCGAGAGGCCTGCACATTCGGATTGGCGGCGGCCCCATCGGCATTGTGAGATCCGTTGCCTCGCTGGCTTTCCGAGGCCTGCATGGCCGGCGCGGCGAGCGCGTCAGAATGGCAAACCTCCATGACGAGGCGACCGGCGCGTTGTCGCGCGCCGATTTCACCCGCAGCGCCGACTGGGTCACGAAGCCGGTGGCGCGGGTGCAGGTCGGAGCTGCCGCCGCGCTGGCGGGCTGGCACGGCCGCCGTGGCGCGAGCGGATGGTGGCAGCATGGTGATGGTGGGTATGGATGGGTGGGTCCGTTGTTCTGGCCGTTCGCCTATTACGACATCTACGACTACACGCTCTGGGGCGACGGCATCGGCTTCTGGGGCTATGGCTACCGCGATATCTACGCCGCGATATTCACGCCCTATGGCGACGAGGACCTCGCCCGCTACATGGCGTCCCCGCGCAGCCGGCGGCATGGCGGGCTCCCTTCGCTCGCACAAATCTGTGGCGATGACGCAGGCGAGTTAGCCGGTCTCCCGATCAAAGAAATCAGGCAGGCTATCCTGCTGAGCGAGGAGCGGAGCGCGGTGCTCGACGATCTTGCCAACGCGTCAGTCGAGGCCGCCCAGATCATCCGCGCAGCCTGCCCGGCCGAGGTCGCGTTAACGCCGTCTGGCAGACTCGCCGTGATGCAACAGCGCCTGGAGGTGATGAAATCCGCGATCGCACGTGTAACGACGCCATTCGAGACATTCTACGAGCTGTTGGACGACGACCAGAAGGGGAAGCTCGCCGAGTTGTCCGGTCAGCGCGCACCATTTGCGCCCAAGGTTCCGGCCACTCAGAGCTGCACGCCGCTCGAGGTGCTGCAATGGCCCGGCAGCGAGATCGAGGCGAGGCTGCATCTGAACGACTCACAGCGTGAGGGGCTGGACGCGCTTCAGCGGATGAGCGCGCTCGCCAGGAACACGCTGAATTTCAATTGCCAGCCGGATGAGAACCTCGATCCGCCCGACCGGCTTGCGACAGCCGATACAAGGCTCGACGCCATGCTGGACGCGATCAAGCTGCTGCGGCCGGCCCTGGACGATTTCCTTGCAACGCTGAGCGACGAGCAAAAGGCTCAATTCAAGACCATCGGGGCAAAGCGCACGAGCTGACGGATCAGCCGGCCGGGGGCTAGTGGTCCGATTCCAACATTCCGTCCCGCCCCACAAGGGCCGCGCTAATGATTGACGTGATCCCGACGCTTACCGCAATGGCGCCTTCCGGACGGCGCGCGAAACCTGGGTCCGCGTCCCGGGCAAGCACCGAAACTGGGATGCGGCATGGGACGCGTTTGATGACATGATGATCACACGGCATTGATCGCCGTCCGAAAGACAGCCCGCCGGTTTCGCGCCGGCGGGTTTTTCTTGCGGTTGGCCGCGACTGCCTTAAGGTGAGCCCAGGTGCGGATATTTCTGGGAGAGCGACGTGGCGACAGGTACAGTTAAGTGGTTCAATCCGACAAAGGGCTTCGGTTTCATTCAGCCCGACAACGGCGGCAAGGATGTCTTTGTGCACATCTCCGCCGTCGAAAAAGCCGGGCTCAGCAACCTCAACGAGGGCGCCAAAGTGAGCTACGAAGTCGTCGCGAACCGCGGCAAGGAATCGGCTGAAAATCTCAGGGTCGGCTAGTTTCTGCATTCCCACGGAGAGGCCGCCAACTGAGGCGGCCTTACTAGCTTTCACCGCGGATGACCTATCCATTTGGCCTAAATTTATCGCTCAACGGCCTCTTTCAGTCCTTCATCGGGTCGGTGGGCACGCGTTCCATATAAACGTGGTCGCACTTCGGACACTCAAACGAGCAGACTACGAATCCCGCCCCGTCTGGCGCGATACGCGCAAGCATAGTGCTGACGTGGCAGCGCTCACATGTTGGCCGACCAACAGCTGATTCAAGAGTCATCGCGTCCCCCAGAAGGGGCGCCCCACTGACACTCTACGCCTCTTCGCCGCCAAGAAGGTTAACGCCGGGCTTTTCAAAGAGTCTGTCCGGCATCGGACAAACAATCATAATATATGCAAGGGCGAAGGCAGAAAATCAAAAACCGGCAACTACCAAAATCAAACCGGGCCACTAGGCGTTGAAACAAGTTATGCCTTGTCCTCGGACCATGTTTGCTCGCCGCATTCGCATTTGAACATGCGGACCGTGCGCCCATTGTGGGGATTGAGCATCGTCCTAACTACGGCGGGTTTCTTGTCGCACTGGCTACAAGCTCTGACCGGGGCGGGATCGTAGCTGGAAAATACTTCGTTCCTGAAATCGTCAGTCATCGTAAGCCTGCCCGTTGGACACGGCACTAAGTTACAAAGTGAACACAAGTTCCGACGATTCGGGAAAGTGGCAACTCCGATAGTTCGGAAAGAGGCCACTGCGTATTGAATTTGGCTACTAGGGTCCGAGCTGCTCTAATGACGGTGGTTCGCGATTGGCGATTGGCTCGCCCCCTGCTGAGGGGTCGCCGTCCCAGACCTGCTCATTGCTCGTTCGAGCTCATTGGCAAGCGTCATGAGGTGATCATGCATGCGCCCGTACACGTCCCGCTTGACCGGATCTGTGGCAAGGTCGCGCGCCAGGGCCGCTTCTGCAGCTTCCTTCCGCAGTTTCTCGATAGATGCAAAGTAATCCTTCATGGAGAAGGCTGCTCCATTTCTTGGAAGGCGGGAGCTAGTTCTCACCACGATAAAAGCCACTGGCAGGGCGGTGACGCAGTATCAATGAAGCAAAGCCTGCGTCTTGGGAAGAACTGCTCTGAGCTTTAGCCATTGCATATTTATCTTGAGTGATGGCGTTGTTATATTGATTAATCTTTCTTCAATCCATTCCGAGTTCAATAATTCATCGGTCATGCAATGCCTGAACATAGCAAGCTTATGCATTAACGTCCAAACAGGCCTTGTCATTATGCCATTATCGTTGGTATATGTAAGAAATTTTTCTCTTTCCTCTTTATTATTGACAAAAATTGCGTTCAGCCAGTAATTAGACCTTGCCTGCTCAGGTTCAGAAAAAAATGAATAGGAGGTGTTCCTAAAAAAGGATTGATACTGAAGGGCTATTTCTCTTTTGTTAATTATAAAGCCCTCTAATTGTTCTAATTGCGCACAGGCTAATGCGGCATTAATATTGGGCATGCGGTAATTATATCCGATAGAATCATGTTCAAAATTCCATCGATGAGGCACCTTAGCCTGCGTCGTAAGATGTTTGCCAAGCAGGCCCAATTTTTCGTCATTTGTAATAATAACGCCGCCACCGCCACATGTGATTGTCTTATTCCCGTTAAAACTAATGGCGCCCAGCAATCCAAAAATGCCCGTGTGCCTGCCCTGATAAGTTGAGCCAATGGATTCGGCAGCGTCCTCAATCAATGCAATATGATATTGCCTGCAAATTTCAGCAATAGCGTCGATTTTTACAGGATGTCCGAAAGTGTGCATAGGCACGCATGCCTTAATCTTCTGACCTGTCGTCTTGTGAAAGCATTCGCCGTTTCTTATAACAGCATATTGCTTTAAATATTCATCCAGCGCCTCATGCGATAATCCTAAAGTCCTTTAATCGACATCG
>Ga0137412_10002678_pt1 | contig 14105 bp, 7 predicted proteins | sample CZODoug2_1_16fun_FD_122160 | JGI IMG/M metagenome (GOLD analysis project Ga0137412, IMG submission 122160) | Vadose zone soil fungal communities from Angelo Coast Range Reserve, California, USA - CZODoug2_1_16fungal (Hybrid Assembly) | ecosystem: Environmental > Terrestrial > Soil > Vadose zone... | reverse complement strand
GTCGGCAACGTCGGCAAAGGCTCCAGCGATGTCGTAAATTTTTCCGCTTTTTCCCCCCGCGCCCGGTCTGCTCCGCGTTCCGCGTACGCCGCGATCTTGAAGTTCCCTTTGCCCAGTTTGGCTGGCGGCGTCACCGTCAATCGCGCATAGCGATCGCCCGCTCCGTCAAATTTCAAGATTACGGCAGCGCCGGTTTTCCATCCCCGTGGCACCGTCAGACCCGCGCGGACCTCGCCCGCTTGCGTCGCGTAGGAATGCACGCGGAGCAATACATCGAAGGGCTTGCTCTGCTTGGTGGTAATCTCGATTGCTTGTTTCGGCTCGACCGCCAGGGTGTAAGCCGGAACGATTTGCAGCGGCACGCGATCGGCCCGCGTGGAAGTCGCCCGAAGCTGCAGGACCGGCGAGCTGACCGCCAATGTGTAGCCATCGATCACCACTTCCTGCCTGACGGTCACGAGTGGCGGAGGTTCCGGGAGGATTGAAACTGCGGGGCTCAGTTTGCGTTGCGGATTCTGTCCGGCAATAACGTCAAAGCGAAACGATCCATTGGTTTCCGTCTCTTCCTTGGTGACGTTCCATTCGGTGGGTAGCGAAAGCGTGGGCTTCTTGAAATCCCCCGCAATTTCCGGGCGGCGATGAGAATCGACTCGCACCGCGAAGGATTCACCGGCGACGAGTTCGCTGCGATCGGCAAGTGCCTCCAAACGCAGTCCGGCGACGAGTGCGAGAGCCGCGTCTATTTTTCCACGTTTCCGCTTCAGGCTTCGCGCCAGCGAGACGACCGGGGCGGGAGCCTGGGAAGAAGCCGAAGGAGATGGCACTTCATTGATTTTTCTGCCGGCCGTAACCAGCGAACTGGCTGCCGCCTTCCAATCGAGCCGCAATGCTGCTTCGCGTGCCGCCGCTAGCGCCGCATCCACACTTCTCATGAGCGGGTCAACTCCCATGCTTCCGGCTTCGTAGTCTTCATCCAGCGGGCCGAGCGGCTGTGCGAGCAGGGCGGGATCGAGTTCACCGCCATCCTCCGGCCGAAGCGCGATGGCGCGGCGCAAAAATGGCGAGTTCAGAAATCCCGTGATTCCCTGCGAGTGATGATTTGCAAAGGCGTCGAGCCCTATTTCACGCCAGGACTTTCCATAGAGCGGTGAAATTTGATCCACGGGAAGCAGGTAGCCCTTGGGGGCGTCGCTTCGATCCAGGTCCAGTACGAGCACTGGCTTGCGGTCGCCCCATGGCGCCAAGTCTTCTTCCTCAACTGCGGAGCCACTCAGCTTGAACGAAGCATCCGCCGCAAGCTGCACAGCCTTTGGCGTGAGCAATCCCGAGGCTTGATGATGTCCGTGCCCCCCATGTACGCCGCCCCAGCCGTTGATCACCACCGTCGGACGAAATCCCCGAATCACGCGGACCATGTCTTCCAGGACTTGATCGCCCCAGACTTTCTCCGTTTCCTCCGGTGTTTTCGAAAAGCCAAAGTCCTTCGCCCGCGTGAAATACAATTTCACGCCATAGCCTCGCGTGGCCGCGAGCAACTCCTGCGTCCGGATCAATCCCAGTTCCGGAGCTTGTTCGGGGCCAAGGTCGTTCTGCCCGCCCTCGCCGCGTGTCAGAGAGAGCAGCACCACTTCCGCATGAAGTCCGCGGGCTAAGTAAGTAAGCACAGCCCCTGATTCATCGTCGGGATGCGCGGTAACGTAAAGGATGCGCGTAGTCACTCGCGCGCTATCGATGGCCTCAATTGTTTCCGCCAGTCCAGGTCCAGTCCCAGGGGCGGGAGGAAACTGCGCAACCGCCGAGGTCTGCAAGCACAGGCTCAATCCACCGCCAATCAAGACCGCGGCTGCCGTCCAATAGAACAATCGCTTCACGTAGCCTCCGCAACAAAATGGATATCTCTTCTCACCCTCAACTGTTAACTGTCGACTGGGAACTCCCGAAAGGCCATTGTCGCATTTCCCGCGCGCGAATGAGATACGCGAGCGCTCCCAGCGCGATCTCCGCCAGCCCCCATTTGCGCGTCGCCCCTGTTTGCCAGAACAGCCAGGCCCATCCCATCATCGTCAGCACGGCCGGCACTGGATACAGCCACATTTTGAAAGGCAGCCCCACCGTTCCCCGGCGCTTGCGCAGCAGCATCACTCCCACAGCCTGCCCGATGAATTGAACGAGCAGCCGCATGGCAAGAATCCCGGCGATGGCTTGTTTCAGTTTCAACGAGATGCTGAACAGAAACGCCAGCCCAGCCAGCACCAGCAACGAAACATGCGGAAAATGTTTCGTCGGATGAACCTTGCCGAATACCGGGAAAAAATTCCCGTCCTGCGCCGCCGAATACGGCACTCGCGAAGCGCCCAGCAACACGGAGAACGCGGAAGCTACCGCGATCCACAAGATCATTCCGGTAACGAAGCGAGCGGCGGCCTGCCCATACAATCGTTCCACAAACAAGCTGGCGATGAAATCGGAATTCTGCGCTTCACGCCACGGCACTACTCCCAAGAGGCTTGTCTGCATCGCCAGATACAGCACGGCGATCCCCAGCACCGAAAGAAAAATCCCCCGCGGAATATTCCGTTCGGGATCCTTGATCTCGCTGCCCAAATGGCAAATGTTGTAGTAACCCCAATAGCTGTAAACCGTGCTGACCATCGCCGACCCCAGCCCCGCGAACCACACCCACGAAAGGTCGAACGCGCCGGGCGGAAAATCAAACGCGATTTTCGCGTTGAAATGGGTCGCCCCGCCCCAAATCAGCCACAGCATGGTTCCTACTACGCCAATCCACAGCAAAACAGAAATTTTTCCAATCGTTGCGATTTTCCGGTACAGCAGAATCACGATAAAAACGACTAGCCCCCCGGAAATCGCCTTCGTCTGCAGCGGCGTAAACGGGTACAAATATCCCGCATATTTTGCGAAACCAATCGATGCCGAGGCCACCGATAGCGGCGCCTGCACAAGCGTTTGCCACACGAACAAGAACGACATCAAACGGCCCCAGCGTTCCGGGCCATAAGCTTCGCGCAAAAAGACGTACGTGCCGCCCGCTTTCGGCATCGCCGCCCCAAGTTCCGACCACACAAAGGCATCCAGCGTCGCCAGCAACGCCCCCGCCAGCCACGCGATCAGCGCCTGTGGACCTCCCATCGCCCTTATTACCAGCGAACTGACCACAAATGGGCCGATGCCCACAATCTCGATCATGTTCAGCGCCACGGCCTCTTTCAGGCCTAAACCGCGCTCCAGCGCCGGGTTTGCCGCATTGGTGTTCGTTTTCACAGGTCCGCCGAGAATAACAAATGCTCCGCGCGCCACCTAACCCTGATTCTTCCGGCAAAAACCATTTCACACTTTTCTCGAACAGCTTAAACTCGTCCCGCGCAGTACCTGCACCTGTTCAATGTTTTCTTGGAAGATCTTGGAAGATGACGATCATCGCCTTGCGAATTGTTTGCCGTGCTGGACTGGCTGGCCTCCTCCTGCAGGCGGCTTTGTCTTTGCCCGCTCGCGCCTCCCAACTCACTTTGCCGCTCGAGACTCCTGCCATCCTCGACAAAATTTATTCCTTTGACCTCGGTGGCGCCATCGAGGCCGCGAAGCGCATGCAACAGGAACGGCCCACCCACCCGCTGGGCTACTTGCTGGAAGCGGAAGCATTGTGGTGGCGCACCTGGTGTACTTCCGCCGACTTCAAGTACGGAATGAGCGATGTCCGCCGCCGCCCCAAGGTGGAATCCGATCAACACTACATTGAGTTGTCTGCGAGGGTCTTATTGTTGGCAGAAGCGCAGATCAAGCAGAGCGACTCCGCGGAAATGCAATTCTATGCCGGCATGGCAGAAGCTTCCTTGGCGCGGCTTTATGCGCTGCGCGGCGAGTATCGCAACGCCGCCCGCTCCGGCGTGCGCGCCCGAGAACATCTTCTTCGCGCCAAATCTTTGGACCCCGATCTCGCCGATGCCGATATGGGACTGGGCCTTTACAACTATTACGTCGACACTCTCAGTGCCGTCGCCCGCATGCTTCGTTTTTTCATGGGCATCCCCGGCGGCTCGAAGCAAGCCGGCGTTCGCCAGCTCGAACACGCCATGGCGCAAGGCGTGGTCACCTCCCAGGTCGCGCGCTTTTATCTCGCCCTGAATCTGCATCGCTACGATCAGCAATACGAACAGGCGCTCGGCGTCCTCGTCCCGCTCGTGGAAAAGTACCCGGCAAATCCGCTCTTTCAACTGGCGCGCGGCGACCTCTACGCCAAGCTCGGCCGAAAGCAGCAAGCCTTGGCCAGTTATCGAGTTGCGGCTGCCTTGCCGATTCAGGATTCGGACTGTCAATCCCATCTCCAAAATCTGGTCCGCGCCTCCATCGCTGCACTGGGCTTGCCCTGAGAGACTTGCCTGCCCTCCCTTTCGTCCTGAATGCGCATTGACCTTCTCCCCTTCCAGATGGTAATGATGTAGGGTTGCCCGAGCCGTAGGATTCGAGGCAAAGTGCGGTCGCACGCAGGGGTGGAGTAAGGGCTGGGCGGCAATCCCCGGAACCCAGCATTGTCGCGGCAAACGCGCAGCACAAATTTGGCATCTCAACCCCAAAGCACGCTGGCGCCCCGGGCTCTTCCCGGTTGCGCAGGCAAGTTGGCCCCGGCATGGCTGGGGTCACCGGAAAAAATGAAGGAGTCTCAATGAAGCGGTCTTGGACAGCCATGGCTGTCGCACTGGTTGCATTTGTCGGCGTCACGGGTTGCAACGACTACGGCAACACCTTTCAGAACAATACGGGTGCTGCGCTGACCTTTCTGTCGCCCTCGCAAATCCCCGCTTGCACCTCAGCACAAGGCGCAACCTGCGCAGATCTGACATTGACGCTGAATGGCTTTGGCTTCGTGCTAAAAACTGTAGTCCAATGGAATGGCAAACCACTGGTCACAACGGTCCCCGTGGACAGCACCGGAGCAGCTCTCGGGAACGTCGTCACTGCGGTCGTCCCGGCGGCGATGCTCACCAAGCCCGGCACTGCGACCGTGCTCACCATAAATCCTGCATCCGGCGCAGGGAACAACGGACTCTCCAATACCATCACCTTCATCATCAACAATCCTTCCAATCCCTCTCCTGCCGTCTCTTCCGTTTCTCCAACTTGTGCCGCCCCCGGAGCCGACCTCCCGCTGACGGTCACCGGCGCGAATTTCCTTACCGGCGCCGCCGGCAGTTCCCAGGTATCTAGCTTGAATTGGACTCTCAACGGGTCTCATTTTCAATTCACTGCTCCCGCCGCCACCATCTCCGCGACGCAGATCACGGTCACGATTCCGCAGGCCGACATCAGCGCAGCCGGCTCCGCCTCTGTCACCGTTTTCAATCCGCCTTCATTGCCTCTGTCCAATGTTCCCGGCAGCAGCGGCTCCGGGGGCGGAACTTCAGCTGCGACCTCTCTGACGATCCAATCTGCCCCATGTCCGTTAGCCGCGAAGGGCCAGGCAAACCCTGAAGCGTCGGCCACTGTCGCCGAGGAAACTCCTTCGGTCAGTCTCGACGGACGCTACGTTGCCTACACCGCCGTCCAGGAAGACCACGCGCAGATTTTTCTTCGCGATACTTGCGAAGGCGTTTCCTCAGGATGCCAGCCGCGCACCACGATGCTCTCCGTGGCTGCTGACGGCACTCCGGCGAATGAAGACAGCCACGCGCCCTCGATGAGTTCCGATGGACGCTACATCGCCTTCAGTTCGGCCGCCACCAATCTCGTCGAGAATGCGCCCCCGGGTCGCCAAGTCTATTTGCTTGATACTTGCGCGGGCGCGCGCGATTCCTGTAAGTCGGCGACGCATTTGATCTCCACCGATCCCAACGGAGCCTTGGTCGGCGCGGAAAGCATTCTTCCGTCCGTCAGCTCTTCGGGACGCTTCGTCGCGTTTCTGGCCATCACGCCCAGTCGTTCTTCAACCGGAGTTTCCGCGCAGCCGAAGGCCGCCGGGAGCAGCAGCAACAGCGGCTTCCGCCAGGTGTTTATCCGCGACACTTGCCTTGGCGCCGCGAACTGCACGCCTAAGACGACCCGGATTGCGCTTCAGCCAGGCGATGGTACGGGCGCCGCTTCACCGCCCGTGGGTCCAGCTTTGACCGGCAACGCCCGCCACGTGGCCATCGCGGGCGCCAGCACAGCCACGCTCTTCACCCGCTCGGTTGCGGTCGACGATCGCGTTTTCCTGGCGATTGCGAATCAGCAGCATTGAACTTGTTTTATTTGAACTCTCAGCTGGGCGTATCCGTAGCAAACCGGTAAGACCGGCATTCACGGCTGGCTCAGGGCCAGCAATCGCCGGCAGAATGTCTCTTTCCCTGACTAAGAACTTAAGACTGCAAGCCTCCTCAATTAAAACGCACTCTAATATCCGGCCGCTTCTCCAAGTGTACTGAATCGATGAAGCGCACTTGCCGCTCATCCAGCGTCAAGATCATTGAGCTGGTGCGCACGCCTTCTCCAAAAAACCGCACGCCTTTCAGCAAGTTGCCGTCCGTCACGCCCGTGCACGCGAAAATCATTTTCTTCCCCGGCGCCAGGTCCTCCGTATCGTAAATGCGCTTTAAGTCCGTCACGCCCATTTTTGCCAGTCGTTCCGCGTGTTCCGGCTTGCTGACCACCAGCCGCGCCAGGATTTGTCCATTCAAGCAGCGCAGCGCCGCCGCCGTCAACACGCCTTCCGGCGCTCCGCCCGTGCCCATCACCGCATGCACGCTTGTACCCACCACCGCCGCGGAAATTCCCGCCGACAGATCTCCATCGCCAATCAACCGGATGCGCGCTCCCGCCGTGCGTATCTCCTCAATCAGCTTTTCGTGACGCGGCCGGTCCAGCACGATCACCACCAGATCATCCACGTCGCGGTCCAGCCGCTTCGCAATTGCCTTCAAGTTGTCGGCCACCGGTGCATCGAGGTCCACCGCGCCCTTGCACGCCGGCCCCACTACCAGTTTTTCCATATACAAGTCCGGCGCGTGCAGCAATCCTCCGCGCTCGCTCGCCGCCAGCACCGCAATGGCATTCGCCGCGCCCGTCGCGCAAAGATTTGTTCCTTCCAGCGGATCCACCGCGATATCCACTTGCGGAAACAGCGCTTTCGGCGCGTGCGTTGCCAACCCTACCTTCTCTCCGATATACAGCATCGGCGCCTCATCCCGCTCCCCCTCGCCAATCACGATCGTTCCGTCAATCTCCACCGAGTCCATCGTCTTGCGCATCGCTTCCACGGCCACTTCATCGGCGTGATGCCGGTCCCCGAATCCCATCGTGCGCGCCGCCGCAATCGCCGCGTTTTCCACCACGCGCAGAAAATCCAGGCTAAGTTGTTCTTCCATTCTTCTCTCTCCTCGATTCCCTGAACCGCCGGCGGCCAATCATAGGCCAATTGCCCTCGCATCGTCGACCACCCGGTTGCGTCCCTGTGCCGAATAGCCTATATAATCCTCCACGATTGTTTTGCCCTGAGGTGCTATATGATTCGCAGCTTGTTCGGAGTTTGTGTATCACTGTGTTTCTTCGCCGCGACCAGCTCTGCCCAGTCCAGTCCTTGCACGCTTTCCGACCACGCCGAGTACGCCAAAAAGATCAAAGAATTCACCACCGAATCTTTTTTCAGCACCGAACTCGTCGACCATCTTCCTCTCAGCTCGTGCGTTCCCGCTCCCGATGCCTTCCTTCATCACATCGTGGGCGCTCCCGATGTTCTCGATTACACCAAGGACATCAACGCCTATCTCCGCCTGTTGGCGAATAAGAGCTCCCGCGTCAAAGTCTGGAGCATTGGCACTTCCGAAGAAGGCCGCGAGATGCTCGTTGCTGCCGTCTCCGACGAAGCCAATCTCGCGAAACTCGATCGCTATAAGGAAATCACCGCCCGCCTCGCCGATCCCCGTGGCCTGAGCGATGCCGAAGCGCAAAAGCTCATTGCCGAAGGCAAGCCCATCTACTGGGCCGACGGCAGCATCCACTCCCCGGAAACCGGCGCTCCGGAAATGCTTATGGAACTCGCTTACCGTCTTGCCGTCGAAGACACGCCCTTCATCCAAAAAATCCGCCGCGATGCCATTGTGCTCATCACTCCCATCGTCGAAGTGGACGGCCACGACCGCATGGTTGACATTTACATGCAGCACAAAAAACATCCCGACCAGCCGCCCTATCCGCTTATTTGGTGGGGCCACTATGTTTCTCACGACAATAATCGCGACAACCTCGGCGTCAGCCTCGCTCTTTCCCGCAATATGCTCAAGACCTACCTCGACTGGCATCCCACCGTCATGCACGATCTCCACGAATCCGTCCCCTATCTTTACATCATGACCGGTACCGGTCCGTACAATGCCTGGCTCGATCCCATCGTCATCAGCGAATGGCAGGAGATGGCCTATCACGAAATTGAAGAGATGACCAAGCGCGGCGTCATTGGCGTCTGGACTCACGGCTTTTACGACGGATGGGCTCCCAACTATCTGCTTTCCATCGCCAACAATCACAACTCCATCGGTCGCTTCTACGAAACTTTCGGCAATGGCGGCGCCGATACCCGCGTCCGCCTGCTTCGTCCGCCGGACACCAGTCGCGAGTGGTATCGCCCCAATCCGCCTCTCCCTAGAGTGAAATGGTCCGCCCGCGACAATATCAACATGCAGCAGAGCGCCATTCTCTTCGGCATGAACAATCTCGCCTCCAACGGCCAAAAGTTTCTCAACAATTTTTATTTGAAGAGCAAGCGCGCCGTCGCCAAAGCCCGCACCGAAGGCCCCGCCGCCTGGGTTTTTCCCGCTGACGATCCGCGTCCTGCCGAACAGGCCAATCTCCTCACTCTTTTCCAGCTTCAGGGCGTGGAAGTTCACCGCCTCGAAAAGGAATTGCGCATCCCGGCCGCGCCGGAACCCACCGGCGATAAAGAGAAAGACAAGGAAAAATCAGCCGAAAAATCCGATACCGCCGCCAAGCCCAAAGAAGAAAAGAAACCAGCCGAAACCATCATTCCCGCGGGCAGCTACGTCGTCCGCATGGACCAGCCTTACAGCCGCCTCGCCGATATGGCCCTGGACACCCAGTATTACAGCTCGCGTGATCCGCGCTCCTATGACGACACCGGCTGGACACTCGGCGCGTTGCGCAACGTAAAAACCACGCGTGTCACCGATCTCTCCGTTCTCAGCGCTCCCATGCAGAAAATCGGCAAGATCGAGCCTTCCGGAGGAATCGAAGGTTCCGGCAAAATCTTCCTTATTCAGCACAACACCGACAATGCTCTCGCAGCGCTCCGCTTCCGCCTCTCCAGCGTTTCTATGGAAGCCGCCGAAGATTCTTTCGAAGCCGACGGCGTAAAGTTCAAAGCCGGTTCGTTCGTCATCCGCAATACTGACCGCGCCCAACTCGAAAAATCCGCCAAGGATCTCGGAATCAAAATTCATACCTCGAGCGCCGCGCCGAACGTCAAAACGCATCCTCTCGCCACCCCTCGCGTCGCCCTCGTTCACAATTGGCAGAATACCCAGAACGACGGCTGGTTCCGCATTCCCATGGAGGAACTGAAAGTTCCCTACACCTACGTCGCCGATACCTGGCTGCGCGAAAACCAGAATCTCCGCGAAAAGTTCGACGTCATCATTCTTCCGCCCATGGGTGGTGGCGGCCCCGCGGGCTTGAGTGCCATTATTCGCGGTTTGCCGATGCGCGGTGATCCGCGCCCCTGGAAAAATTCCGCCGAAACTCCCAACTTTGTCGCCCCCGGCCTGGACTCCGCCGAGGATATTCGTGGCGGTCTCGGCTATCAGGGCCTTGCCAATCTCGAGCGCTTCGTTCGCGAAGGCGGCTTGCTCATCGCCGTGCAAACCAGCGCCGCTCTTCCCGTTGCTGGCGGCATGACTGAAATGGTGAACGTTTCCGACGCTCGCGCGATGCAAGCCCCCGGCAGCGTCGTGCTTTCCACCATTGACGACAAGAGAAGCCCCATCACCTACGGTTACGACGACAAGCTCTACGTTTATTTCCGCTCCGGCCCCGTCATCACGGTCGGCGGCAATTTCGGCGGCCCTGGTGGCGGCGCCGACGAAGGCCCCGGCGGTTCTGGGCGCTCCAGCGGACGCGGCACTGCCACCGACCCCGATATCATTCAGGCCCGCCAGTACGAAGCGCCTGAAAAGCCCGTGAAGCGCACTCCGCACGAGCAAGAGCTCTACGTCCCCGAAGACTTGCAGGAATTTGCCCGTTTTGCGCTTCCTCCGAAGGATCAACAGCCGCGCGTCGTTCTGCGCTTCGCCGCCGAAAAAGATTTGCTCCTCAGCGGCATGATCACCGGCGGCAGCGAAATCGCCGAAAAACCCGCCGTCGTCGACGTTCCCCACGGCAAAGGCCACGTCATCCTATTCGCCAACAATCCCATGTGGCGCGGCGAAACCATGGGCAGCTATTTCCTCGTCTTCAACGCCCTGCTCAACTTCGACCACCTCGACGCCGGTAGCTCCCCTGCTCCAGCCGCAAAATAACGGCGCGAGCCTGCGGCAAAAATCGCGCGGGAGCGTGCGGCAAGAGATTTTGGCCTGCAGTAACGACCCGCCCGCGGCGGGCCGTCCGCTCTCGTAGTGGCGGGTCTTCAGACCCGTGCTTTTCTCTTTCTTTCTACCCGCCACTTTCGGCCTTCGCGCAAGACTCAGCTACAATGCTGCGCGGAGGATCCATGTCCAAATCCCGAAGGAATTTTCTGACCCAGACTTCGCTCGGCATTCTCGGTGCAGCCGTCGGCTCAAGAACAGCAATGCAGCTTGATGCCGGCGAACTTTCGCAGGACCCCGCGCAGCTTCCTCCCGGCGCCCCGCCCGCTTTCGGCACTGGCCCCGCCGTGGGCCCGGAAGTCTCCCCCGCCACCTTCGCGGAAGCCGAAAAACTCGTCCAAATAAATCTATCCCCCGCAGACCGCGCCCAAGCCGCAGCCTCCTGGCGCGTGAATCTCGCCTCTCTCTACGAACGCCGCACCGGCCCCCGAGCCGTTGCCCTCGAACCAACGCTCGCACCCTTTTCGCGTTACCACTCCGTTCTCCCCGGCCAGTCTAGCGGCCCGCAGCGCAATCAATTCATCCGTACCAAAACCGACCCCGGCCCCCTGCCATCCAGCGATGCCGACATCGCCTTCGCCCCAGTCACCCAACTCTCCCGCTGGATCGAGCAACGCAAGCTTTCTTCCGAGCGCCTTGCACAAATCTACTTGAAGCGCATCGAGCAGTTCGATCCCAAGCTCCGCTGCATCATCACGCTCACTCGCGATCTCGCCCTCGCGCAAGCCAAAAAAGCCGACGAAGAAATTGCCGCCGGCAAATACCGTGGCCCTCTTCACGGCATTCCCTGGGGTGGCAAGGATCTTCTCGACACCGCCGGCATCCCCACCACCTATGGCGCCGAGCCATTCCGCAATCGCATTCCGAAAGAAGACGCCGCTGTCGTCAAGCGCCTCCACGCCGCTGGCGCCGTACTTCTCGCGAAACTCAGCCTCGGCGCTCTCGCGCTCAACGACATCTGGTTCGGCGGCCAAACCGTGAATCCCTGGCTCCTCGAAGAAGGCGCCTCTGGTTCCAGCGCCGGTCCCGGTGCCGCCACCGCCGCCGGTCTAGTCGGCTTCTCCATCGGTAGCGAAACCGGCGGAAGCATCATTAGTCCCAGCATGCGTTGCGGTATCACCGGTTTGCGCCCTACGTACGGGCGTGTCCCGCGCACCGGCGCCATGACTCTCTGTTGGTCCCTCGACAAACTCGGCCCGATGACGCGCTCTGTCGAAGACGCGTTGCTCGTCCTGCAAGCCATCTCCGGCGCCGACCCCGGCGATCTTTCCAGCATTCCCAGCCAGCTCGATTTCGATTCGAACGCCAGTATCCAGGGCCTCCGCGTGGGCTATTTCCCCGCGTGGATGAAGCAAGCTCCCGCCACCGATGTAGACCGCGCTGCGCTAGCCGCTCTTCCGAAGCTCGGCCTGGTTCCCGTCGAAGTCTCTCTCCCCAATTGGCCCTACGACTCGCTCAACTTGCTTCTTTTCGCCGAAGGCGCCGCCGCTTTCGAGGAGCTCACCCTCAGCCACGGCGTCGACCAGCTCAAAGTCCAGACCTACGACGCCTGGCCCAATCTTTTTCGTCAGGCGCGTTTCCTTTCCGCCGTCGATTTCGTCCAGTCCGACCGCTTCCGCCGCAAAGTCGCCGAAGAAATGGCCCGCCTCTTCTCCGAAGTGGACTTGCTCCTCGTTCCTTCCTTGCGCGATGAGATGCTCGTGATCAGCAACAATACCGGCCACCCCTCGCTCACCATGCGCGCCGGATTCGTCGAAGTCTCCGAAGCCCGATCCGATTGGGCCCCCGACCCCAAAAATCCTCTCCCAAAATTTTCTCCTCCGCGCCGCGTTCCCCACGGCATCACCCTGATCGGCCGTCTCTTTGAAGAAGGCACCCTCGGCCGCGTCGGCATCGCCCTCGAACGCGCCTTCGCCGTCGCCAACGAGCGCCCTCCCTCTTTCTAACAATCCTTTTTTCGCGTGCCCTCACGAAGGAACCAGGCGGTGACGTTGACTCGTTTCGGGCGTCCAACCGAAGGTATCGTCGAGGAGGCGCCATGCCTGTTCGCAAACTACTGCTTGTGCTTTCGCTGTCGTTTTTTTGTGCCGCGATCGGCTCCGCTGGCACCCTGTCCGCGGATGACCTCGCAAAAATAAAGCGTGTGCATAGCAAGTACGAAGAAGCCTGGCTCAAGGGAAACGCAGACGCCGTGCGTGCGCTCTTCACCGAGGACTGCGTGCTGCTCCCACCGCATGGTGACACGCCGCGCATCGGAAAAAAGGGATTGAACGATTACTGGTTTCCGCCCGATGCTCCACCCACTACGATCACAAAACTGGTCGTCACACCAACAAGCATCGGCGGTGATGGCGAGATCGCCTACGTCTGGGGCACCGATGAAGTAGCTTGGACAACCGTGCAAAACGGTAAGACCACCAGCGCTTCGCACAAAGGCATATTTTTGAATGTCCTCAGAAAGCAGCCCGATGGCGAATGGAAAATGTCCCACCATATGTGGGACGAGCCACGCTAGGCTGAACTGGCAGGTTCGCTCGAGTTCGTGCGTATCGTGCACTCTAAAAACTTGTCTTCGCAAAAATTCCACGACCGCGCAATAATGTCGCACAGGTGAAATGCACATGACCAAAAAGAAAGAAATCTCGCGCCGCGCCTTTCTGGCCACCGCCGCCGTCAGTGGCGCTGCACTGACCATCGTTCCAAGAAACGTTCTCGGCCGCGGATTCACTCCGCCAAGCGATATGCTCAACATCGCCGCTGTCGGCGTTGGCGGCATGGGCCGCACCAATCTGATCAATCTCGCCAGCCAGAATATCGTCGCCCTCTGCGACATTGACTGGGCCTACGCCAATAAAGGTTTCGACCACCTCGACATCGACATCGAGCGCCTCAAAAAACGCATCGAGCTCCGTTCTCCCGCTCCCGGCGATCCTTCCGCTGGCTTTGATCCCGTCCGAGCCCAGGCGCGCGTCGACGGCATGCTCAAGCTCAAGTCCACTCATCTTCTGAAAGCCACTCGCTACACCGACTATCGCGAGATGCTCGACCGCCAAAAGGACATCGACGCCGTCCTCGTCGCCACTCCCGACCACATGCACGCCTCCATCGCCCTCGCCGCCATGGAACTCGGCAAACACGTCTACGTCCAGAAGCCCCTGTGCTGGTCCGTCGAAGAAGCCCGCAAGCTCTCTCTTCGCGCCAAAGAAACCAAAGTTGCCACGCAAATGGGCAACCAGGGCCACTCCTCCGACGATGGCCGCAAAGCCGTCGAATACATCTGGGCTGGCGCCATCGGTGACGTCCGCGAAGTTCATATCTGGACCAACCGCCCCCTCGGCTATTGGCCACAAGGCGTCCCCCGCCCGGCGCCCTTAGCGGCTGGCCCCGAACCTCTCAAGTGGAGTGGCCGCGACGTCAACACCCGCCTCGCTGCCGCCATCTGTGGCGACTACGCCGTCCCTGACGGCCTCTCCTGGGATCTTTTCCAAGGCACCTGCGCCTCCAACGTGGACTACCACCCCA
>Ga0137412_10002677_pt1 | contig 14112 bp, 10 predicted proteins | sample CZODoug2_1_16fun_FD_122160 | JGI IMG/M metagenome (GOLD analysis project Ga0137412, IMG submission 122160) | Vadose zone soil fungal communities from Angelo Coast Range Reserve, California, USA - CZODoug2_1_16fungal (Hybrid Assembly) | ecosystem: Environmental > Terrestrial > Soil > Vadose zone... | reverse complement strand
TCTGACGTATGCCCCAATGACGGCCGGCGGCGGCACGCTCACGCTGAACTTCGGCTACACCGATGATTCCGGCGCTGCCAAGACCGGGACGCTGAATATTCCCTATTTCACCACGTCTCCCAACAACGTCGTCGCCACGGCATCTCCCGCGGGGCAAATCATTGCCGTGCAGAAAACCGGTGGACAGGCTGTCCCGGTCACGTTCACCACCGACGACGGCAAGCCGGCGACTCAGCTATATGTCATATCGAATTTGACGGCTCTGCCGGCCGGCTGGAGCAGCACGGCGAGCAATTTCTCGTGCGGCAACGTCAGCACCGGCAACGGCTGTCAACTGCCCCTAACCTACGCGCCGCCGGCGCTGGCCAGCGGCACGCTCGCATTGACCTACGCGTACACCGACGGCACCGGAATGGCCCAAACCGGAATGCTGAATATCGAGTATGCCGCGACCACGAACGACAACGTGGTCGGCACCGCGTCACCGGCTGGCCAGATCAATGCCGTCGTCGGCTTGGGGACTCAGGCGGTCGCCGTAACATTCACCACCGATGATGGGCGCCCCGCCACTGCATTGCAGTTGACGAGCAGTCTCACGGCGTTGCCCGCCGGCTGGAGCAGCAGCGCTAGCTCCTTTGGCTGCAGCGGCCTCAACGTCGATGGCCTCTGTCAGCTGCCCTTGACATACGCACCCACTGCCGCAGGCAGCGGCACGCTGAGTTTGAGCTTCTCGTACAAGAACAATGCCGGCGAACCCAAGACCGGTACCGTGAACATCGCGTACCGCGCGACGACCGACGACAACGTCATTTGGACGCCGAATCCGAGTTTGCTTGCCGCCCGTACCGGCGGCAGCACCAACGTAACCGTCGCTTTCACGACCGATGACGGTAATCCCGCAAGCGCACTGTCGGTGACATCGGCACTCACTTCGCTCCCAGCCGGCTGGAGCAGCGCGTCGAACAGTTTCAGCTGCACCAGCGTGAGCGGCACCGGTTGCGTTCTGTCGCTCACCTACGCGCCCACCGTTGCCGCCAGCGGAACCTTGAGCCTGGGATTTAGCTACACGAACGACTCGGGGTTCCTGAAAACGGGAACCGTATCGATCGCGTACAACGCGATCACGCCGTACCTCTACGTCGTGAACGGCAACTCGAACGCGCTGAGTTCTTGCGCCATCCATTTCGATAACAGCTTGGCTGCGTGCACTGCCACGGGATCCGGCTTCGATGTCCCCGATGGAGTCGCGCTCAACGGCAGCTACGCCTATGTCACGAACACCGTGGGCGGCTCGGTATCCCGCTGCACGCTGGATATCGGTGGGGCCGTCTCCAGTTGTGCGCTGACGGGCGGCATCTTCAGCTCCCCCGCGAATATCGCCACCAACCCCTTAGGCGCCTTCGCGTATATCTATCAGAGCACCGGCCTTACCGTCTGCGCCACGGCCCCTGCCGACGGGTCGCTGTCGGGATGCACGGCGGCCAGCGCTCCTTTCGATCCCCTATCCGCCAGCGCATTTTCCTCCGACGGGACGCATGCCTATGGCGTGCATAGCATCGCGAATCCCGGCAATCCGGCCAACCCGACCACCCTCGTCGATGTCTGCGACATCGCGATGAACGGCACGCTGACCAACTGCACCGACATGGTGGCGAGTACCCCGCAAGCCGTCGCCGCGCTCGCGATCCAGAATAATGACCTCTACGTCTCGACGTCGGCCGGTTCGCTGTACATGTGCCCAATCAACATCAATTGGACCATCAGCAGTTGCCAGACCACGGCCGTCGGTACCAACGCCAACTCACTGGCCTTCATCGGCACCACCGCTTATTTGAGCACCAACTCGAACACGGTATTGGCGTGCCCGGTGAATGCCGACGGAACGTTCGGCACTTGCACGGCCCTCAACGACCCGACGTTCAATGGGACGGCGGGAATGGTCGTTCGTTAGCCGTTCCTCGTCATTTCCTTGACGAAGCGATCGCGAACTATTGTTGCGATGCAACGCGTTTCGTATTGCCCGGGCAATTCCACCCTTACGTCCTGCGACAGGTTGGGACTACACTGTACCCGTCGACGCTCGATGGATACCACCTGGCAGAGGACGTGACCATGGACGCTACGCTCGTTTCTAGTGACGGTCGGAATTTGCATGTCGATGTTCTACATGTCTCGGTCTTCCGGCCGCTGACATGGCTGCATCGGGGATGGCTCGACATGCGACGGCCGGCCAGTCTCGCGTACGGAGCCCTCATCGTCGCGCTCGGTTGGACGCTCCTGGTGTTTTGCGGCACGCACCCCTATTTCATCGCCGCCGCGATTTCCGGATTCCTGCTCGTCGGGCCGGTGATGTCGGCGGGGCTGTGTGAAATGTCGCGCCGCTATTCCCAGGGGCGATCGGCGAATTTCGACGAATCATTGGACGGCTTCGTGCGCAATCCCCACGCGCTATTCGAGTTTGGCGCCATCTTGGCCGGCTGCGCCGTCGTTTGGTTCGCCGTCTCGGCCGTCATGCTGGGCGCGGTATTTCACATCGCGGCGCCCGATGTGCGGGAGACTCTGTATCGGGGCTTTCTCGAATCGACGAATCGATCGCAAGTGTTGGCATACATCGCCGTCGGCGGGGTGCTGGCCGTCGCCGTGTTCGCCCTTTCCGTCGTGGCGATTCCGCTCATCATCGATCGGCACGCCACCGCAGGACAGGCCATGCGCGCGAGCGTCAAAGCCGTGTTCAGCAACATACCCGCGATGATCGTCTGGAGTGCGCTGATATTGATCTTGACGATCATAGGCTACGCACCCTTCCTCGGTGGATTGTTGTTCACCGCGCCGCTGTTGGGACATGCCACGTGGCATGCCTACAAGGACATGATTCGCTAAAAGGCGCGGGGCGAGCGCCGCCTTTGCTCGTTCCGGTTGACCGATGCAGTAGCGCGGCCATGTTGCCGACGCCCCGGTATTTTTGATCGACTCGGCGCAATCACGTCTGCGGCTACAGACCCTTCGGTCGATGCGGCGGTTTCGCGCTGACGACAGCGTCGTTCGGCGGGGGCAGAGTGACGCCGCCGTTCGCGGTCAGATCGGTAAGCGGCCGTCGAGTGGCGCCGCTCCAAGGCGGAGGCGCTGGGATAATCGGCGTCGGCCGCGGCGGCGCCGGTTGCACGATGGCGCTGCCAAAAGGCGGCGGTGCGGGACGCGCGAGTGTCGCAACCACCCGCCCCGCCAATGATGCTGAGGCATCGACGCGGGAGAGGCCGAAGGGCGGGAGTCCAAACAGATCAATCACCGTTTTCGGAATGCAGGCGTGCGAATGCCAGACCCTCTCGATGCCCTGCGTTACGTGACCGCCGAACATGAGCAAGGGCAGGCGCGAACCGCCAATGAGTTGAAAACCGCCCGGATGGAGCGCGTCGGTCACCGTTTCGATGTTCGGCGTTTGAACGTGGTCGGCATAGCCGCCCCAATCGTCCCAGGTCAGGATAAACACGGTGTCGGCCCAGTCACCGGCCCGCACTAGCGCGTCGACTCGTTGCCACGTGAGATTTTCGCCTTTGGAAACATACGCCGGGTCGTGGCTCTGATCCGGTGCATGCTCATCGTAGCCGGAAGGGCTCCATACGAAACACAAGTCCGGCAACGTACGCTGCGTCGCCATGCGGGTGAATTGATCGTCGCTGGGCAGACCGGAGGTGTGAATGTGCGATTGGCTGGCCGAGTCCAGGAGCTCTTGGTAAAACTTGAGCGGATACCGGTCCGTTCCGGTGAACGCTCCCCATGTCTTACCGGCCGCCTCGACGTGCTTGAAGATGGTGGGTAAATTCCAGACCGGTGAGGTTCCACTGGGCGGATTGCGCAGCGTGGGCGTCTGACCACCGACGGCCAGCATATGCCCGGGCGTGGAATTCGTGCCCAGTCCGAAATGATAATCGCAGTAGGTGAACTGCTTCGCGAGCCAGCTATAGAATGGCAGCACGGTATCGTTGTCGATCTGTTCGGTTGGCGGCTGGTAGTCGCCCATTTGGTAATGCACCCACGCATTTCTATCATGCGGCGGATCCGGCGTTGGCGGTGCTGCGAGCAACTGACCGTCGTTGCGTACATCGGCGCCCCACAACGACAAGGTCGGAAAGTAGAAATCCGGCGTCTTGTTTTCCTGCATCAAGATGACGATTCGTGTCATGTCTGCACCTGCAAAGAATTTTAACTGGGGTTTGAGTTCCGGACCCAAATGCCATTGTAAAATTCAATAATTTCACTATTGCTACCTAGGCAACTCAAACGCCCGCGCGACCCTTACGGCCGGCTCCCCGGCAACGGCCGCGCGCCCGAATCGGGACCCACCACCGAATGCGCTGCGCGAGCGGCGTTGGCCGCCGGGATAAAGATATTGGCGATGGCCAGTGCGGTGGGGTAAGGCTCCGGATCGTCGCGGTTCGTGAGAACAATGATCGTGAAATGCTGCTTCGGGTAGCGCACGATCACGTTGCGAAAACCCATCGTCTCGCCGGAATGCCACAGTGTTTCACCGGTGATGCGCCAGCCGAAACCATACCGGACCTCGGGATCATCGGTGTTCGTCGCGGGCGTAAACGCAAGGCGGAGTGACTCCGTTCGCAGCAGCCGGTTGTCATACAGCGCGGCGTCCCATTTTGCGAGATCGTCGATCGAGGAATAGATGCCGCCGTCGCCCAACACTGCACTCGTCAAACTTTGATCGGTGCGCGTCCATTTTTTGTCCAGGAGACTGTAACCGTAGGCGCGATTGGCGACTGTCGAAATGCCGTCCTCGTAGGCGACCGTATTGTGCATTTGCAGCGGCTTGAAGATGCGCTGGCGCAGGAACGACGCGAAATCAGTGCCGGATGCACGCCCGACCACGAGCGCCAATAGCGCATAACCACTGTTGCTGTAGCGGTAATTCGACCCCGGGGCAAAGTACGTACGATTCTGGGACTCGAGCAGACGCAGCACATCGGCATCATGCACCTGCACGGTGGTTTCGTCCGGGATGACATCCTCGTAGTCGATGAGCCCTGAGGTGTGAGTGAGAAGGTGATGGATAGTGATTCCATTGGCCGCATCCGGCAGGGCGGGCAACCACTTGCGCAGCGGATCATCGAGCGACAGGCGCCCGTCCTCCGCAAGCAGCAGTATGGCGGCGGAGGTAAATTGCTTGGTCATCGACGCGAGACGGTAGTTGGTGTCCGGGGACGCGGCGACGTGCAATTCTACGTCCGCGAGCCCATAACCGCGGCGAAATATCGGCATGCCATCCCGTAGCACCAAGACCGCCGCGCCCGGTACGGCGCCCTGGTACGCGCGCATGATCGCGTCGATCTGTGATTCGGGAGAGTGCTTATGGGATGAGCATCCGGCTGCGGCCAGAATGATCGATAGAGAAACGAGCAGTGCATTTCGCATGCGATCGACCACTCCTCAACGCGAGCCGGTTTGTTCGCTGTTCTCCGCGATAACTCTCAGCACCGCCGTCGATACCCGCTCATCGATCTCGGCAGCATGCTTGAGGTGCACCGGATAGCGGATCAGCGCCTCCATGTGTCCGGCGGCGAGATGCATCTGCACTTGCGGCGTGGCGTCGTTCACCGAGCTCGTTGCGGTCGTTCTTTCGATTTCCCGAGTCTGACGCACGATTTCATCCCGGTATCCGCTCGTCACATTGCTGATCGCGGCCAGCAACTTGTCCTTCAAGGCAGCATAGTCCTTGACCATGGGCAGGCTCAGCGTCGTCTCGTGCCAGGATAGGTTCACGCCGGGGATTTGCTTGAACAGCCCCCCCGACGCCTGAAACACGATCAGGTTGGCAAACGCGACGACCCTTCCGGTGGGTCCCAGCGGCCCCTGCGAATTGAGTTCCATCAGATGCATTCGCACCAAACCGATGTCGATCACCTCGCCGACGACAGTACCAATCTGAATTCGATCCCCGACGCGAATGCCATACTTGCCGATCAAGAAAAAATATCCGACGACGGACACCAGCACACTTTGCATGGCAACCGCTACGCCGGCGGTGAGCAAACCGGCAAACGTAGCGAAAGTACTGATTTCGGTCGCAAAGCTGAGTCCGACGATCGCGATGACCGCCGCCCACATGACAATTTTTCTCACCAACAGCAATTGGTATCGACGGCGCGGCTCATGCGCATATCGAAGTACCGCGCGCCGCCAAACTTCAGCGAGTACGAACACCACCGCCAAGATGCCGACGAGTAGCAGCAAGCGGACCCCGAGCGCCGCCAAAGCGTCGCGATACTGCCGCTGTGCGGCGTCTCGCCAGTTGCCCAAGTTATGCCGGTATTGCTGCAGTAGGACTTGTTCCTTGGTCAATGGGATGAGAATTGCCGAGGTTTGCTTGAAGAGCCATGCCAGCGTATCGAATTCACTCCGCAGACCTTTCAATGCAGCGCTGCTGGCGCTGTCCGCCTGCGATGCAAGTGCGTCGCTGCGGACCGAGTACGCCTTCAATTGCTTGAGAGGCGGGGCGCTGATCATTTGAAAAGTCTCGGCAAGCGCGGCGGTGTGCTGGTCGACGACATCGATCGTTTTGATCTTGTTGCGGAGTCGGAGCACGTTGCTGCCGAGGTCCCAGATTCCGTACCGGTCCTTCGCCGCCGTTCCGCTGTCCGTCGACGAGGGCGTTGCCGGCACCGATGTTGCGGGCGCCGGATTGGCGCTCGAAGTCGGTACGGTCGCTGCGATGGCGTCTATGTGCGCCTTCAATGCGTTCGCACCCGCCCCTTTCGGATCGCTCTCGTTGACGAATTCCGCCATCGTGTCCAAAAGATTCTTGCGGGCGTCAACCATCGCCAGCTCGCCCTGCAGCTCGGGCAACTTCGCTGCAATATCCTGTTTCGCCTTGCCGGACGCGGCTCCTCGCTGCCGCTCGGCGTTCAGCTCGTCTTGGATGGACTGCCGTTGCGCATCCAGTTGATTTTTCTGATGATTGAGCGACTGCGGCGAAGAGGCATCGGCGGCACTTTGCCCTGCGCTGGCCTCGCTGCTGAGGAGCTCCGCATTCGCCCGAGCGATTTCGAAGGCCAGGGCGACAACCTTGTCGGCGGTTTGTCGATTGGCAAAGAGAATCAAGAGGTCGCTCGGCTGATTGGCGTTTTGCTGCTGAGTGCCGAGCGTTCGATACCAATCGACCGTTTCATCCAAGATCTGGATGACCTCATCACCGGTCAATACGGAGACGCGGGCATCCTGGGCGGCGCCGGTGGCGGCGCCGGGGGCAGCATTGCTCGAATCCGCCGCGTGAGCATACCCTCCGCAAACACAGACGGCCGCAAGCAAGGCGGATAACAAAGCGGATGAGGAGTGGCGACGCATGTCGAATCGTACCGCAAATTCCACCAAAGGTTTTTCGCCTCGCCCGGCCGACGCGACGCGCCCTTACGGGGGCGGCGCACTCATATGAATTCGGAAGGCCTTGCCGAGTAATCGCAACGTATCCGGGTCGTCCCATTGCCGCGCACCGTAGATCTTATCGAGCACGCGGCCATCCGCGCCGACGAGTACCGTGAGCGGCAGCCGTGAGGCACCCAGCATGTTTTCCATTTGCAACTTAGAATCGATGAACTGACTGATCGTCGCATTGGATTTGTTCAACAGAGCCTTGGCTTGAGCGGGATCGTCGTCGGTCGAAATGCCGATAATCGCGAAATGCGCGGTTGGGTAAAGCCATGCCAGCCGTTCCAACGACGCCATTTCCGCTCTGCAGGGTCCGCACCAGCTGGCCCACACGTTGATGATCAGCGGCTTGCCGCGAAACTCCGAGAGGTTTCTGGTCGCGCCGTTCAGGCCCTGCATCGTCGCTTCGCTCAAGGTGTCCCCGATCTGCACTTCCCCCGGGGTCTTCCCGGATGCTACGGGCATGGCACCAAGAGCGCACAGCACCAGTATCGAGAATGCCAGTCTCATCAAGGGCCCGAACGTACCCAAATCGTGTCGCCCCGTATTTCGTAGGTGAGCGAGGTTGAGGCAAGCACGTTGGACATTGCATCTAGGGGCGTTTGGTCACGAACCGAGCCATGCAAGATCGTGCGATCGGCAACTTGCCGCGCATGTGCGTCGGCGAAATCGAGCGGGCGGCCGAGCTCGCGACTGACCCATATCAAGAAACCGATGAGCGATCGGCCTTCGATTTCGTAGTCCGGTGCCAGCGCCGCAGTCCAGAGCCAGTCGCCGCCATACGTGTCGATGGAGCGCTGCGATATGATCTTGCCCGGCGACGCGAGAAGCTCGGTGCCGGCATCGGCCACGATCGTATCAGTCGTGCCGAGAAAGCGGATGCGGCCTTCGCGTACCCGTACCCGAACCGCGCGATCATCGCTCATCACTTCGAATTCGGTGCCGACATGTTCGACGACGCCCGCGCTCGTGGCGACGCGCAGCGGGTTCACGGCGCTCGACCCCGGCGGGATATCGAGATAAATTCGCCCGCTCTCCAGCGACAGCTCCGCGGACCCGGGGATATTCAAGCTGCTCCCGGCGGCGACTCGCAGCGTACCCCCGCGGGCCAGCGTAATGAGCAGCGGGCCCCGGGTTGTCAATCGGTCTCCGACTCGCAGGGGGTCGCCGCTCTTGAGTCTGCGGTGCTGGAAGAGCCCGAAGCGAACCTCGAGCCCGTCCACAGCGAGCCGGGTCATCGAGCCAATCGCTGCCGTTTGGGCTGAGGGCCTCGTTACCCATAGGGCGACGGCCACAGCGGCCAGTGCGGCCGCCGCGGCCAATGCGATCCAGCGCGAGCGCCGCGATGAAATCGGCTGCTCCGCGGCCACCGCGTCACGCCACTCCCGTGCGACAACCGCGCGCAGCCGCTCGAGGCTCTCGTCGCTCATCGGCTGCGTCCCCAACGCGTCAGTCAGCGTTCGTTCGACGCGCGGATCGGGGTCGAGATGCGTTCGAGGCTGGTCGGTCATGTCGCCGAACCTCCGTAATCGGGGTCGGCCGACGTTTCCTGCCAGCGTCGGCGAAACGCCTCCCGAGCCCGTGCAAGCACGGACTGAGTGGCAATCCCCGTGAGCCCGAGTTCCCGGGCAATGGCCTCGACCGACATGCCATCGCCGTATTTGGCCTCCAACGCGAGCGCATAGTGCGCCGGAAGGCTTTGTAAAACTCTCATCACCTCGGTTCGTCGAGTCGCGGCATATAGCTGTGAAATGGGTTCTTGGTTTGGCGGCGCGCGCAGCTGTTCCTCGTCGTGCGAAATCGAACCGGGTTCATCCAGACTAAGATGCGCAGGGCGCCGCCCCGCTTTGCGATGCGCGTCCGCCAATTCGTGCCGACAAATTTCTGTGAGCCACGTAAACAATGCCGCCTCACCGCGATAGCTTGCGAGATTGCGGACGGCCTTGATCAACGCACTCTGGACGATGTCTTCCAAAGTGGCGGAATCCAATGCCGACCGACGTGCGATAAATGCTGCGAGACGCGGCGCGCTGGCTTTGAAGAACTCATCGAATGCGCGCTGCTCGCTCGCGCGCATTCTCGTTACCAACGCGCGATCCGCCTCGTACACCCTGGAAAATCCTTCGCATCACGGCCAGGGTTGCGAGCTTAGACGCCACTCCAACCATAAATCAATCGCCTGCCGCAACGGCGAGATTTTTTGGCGGCCCGCGGCGATTGATCGCGCGGCAATACGACGTCTAAAGCGCAGTTGCCGCATGTCAGCGCAGTAAGGGTGCCAATCGCCTTAACAAAGGAACGTGATGCCGAACTGGGAAGGACACAAGCCCGCCACGAGTGCGGTACTGATCGATTTGATCACAACCGCGCACTCCGGAAGGGTAAGGTTTTCCCGCTCCGAGCGAGTCCTGTTCACGGCTTGCGAGTTTTGGGCTGCCGCCAGAAATCGCAGTCTCCTGGGGCTATTGAGCGAGGACGCAGAGTCGCAATTGCAAGCGGCCGAAGGGTCCTTCACCGCGATGGGGCTGGCGAAATCGGCGCTGGTGTTGCGCAGAGGGCGCGAGAAGCTGATGAAAAACGATCCGCCTGTCACGCTGCGGCGTCTGGCTGAGAACATCGAAACAGCGCTCGCCGACATCGACGAGCCCGTTGACGAGGTCATTGCGGGCTTCGCCGGCGGACAGGCTTGGGATCGGCTCAGCAAGCCTTGACGGGTGCGCCTTGGTGCGGGCCCGGCAGCCTTCCCGGTTAGAATGGCGCTGATCCAGTTGTCGTAAGCGCTCCGGTCGGCCAAACTAGCGCAACTCGAGACACCCACGCCGTGGGAAGACCGGTCTCGAGACATCAGGCTATTGCCTATTAAGAAGAAATAATTTGCCGTCGGGTGTTCGTGTTCGAACTGCGTAAACACGCTGCCCGGTTCGGCGCATTGCTCCTTATGACGTGCGCGGCTGTGGCGGCGGCCCAGCCCTTGCCGCGCGTGACCGTGGTCGATCTGCTGCGCACATTGATCGCGGCCGGCGTCGATGTCCTCTACAGCTCTGAACTGGTACCGTCCGACCTCGACGCTCCGGACAGCGTACCGCAGGGCGATCCCATGGCGCGGGTCGTGGCGGCACTGACGGCGAACCACTTGGCGCTCCAACACACCGGTGGGCGGGGCTACGTCGTGGTCCGCGCCGTGGCATCTCCCACGCCGCCCGTGGCGGCAGGCGCCGCGGCCGCGCCCGTCATCGGATCTGCCCCGCGCGAGTCGACTCTCGATGAGGTGTCTGTGTTTGCGAGCCGCTATGAGTTCACGACCGGTACGGCCGGGGAGCCGATCGGGTTTGACGATCGCGACATCGATCAAATGCCGGGAGCCCAGATGGACTCGGTACGTGCCCTGCGCGCCGCACCGGGGCTCGCGACCAATCTGTCGGCCCAGCCCTACGTCCGGGGCTCCTTGCGCGGCGACGTCTTGGTCGAGTTTGACGGCATCGCGCTGGCCGATCCGTTTCATTTCAGGAGCTTTCAGAGCGTCATGAGCATCTTCAACCCATCTACGGTGAATCGCGCCGACGTCTTTACCGGAGGCTTCCCGGTTAAATACGGCACTCGATCCGGCGGCGTCATCGACTTGAGTCCGCGGTCGGTCGAGTCGGGTTATGAATACGGCGTCGGTGCGAGTTTGCTCAGCTACGAACTCGAGACCGTCGGCCGGAGTGAAAGTCGGCCCATCGAGTGGCTGCTCGTCGCACGGGTCAGCAGCGATTCCAGCGTGCTGCAACGGCTGCTGAGCGAATTCGGCGAGCCGCAGTTTTCCGACGTAGTGGGCCGCATCAAGTGGTCGATCGACCCCGCATCCTCCCTGAAGCTCGGTTGGCTCGTTCTCGATGATCAGGTGAATTTGAGCTCGAACTCCCGCGAAGAACAGGCGAGCGCCCGCTCTCGAGACTTGAATACTTGGCTGCGGTGGGACTGGACGCCAACCGCCGCCATCCAGTCGCATACGTCGCTCGCGATGGGTCATTCCGAGCGCAATGACAGCGGCAATCTCTACCTACCCGGCCTTGCGATAGGCAGCCTGCTCGCAGAGCGTTCTTTTTCCGAGATCAGTCTGCAAAGCGAATGGACCTACATGCCGTCGGCCGCGCTGAGTTGGAATTTCGGCGGTGAATTCACTCGAGAAAACGCAGAACTCGTATTCCTGCGCCAGGAAATGCTCGGCGATTCGATTGCCGCGTTTTTCGGCCGGCCGCCCGACGCAACGATAAGCTCGAATCAGTCGCCGCGGTCTTCCACATGGGGCTTGTTTTCCTCGGCACATCGACGCTGGCAAGCGTTCGAGGCGGAGGTGGGGGTGCGCGTCGATGGTCAAACGTACCACGGCTTTGGCGTGCGCAGTCAAATGAGCCCGCGGATCAACGTGCGCTACGACCTCTCCGACCGCTGGCACGTGTATGGTTCGTGGGGACAGTTCACTCAAGCCCAACGCGTCGATGAGTATCGTGCGGAAGCAAATCAAACGACCCCCGACCCGGCACACCGCGCGGTGCATTTGATTGCCGGCGTCACTCTCGAAAGCCCGCAATCGACTACCTGGCGAGTCGAGGCCTATCGCCATCATTGGTCCTCGCTGGGCCCTTACCTGGACAACGCCCTCGGGCCAATATCCATCCTGCCGCAATTGGAGCCGGATCGAGTGTTGGTCGCACCTGCCGACGCGGACGCCGCCGGCATCGAGATCAGCGCTCAGCGATCTTTTAGCCACGGCGTCAGCGCATGGGGGACGTACACCTACTCGAAAGTGACTGACGACGTGAACGGTCGAGAAGTCCTGCGGAGTTGGGACCAAACACACTCCGCGAACCTCGGCATCGCTTGGACCAGGCGCCGGACTTCCGTATCCGCCTTTCTTGCATGGCATAGCGGCTGGCCTCAAACGCCCGTAGCCGTGGTTCCTGCCACGGCGGCCGCACCGGCGTACTTTACGGTGGGCGCACGAAACTCTGGGCGCTGGGACAGCTATTTCAGCAGCGACCTCCGCTTATCGACGTCTTTGCCCCTGCGCTCGGGCGAATTGTCCCTGTGGATAGACGCGACGAATCTCACCAATCGCTCCAACTACTGTTGCGTCGATCTGAACCCAATCAACCCTACCGCGGGTATGCCAGCGATGCCCGCCGTGAACTGGCCGCCGCGCGTCATCAACGTCGGCTTCAGTTGGCGGGTGCGCCGGCCCGACTAGCGCCTGCGCTCAAAGAGTCGGCGCGTAGTCGGGGGCCAGGGCGTATCCCAAGAGGTCCTCGAACACGCTGGTGTTGGTCGATAGTCTCAATTGCCGCGTTCGCAACCGCGCGAATTCGCTCGGAATTACCTCCAGAGCCCGGCACCAGTCTGCTGCGAACGCCTTGTACAACCGTACCCGCTCCGCCGCCAACTGTTCCGGACGAACCGCCAGTTCCGTGACCAGCTTGACCGTTTGCAGTGATGCCTGCGCCGGTTCGACGATCTGAAGCCTTCGTCCCCGGTACCGTAGCCAGCAGACCGCCAGGGGAAGCGTATCGGGGCGGCGCAAGCTCGATTCGACCCGAGCCGGCACAATAATGTCAGGCAACTGCATTTCGCAGCATGCCACGATCAACTGCACATCCTTGCGGCCAATCTCCGCCGCGAGTGCAGCGAGCAACGCCTGTTTTGCGCCGATCGTGCCCGTTTGATTAGCGAGCAACCCCGCGGGTTCGTCCGGAGTGTGGCCCGCGGCAGTATCGCAATCACGAACGTACTCGGCGGCCTCGCGCAAAGAGCGTCCATCGAATCGCGCACGGCACGCGGCGCCGTAACGGCCGCGTGGATTGAGGGCCACATTCGGCAAAAGGCGAGGTTCATGACGCATCGTCCGTACGGTTTGCGGCGCAGGGCGCGCCAACGTCGCGACCGCGTCACGATCACGGCCGCTATCCTGCGGTTTCCGTTCATTAATGTCACTCATTCGCAGTTGAGACGCCGCGCGAGGCGAAAATCAATCGCTTTACTGGAAAGGAACCTCCCGCGATGGAGCACCGAGGTGCGGCGCAGCACAGTTCAGTTCAGTTCAGTGTGGAGGCTCCGCGGGTTCGAGATGGATAATGTCTTCGGCGTCGCGCTCCACTGCGGCGCGGCTGAATCGCAATGGCACGTAAGAGCTTTCGGCCCACATCGTGAAGAGATCACGATAATGAGCGCTCATTGGATCGCCGGATTGACCGGGTGAATTCATCACCACCGAATTGTCCCAAGCACCCACATCCATCACCATGCGCACGGAGGCGCCGGCCGTCACTGAGAAATCGGATGCGCGATAGGTTTGCGCACGCGGCGATGATGCCGAGCCCGGCGTCTCGAGCGGCCCGACTGTCATCTGCGCTCGCAGCTGAGGGTCCGCCAGGACGGCAACGGCCGGCTGGAACGTTGCGTGATGCAAGCGTCCCCAGGCCCAAGTCTCCATGTTCGGACCCAATCTTTGATCTAACTCTACGAGCGCTGACTTCAGACTTTCCAGCAGAATGAGGTTGCGGGTCATCCGGGGTTGGGCACCCAGCGCCCCGTCGGGATGCTCGAGATAGGAAATCACCGCCTCGAGATGCCCGTCGCCTACCATTTTGCGCGCGGCCTCGGGCGTCGCTCGCCGCACAGTCGCTTTGCCGAGGTGCTTCGTTG
>Ga0137412_10002676_pt1 | contig 14114 bp, 11 predicted proteins | sample CZODoug2_1_16fun_FD_122160 | JGI IMG/M metagenome (GOLD analysis project Ga0137412, IMG submission 122160) | Vadose zone soil fungal communities from Angelo Coast Range Reserve, California, USA - CZODoug2_1_16fungal (Hybrid Assembly) | ecosystem: Environmental > Terrestrial > Soil > Vadose zone... | reverse complement strand
CAGCGGATTAAGGATTGATCGACGCCGCCCTGGTAGACCAGATCCTGCAGGAGGCGGCCTACGGGATCGTTGGCGAAGGCGGTGACGACCGCGGCGTCCAGGCCGAAGCAGCGTTTGAGTCCGCGAGCGACATTGTATTCGCCGCCGCCTTCGCAGACTTCGAAGGAGCGCGTGGTGGCGATGCGTTTTTCGCCGGGGTCGAAGCGAACCATGATTTCGCCGAGGCTGACGAGGTCCCAGCGGCATTGCTGTTTCGATTTGATCTGCAGGGTCACGCGTTCTCTCTCGAATAATTTGCGGCGCGCATCAGGTGATTTTTGCCGGCTCCATTTTAGGGGCCAAAAGGTGAATGAGGAAGAGCGCGATGAGGTATGCGCTTCCGGCCATCAGGAACGGGACCATGTAGCTGCCGGTCCACTGCAAGGTGTGGCCGACCACTTCGGCGATGAACATGCCGCCGATGGCGCCGGCCATGCCGCCGATGCCGACCACGGAGCCTACGGCGCGCGCGGGAAACATGTCTGAGGTCAGCGTGTAGAGATTGGCGGAGAAGCCTTGATGCGCGGCGGCGGCCAGGCCGATTACGAAGACCGCGGCCCAGAGGCTTTCGATTTTGTAGGCAAAAATTATGGGCGTGACGCAGAGTGCGCAAATTAGCATGGTGATTTTGCGGGCGGCGTTGACGCTGGTGCCACGACGAATCAGGCGAGACGAGAGCCAGCCGCCTGCGACGCTGCCGACGTCGGAGATCAGGTAGATGACGGCGATGGGAGCGCCGATTTTTGTGAGCACGAGACCATGCTGGCGCTGGAGGAAATCGGGAATCCAGAAAAGGTAGAACCACCAGATGGGATCGGTGAGAAATTTGCCGACGACGAAGGTGTAGGTTTGGCGGTGCGGGAGGAGCGCGGACCATTTGATTTTGCCGACGGATTCGGAAGGATCGGAGCGGATGTAATCGAGCTCGGCTGGGGATACGCGCGGATGCTCGTGCGGTTTGCGGTAGAGGAGGAGCCAGAAGATGAGCCAGACGAATCCGAGCGCGCCGGTGAAAAGAAAGGTGGAGCGCCAACCCCAGCGCGAAGCCATCCATGGGGCGAGGAGCGGAGTCACGATGGCGCCGATGCTGGTGCCGGCGTTGAAGATGCCGGTGGCGAAGGCGCGCTCCTTTTTGGGGAACCACTCGGCGACGGACTTGATGCTGGCGGGGAAGACGCCGGCTTCGCCGAAGCCTAGCGCGAAGCGGGCGGCTGCGAAACTGACGAAGGAGCCTGCGGCGGCGTGGGCCATCGAGGCAAGGCTCCAGAACGTCATGGCCACGGCGTAACCTGCGCGCGTGCCGAAGCGGTCGATGAGGCGTCCGACGAGGAGCATGCCGGCGGCGTAGGCGATCTGGAAATATGAAACGAGATGGCCGTACTGGATGTCGTTCCAGCCGAAGTCGTGTTGCAGCGTAGTTTTTAGGACGCCGAGCAACTGGCGATCCATGTAATTTTTTGTTACGCCGAAGAGAAGGAGGGCGCAGATGACCCAGCGGAAATTGCCTACGCGCGTTGAGGCTGAGGTGGGGGCAAGGTCACCGGCTTGCGCTGAGCGGAGGCTCGATGAAGGCGCCAGGGCGCTTGGTGGAGGAATAGGGGGAGCGGGATCCATTTGGTCGAAGGTGACTATAGAAACGGGGTGGAGTTCTGTCAACCGGAAAAACTGAAGCTTACGGTGAAGAGCTCGTGCGGGAAAAATGCCCCTCGCTACGCTTGGGGCTGGGTCGCGCTGAAGCGCAGCCCCTACAACGTCGCGGCGCTACAACATCGCGGGCTACCAGCTGTGCATGGTGCCGTCGAGCTTGCGATTGACGGGCAAGTATGCGCGGCTGTAGGGGTAGGTGGAGGCGACTTGCTCGTCGATATCGACGCCGAGGCCGGGGGCGTCGCCGGGGTGCATCATGCCGTCGGCGAAAGTGTAGGCGTGGGGGAAGACGCGATTGGTTTCGTCCGTGTGGCGCATGTATTCCTGGATGCCGAAATTGTGGACGCTGAGATCGAAGTGGAGAGCGGCGGCCATGCAGACCGGGCTCATATCGGTGGCGCCGTGACAGCCGGTGCGGACGTGGTAGAGGTCGGCGAGGCTGGCGATTTTTCGCAGATGGGAAATTCCGCCGGCGTGGACGACTGCGGTGCGGATGTAATCGATCAATTGTTCCTGGATGAGCTGCTGGCAATCGTAGATGGAGTTGAAAACTTCACCGACGGCGATGGGCGTGGTGGTGTGGCGGCGGATCAGGCGAAAACTTTCTTGCAACTCGGCGGGAGTGGGATCTTCGAGCCAGAAGAGATGATAGGGCTCAAGCTCTTTGCCCAGGCGGGCGGCTTCGATGGGCGTAAGGCGATGGTGCACATCGTGGAGCAGGGGAAGCTCAGAGCCGAATTCTTTGCGCAGGCGTTCGAACAGGCGGGGCACGAAATTCATGTACAGCTCGGAGCTCCACGCGCTTTCGAGGGGCACGTCTTTTTCGGCGGGCTCGTAAAACATTTTGCCGCGGCCGACGCCGTAAGTGCTGTCGAGTCCGGGGATGCCGCTCTGCGCGCGAATGGCTTTGTAGCCGAGCTTGGCGTATTCGGCGACGGCAACGACGGTGTCGTCGATATCTTTGCCGCTGGCGTGGCCGTACACCAAGATGGCTTCGCGAGAGGCGCCGCCGAGCAATTGATAGACGGGAACGTTGAGGGCTTTGCCTTTGATGTCCCAGAGCGCGGTATCGACCGCGGAGATGGAGGCCATGGTGACGGGGCCGCGACGCCAGTACGCGCCTTTGTAAAGATATTGCCAGAGATCTTCGATGCGGCGAGCGTCGCGGCCAATCAGAAGCGGGATTACGTGATCGGAGAGATAGCTGGCGACGGCTAGTTCGCGGCCGTTGAGCGTGGCGTCACCGAGGCCGTGGATGCCGTCTTCGGTGGTGATCTTTAGCGTGACAAAGTTACGGCTGGGGCTGCAGATAATTACTTTCGCGTCGGTTATGCGCATCGCAGGTCGAATCCTCTAACTGAATTGCAATTGCGGGCAAGCTCAAACTGAGCAGGCTCAAACATTGTTGCGCGGGCGTTCGCGGCGCACGAAATCGGTATCTTGCACTGGTTCGGACTCGCAGTCGATGGCGATGGTGGTGACCGGCTGATCCGGGGCTTCGGCGGGCAATCCGGTGAAGCGCACGCGGAAGCGATCCTGCTGGAATTTGACCTGCTGACCGCTGGCCAGGAGTCGAGCGGACTTCACGCCGGTTTTCAATCCCGCCAGGGAGACCGTTTCTCCCGGCCAAAAATAAACGTGCATGTAAAGAGTGTTGCCCTTGCGGGTGAAGCCGGCGTAGTTCGAACGGTGGGGCTGGCAGCGGTCTTGCGTATGGATAGACTCGGCGTTACGCGAAGTCCAGCGACCGACCTCAGTAAGGATGCGCACGGACTCTTCGGGAATTGAGCCGTCAGCCTTCGGGCCGATGTTGAGCAGATAATTTCCGGCGTCGTGCGCGCAGTAAACGAGATTGCGCACGACAGTCTTTGGAGTCTTCCAGGCATCGTCGGCTTGGTGATAGCCCCAACTTTCATTCAGGGTCATGCAGGATTCCCAGGCGCGGCCGGTTTGTTCGGCGACAATCTTCTGTTCAGGCGTGGAGAAATCACCGGGAAGCGCGTTGCGATTGTTCACGATGATGTCGGGCTGAAGCTCGAAGACCATTTTGTTCATGCGCTCGGATTCCCAGCCCTGGGCATCGAGCGGCCAGGACACGTCGTACCAAAGTACGTCGATCTTTCCGTAGTTGGTCAATAATTCGCGGATGAGGCCGTGCGTGTATTCGACGAAGCGCTTGCGAGCGTCTTCGTTGGTGGCGCAGCGTGCGCCATCGGGATGATGCCAATCCATCAACGAATAGTAAAAGCCGAAACGTAAGCCTTCCGCGCGAGCAGCTTCGACATATTCATGAACGAGGTCGCGGCCGGGGCCTTGCTTTGTCGCGCAGTAGTTGGTGAGCTTGGTGTCGAAGTTGCAGAAACCTTCGTGATGCTTGGAAGTCAGCACCATATATTTCTGGCCGGCTTGTTTGGCGAGCTTGGCCCACGCGCGGGCGGCATTCGGCTTTGGTTGGAAGCGTTTGGCGAGTTGCTCATAGTCGGCTACGGGGATGGCTTCGTTTTCCATGACCCATTCGTGACGGCCGAGCACGCTGTATAAACCCCAATGGATGAACATGCCGAAGCGCGCTTCGTGCCACCACTGCATGCGGCGCGCGCGATCGGCATCCTGCGCCGGGGAGCTTTGCTGGGGTTGCGCTTGCGCGCTGGACGCGGCTGTCTTGGTGGCAGTGGCTAGCGTCAGTAATGACGCGCCGGTACCAACCAGCCAATCACGACGCGGGATGGCGTTCGGTTTCATCAGTAGGTGTCCTCCCGTTGTTACTCCAATAGGGCTACGGTTCCAGCTTGAAAATACGTTCCATGAGCAACCACTTTTCTCCGGGCTTAGCGGCTGGAAGCGGCTGCTGAAATTTCCACATGAGTTCTTCCCATTCGCGGACCTTAGGATTTGCGCGGTCAGCACCGGCTTTGGCATCGAAGGAAAAGCGCTCGTTGACTTCCATGATCATGAACATGCGCGTGCCGAGCAGATAAATTTCCATGTCGACGATGCCGGCATCTTTGATGCTGGCGGTAATTTCCGGCCAGATTTTTTCGTGATGACGGCGATACTCGGCGATCAGCGCCGGATCATCCTCGAGATCGAGTGTGAGGCAATATCGTTTATTCATCACGAGTATTCATCACGAGTCACAAAGAAATGGTATCGCGAGCCCCGCCTTCAGGTCAGAGCGCGATCGAGATGTACGTAGCCACCGTCGACGATTACATGCTGCCCGGTTACGTGACTGGCCTGTGCCGACATGAGGAACAGAACCATAGCAGCAATTTCGTCAGGTTCGGTCATCCGCTTGCCTAACGGAATCTTGGCAGTGATTTGCTTCAGTTTTTCGTCGGGATTTGGAAAGCTACCGAGCCATTGTTTGTAGAGCGGCGTCATCACTTCCGCGGGAAGCAATGCGTTCACGCGAATACCGTAGGGGAGCAATTCCGTAGCCCACTCGCGCGTAAGGGCGAGGATTGCACCTTTTGCCGCAGCATAGCCAGAGGTGCCGCCTTGTCCAGTCATCGCGACTTTGGAAGCGATATTAACGATGCAGCCGCCGGATTTTTTCAAAGCGGGCAGCGCGTAATGGGCCATGTTGTAGTAGTGATGAAGATTCAACTCCAGCGAGCGCAGAAATCTTTCGGGGCTACCGTGCTCGAGGCCGGCATTGTCGTTGATGCCGGCATTGTTGACCAGCACGTCCAGTCTGCCAAAATCGCGCAGCGTTGCTTCGATTGCGGCAGCACAATTTGACGCCGGCAACAAATCGGTGCAAATCAAGCCACAGGACGCGCCAGGCTTCTGAAGATCGAGTTGCAACTGCTTTCCCGCATCGCCGTCCTTGTCCACCAAGACCGCAGTAGCGCCCTCGCGCGCACAACCGCGAGCGATCGCAGCGCCAATGCCCTTGGCGCCGCCGGTAATCAGCACCACTTTGCCCTTAAGCTGCAAGTCCATGTTTTGCTGACTTCAACCCATAAAAGAGAGCGGCGTTGCCGCCAAAAATCTTTTCTCGGTCTGCCTGAGAGAAATCCTTCACATAGGTTTCGACGAGTTGCTTTACCTGACGATAGGTCCCAGCAAGCAGACAAACGGGCCAATCGGAACCGAACATCAAGCGGTCCGGGCCAAAAGCATCGAAGAGCACGTCAAGGTACGGCCTGAAATCATCGGGCTTCCAATGCTTCCAGTCCCCTTCAGTGAGCAGCCCAGAAACTTTACAGAAGACATTCTGGTGTTGTGCGATTTTTCTCATGTAGGTGGCCCAGGGTTCCGTCTTCCCGGCTTTGATCTCCGGCTTGGCGAGATGATCGATCACAAAGCGTTGTTCCGGAAGCCGAGTCACGAGTTCGATTGCGGCCGGCAATTGCTTGGGATACACGAGAATGTCGTAAGTGAATCCGAACGTACGCAACTGGGCGACGCCCCTTACGAAGTCTTCGCGCACGAGGAAGCGGTCGTCCGGCTCGGCCTGCGCGATGTGGCGGAAGCCGCGCAGTTTTGGGAAGTGCGAGAAATATTCTAGGCGTTCGGCGAGATTGGGTGATCGAAGATCGACCCAGCCGACGACCCCACCGATACGCTCATTTTTTTTAGCGAAATCGAGGAGAAACATCGTTTCCGTCTCGGATTGATCGGCTTGCACCGCGACCGATGCATCCATACCGTTCGCCATCAATTCAGCGGTGAGATGTTCGGGGAGAAAGTCCCGCTGCAACACGGCCATGGCCTCGGTGATCCACGCGTCACGCACGGCATCATAGCGCCAGAAGTGCTGGTGCGAATCGATGTTCATTTGATTTACGCCGGCTCAGATACAAAGCGCGGCCCCCGCTCATCCACGGAGCCCTGATCCCGGGAACGCTTATCCACGGAGATTGAAGAATCCTCCGTCAATCGGATAATCGGTGCCAGTGATAAACCCGGCTTCGTCCGAGCAAAGGAAAAGAGCCAGGGCCGCGACCTCTTCGGGTTCGCCCATGCGGCCGATCGGCTGCGACGCAGATAATTTCTGAAACATCTCCTGCTCGCGGCCGGGATAGTTTTTTCGCAGATAGCCATCGACGAACGGAGTGTGCACGCGCGCGGGAGAGATACAGTTGCAGCGAATCTTGTTGGCCAGATAATCCTTGGCTACGGAATAGGTCATGGCTACTACCGCGCCTTTGGTCATGGAGTACGCGAAGCGGTCGGCAAGCGCAGCAGTGGCAGCGATGGAGGCCATGTTCAGGATCACGCCGCCGCCCTGCGACTTCATGTGGCCGATCGCGGAGTACGTACAGTTGTAGACGCCTTTGACGTTGATGCGGAAAAGACGATCAAAATCAGCTTCGCTGGTGGTCTCGACAGTTCCTATGTGCGAGACGCCTGCATTGTTCACAAGAATGTGCAGGCGCTCTTGGCGCGCGAGTTTGTCGAAGACTGCTCTGGTGCCCGCTTGGTCGGAAACATCGCACGCGTAGGCTTTCGTGTCGCCTCCGGATGCGGCAATCTCCTGTGCCGCGGTGTTGGCCGCTTTTTCGTCGAGATCGAGAATTCGCACCGCAGCGCCTTGCTGCACGAAACGTTGCGCGATGGCGCGGCCGATGCCACTGCCAGCGCCAGTAATGACGGCGACTTTGCCGTCGAGGCGAAACGCATCTCGCTGCGGCGAGGCGGCGCTCAGAGCGACACTCCTCGCTTCCAGGGAATGAAGTCGTTTTGCGCCAGCAGCTCGGCCTTGGTGTGAAGCTGGCCGCTGGCTACTTTTATGACGCGGTCCAGAATTTCTTCGCCCATCTGTTCAATGGAACTTTCACCGGAAATAATTCCGCCGGTGTCGATATCGATGATATCCGGCATGCGGCGCGCCAAATCCGAGTTCGTGGATAGCTTGATGACAGGGGCAATGGGATTGCCGGTGGGCGTGCCGAGGCCGGTGGTAAATAAAACCACATTTGCGCCGGCGCCCACTTGGGCCGTGACGCATTCAACGTCATTGCCGGGGGTGCATTGTAAATTCAAACCGGGCTGCGAGGAATATTCCGGATAGTCGAGCACGCCGGTCACCGGAGAGGTGCCGCCCTTCTTCGCCGCACCCGCGGATTTCATGGCATCGGTCAGCAGGCCATCGCGAATGTTTCCTGGCGAAGGATTCATCTCAAATCCGGAACGCACCGCCTTGGCTCGCGCTGCATAATCGCTCATCAGATGCATGAAACGCTCGGAAACAGTGGGGCTGACGCACCGATTGATCAGCTCTTGCTCTACGCCACATAGCTCCGGAAATTCGGAAAGAATTCCGCGGCCGCCGAGCACGGCGAGAATATCCGCGACATGGCCGATAGCGGGATTGGCGGAAAGCCCGGAGAATCCGTCGGAGCCGCCGCATTTCAAGCCAACGCAGAGTTGCGATAAGGGCGCGGGCTGGCGCTGGGCTTTATCGGCTTCGACCAAGCCGAGGAACGTCTCGCGAATCGCTTGTGAAATCATGGCCGCTTCCGAGGCGCTCTTTTGCTGCTCGAAAATAAGGAGTGGCTTGGCGAAGTCTGGGTCGCGGCGCTTGATCTCTTCCTGCAGGATGGCCACTTGCGCGTGCTGACACCCCAGGCTCAGAACCGTTGCGCCGGCAACATTGGGATGATGAATGTAACCGGCGAGCAATCCGCAGAGATTTGCAGCGTCCTCTCGCGTACCGCCGCAACCACCTTCGTGCACCAAGAATTTTATGCCGTCGACATTGCGGAAAACTCGCGCAGCAGGCGCTGGCGCTTTACTTTCGGTGACCGAAACCGAGCGCAGCTCGTCGCTCTTGCCCTCTCGATACAGGCGCACCATTTCTGCGACTTGGCGGCGATAGATTTGCGGTGCGGCAAAACCCAGTTCTTCTTCAAAGGCTTGCTTCAAAACGGCGAGGTTGCGGTTTTCGCAGAAGACCAGCGGAAGCACGACCCAATAGTTTCGCGTGCCCACCAGGCCGTCCGATCTTTGGTATCCGAGAAATGTTTTTTCGCGCCAGCGCGAAACACCCGGTGCTGACCAGCGCGGGGCCGCGTCTCGATCGTGAAATGGGGCAGCGGCGTGGCGAAGATTGCGAGTGGAAAGAAGGCCGCCGCGCTGCAGCGGTTCGGAGGTGCGGCCCACAAGGACGCCATACATGATGACGTCGCCGCCCGCCGGGAGATCGGCAGTGACAAACTTATGCTTTGCCGGAACGTCCGCGAGCAAAACATAGTCGCTGCCCGCAAAGTTTATGGTTTCGCCCTTGCGCAGGTCGGTCAAAGCGACGAGAGCGTTGTCTCTCGGATCGAGCCGCAGGACGCGGCGCTGTGATGCGCCATTTTCTGACATGTGCCGATTCTATACCACGTGCCTTCTTGGTTTCAGCGGCCGAAACCGTTCACTGCCGGACATTATTGCTTGCGAACGGTATTGGTCAGCGTTCCGATTTTTTCGATGATGATGCTCACCTCGTCGCCATCTTTAAGCCACAGCGGCGGGTTCTGCGCCATGCCCACGCCGTGCGGCGTGCCGGTGAAGATGGCGGTTCCCGGCAGCAGCGTCGTGCTCTGGCTGAGAAACTCGATCAGCGCGGGGACGTCGCGAACCATATCTCGCGTGTTGCCGTCCTGCATCACACGCCCGTTCACCTTGGTCTGAATTCCTAGATTGCTGGGGTCTGGGATGGACTCCGGCGTGACCAGACACGGACCGAGAGGCGCAAAAGTGTCGAAGCTTTTTCCACGGCACCATTGGCTGCCGCCCTTTTTCAACTGCCAGTCGCGCGCGCTGACGTCATTGCCGCAAGTGTAGCCGGCGACGTACTCGAGCGCATGGTCACGAGTCACGTCTTTGCAAGCTTTGCCGATGATGACCACGAGTTCGCCTTCATAGTCCAGTTCGGCAGTACCCGCGCGTTCGGGAATGATGATCGGCGCGCCAGGATCTTGCACAGCATTGGGGCCTTTGGCGAAGGCGACGGGATAATCACCGGAACTCATGCCGACTTCGTCGGCATGCCGGCGATAATTCTGGCCGATGCACCAAGTCATCACCGGCAAGACCGGCGCGAGAACCTTAGCGACGTTTGCAGTTTCCTGAGTGACGCGACTCTTGCCGAAGGGATCGCCTTCCATGCGCAACTGCGCCCCGCCGGCCTGCTCGGCGGCATAGTGAATCTTTCCGGCGTGGTCCAGATAGCGAATTAGTTTCATTGTGGACTATGGGCCTCAGCACACGATCAGGAACCTCGGAGCGTACATGAGAGAAGAAATAGCCGCAAGCACTTGTCCTTGTGCAGGTTGGCTGAAGTCTTCGTCAAGATTTTTTGGTTTGACAAGTGCGCTCGTTCCCTCTTATGTTCTGAAGTGCTCGACAAACTACACGTGCGCCCAGCACTGATCACACAGTGATTCTTTCTTTCAGGATTGGACCATGCCATACAAATTGACAGTGAATGGACGGCCCGCCACGGTGGACGCTCCCGCGGACATGCCTCTCCTATGGGTTATTCGCGATGTGCTAAATCTTCGCGGCACGAAGTACGGTTGCGGTATCGGCCAGTGCGGCGCTTGCACGGTGCACATCGGCGGGCGCGCGGTACGGTCGTGCCAGACGCCGATATCCGCGGCGGAGAACGCCAAGATCACTACGATCGAAGGGCTTTCGCCGGACGGCTCGCATCCCGTACAGCTTGCGTGGGCCGATCTGGACGTGCCGCAATGCGGCTATTGCCAGGCGGGACAGATGATGTCGGCCGCGGCGCTGCTCGCCAAAACGCCCAAGCCTAACGATCAAGACATTGATGCGGCGATGAATGGAAATCTTTGCCGCTGCGGAACGTACATTCGCATCCGGCAGGCTATTCACAAGGCCTCGGCGTTGGCGGCGAGTCGTCCGGTGCGTGCTGCCCATGCAGTGGGCACCGCGATGGGTATGGAGTAAGGAGGCGCTTATGGCTACCGCGACGATTTCAAACACTCTTGGGCGCCGCTCCTTCCTTCGGGTGAGCGCCATTGCGGGCGGAGGATTGCTTCTGTCCGCTTACCTCGATCCGAAAGTTTTCGGGCAAGCACCGCAAACTCCGCCGCCCGCCAACTTGGTGCCCAATGCGTTCATTCGCATCGCGCCAGACGGCATCGTGACGATCACGGCGAAAAATCCGGAGATCGGCCAGGGCATCAAGACCATGCTGCCAATGCTCGTCGCGGAAGAGCTGGACGTCGACTGGAAAGATGTGCGTACCGAACAGGCCGATGTCGATTACGCGAAATATGGATTGCAAGTAGCGGGCGGAAGCACGGCCACGCCCAACAATTGGGAGCCCATGCGGCGCATTGGCGCGGCGGGGCGGCAGATGCTGGTCGCGGCAGCTGCACAGACTTGGAACGTGCCGGAGTCGGAATGCACAACGTCTTCAGGCCGCGTGCGACACGAATCGTCGAAGCGCTCCGCCGGTTATGGCGAGCTGGCCGCAAAGGCTGCGACGTTGCCGCCGCCCGATCTGCAAACCGTTCATCTGAAAGATCCCAAGGATTACAAAATTATCGGCAAATCCACGCCACAGGTGGACAACGCCGCAATCCTCACGGGCAAGCCGCTCTTTGGAATTGATTTCACGATGCCGGGCATGCTTTGGGCCGTGTTTGAAAAGTGTCCGGTGTTCGCGGGCCGGGTGATCAGCGCAAATGTCGCTGAAATCAAAGCGATGTCCGGTATCCGTCACGCGTTCGTCGTTGAAGGTGGCAGCGACCTCACCGGATTGCTTTGCGGCGTCGCGATTGTCGCGGATAGCTGGTGGCAAGCTCGCACCGCTCGGCAAAAGCTGCAAGTGCAATGGGACGAGGGCAAGACCGCGCAGCAAAGCAGCGAAGGATTCGCGCGCCACGCTGAGGAATTGTCCAAGCAGCCGCCGGCTCGCACGCTTCGCAAGGATGGCGACGCCGACGCCGCGCTGCAGAACGTGCCGAAAGTTGTCGAAGCCTACTACTCGTATCCATTCATCGCGCACGCTCCGCTCGAGCCGCAAAACTGCACCGCGCATTATCAGGACGGCAAGCTCGAAATGTGGGTGCCCAGCCAAACGCCGCAGCGTGGCCTCGGACAAGTTGCGAAAACCCTGGGCATCACGGAGAAGGACATCACCATTCACCTCACGCGTATGGGCGGAGGTTTCGGGCGGCGTCTGACCAACGATTACATGATCGAAGGCGCATACATTTCGAAAGTGACCGGCGCGCCCGTAAAGCTTTTGTGGACGCGCGAAGACGACATGCGCCACGATTTTTACCGTCCAGCGGGTTATCACTCGCTCAAGGCAGGGCTCGACGCTTCCGGCAACCTGGTTGCATGGCGCAACCATTTCATCTCTTTCGGTGAAGGTGAGAAATTCGCATCCGCTGCCGGGATTTCTCCCGATGAATTTCCCGGGCGCTTCGTTCCGGACTACGCGTTGCACAACACGCTGATGGCTACCGGCGTGCCGACTGGCGCAATGCGCGCTCCGGGCAGCAACGGCATCGCCTTCGTGATGCAATCTTTCATCGACGAACTTGCACATGCCGCCGGCAAGGACCCCGTGCAATTCCGGCTAGCCATGCTTAGCAACGCCCCGCGTGCATTTACCCCGCCGGAAGGCGCTCCTGCCGGCGGACCGCCGCCTTCGTTGTTCGACGCCAAGCGCATGCGTGGAGTGCTGGAACTCGTCGCCGAGAAATCCGGCTGGGGTTCGCGCAAGCTGCCGAAAGATACTGCCATGGGCGTGGCCTTCCATTTCAGCCATCGCGGACACTTCGCGGAAGTCGCCGAAGTCCATCTCGCGCCAGGCAACAAGATTCGCGTCAACAAAGTTTGGGTGGCCGGCGACGTAGGCAGCCAGATCATCAATCCCAGCGGCGCCCTCAACGAAGTCCAAGGTAGCGTCATCGAGGGGCTGAGTCACCTGATGGGTTACGAGATCACCATCGAGCGCGGCCGCGCCGTACAGAGCAATTTCCATGAGTATCCGCCAGTGCGCTTGACGCAAGCTCCGCCGGAAATCGAGGTTCATTTCCTCAAGACCGATAATCCCCCAACGGGATTGGGCGAACCTGGATTGCCACCCGTGCTGCCCGCCGTTTGCAATGCTCTCTTCACATTGACCGGCAAACGCATCCGCACGCTGCCCCTGGCCAAGCAGGGCTATTCCTGGGCATAAAACCTTCAGCATCATGCGAATTTCTTAAAGACTAGATTCATAAGAACGCCCATTCGCGGCGATGCTTTGGATTTCATCTTGTGCGATACTCGCGCTGCTTTCCGATCCCAAGATGACGCCAACACAAGCAAATCCAGCGGCGCAATTCGAGCTAGTACCACGACGCCGATGGGGCATAGCGATGCTCCTCGGCCTTGGCGTACTGGTGAATTATTTCGATCGCGTCAACCTCTCCGTCTCCCGCGATGCTTTGCAGGACGCGTTCGGAATTTCCGCGGTGATGTTCGGGTATTTGTCCAGCGCCTACAATTGGAGCTACGCGCTGCTCCAACTTCCTTCTGGGCTTTTGCTTGACCGCTTCGGCGTTCGCCGCGTCGGCATCGTCAGCACAGTCATTTGGAGCATAGCCTCTTTCGCCGCAGCCATCTCCGGCGGGATCGGCGCGCTGTTTGCTTCGAGGCTTCTTTTGGGGATCGGCGAGGCGCCAACTTTTCCTGCCTACGCGAAAGCTACTGGCTACTGGTTCCCGAAAAACGAGCGCAGTTTGGCAACCGCAATGTTCGACTCCATGGCAAAATTTTCCTCGGCCATCGGCATACCTATATTGGGCCTGGTGCTCCTCCACTTCGGGTGGCGCTGGAATTTTGCCGCCACCGGCGTGATCAGCGTCCTTTTCCTCGCGCTGTTCTACGCCTTCTATCGCAACCCGAGCGAAGACAAACTACTCTCCGGTGCCGAGCGCGAGTACATTCTCCGCGGCGGCGCGCAGCCGGAAGATCGCGCGCGCGCCGCCAAGGGCGCGCCCCTCGCTTACCTATTACGGCAACGCCAGGTTTGGGGACTCGTGCTCGGCTTCGCATCCTACAATTACAGCTTCTATCTGCTGCTGACCTGGTTGCCCAGCTACCTTTCCACGACCCATCACATCGACTTGCTTCATTCGGCCTTTTACACCAGTGTTCCCTGGCTGATCGCCACCATCCTTGATTTAGCGGTTGGCGGCTGGCTGGTAGATGCGCTGATCCAGCGAGGCAGAAATCCGGTTCGCGTGCGCCAATCCATTCTTATCGGAGGTACGGCGCTGGGACTCGGAATTTTTGGGGCGGCAAACGCGCAAACTACCACGAGCGCGCTGATTTGGATCAGCCTGTGTATCGGAGGATTATCCGCGGCATCGCCTGTGGGCTGGTCGATTCCCTCTTTGATCGCTCCAAAGGAAAGCGTTGGGACACTCGGCGGAATTTTAAATTTTGGCAACCAACTC
>Ga0137412_10002674_pt1 | contig 14117 bp, 11 predicted proteins | sample CZODoug2_1_16fun_FD_122160 | JGI IMG/M metagenome (GOLD analysis project Ga0137412, IMG submission 122160) | Vadose zone soil fungal communities from Angelo Coast Range Reserve, California, USA - CZODoug2_1_16fungal (Hybrid Assembly) | ecosystem: Environmental > Terrestrial > Soil > Vadose zone... | reverse complement strand
CCCTTCATCCGGCGGATGAGCTCGACCCCGGCCACCGCCCAGATCCACGTGAGCGAGCCACTGCGGCTCGACGCCTACGGCGTCGCCGCCACCATGGTGCCCGTCGGCGGCCACACCCCCGGCTCCAGCGTCGTCCTCCTCGACGACGGCGACGCCGTGGTGGGCGACCTGTTCCGGGCCGGCTTCGGACTGGGCCGCATCCGCCCCGGCCACCCGCTGCGGCACTACTTCGCCGAGAACCCAGACGGAGTCCGGCAAGGGCTGGACCTCGTCCTCCGCCACGATCCAGAACTGCTGCACGTCGCGCACGGCGGCCCCAATGTGCCGGCCGATGAAGTCCGACGCCGACTCGACCTCATCGCTCCCCGAACTCAGCCGTGATGTGAACGGCATCGGGGAAGTGCTGGATTCATGTCCGCGACTGCACACCATAGAACTCCAGGGCGTTGGTCCACAGCGCACGAGCGGCGTCATCGGGGCCCAGTGTGTCGATCACGAGGTCGACATCGGTTGGCCGGAATGGCCGTTCAGCACGCGTGGAGGGCAGGTCGGTGCCGAACATCAGTGAGTTCGGGTTGGCCTTGTTGATACGCCGCATCGCGTCGGCGGGATCGTGTTCGATGCGACCGAATCCGGTCGCCTTGACTCTCGCGCCCTTCTCCACCAGCCGAATCAGGGCGTCGAACCCGTCACCGGCCATTCCGAGGTGGTCAAAGCTGAACTTAGGCAATGCCGAGAGCCGCCCCTCGAGTTCGGTCAGGTCACGGGAGTGAACGTAGAGCTCGGCGTGCCAGCCGGCGACATCGTACGCGCGCCGCGCCAACCCCTCCAGCTCCGCCAGCGTGGCGGAGCCACCGCGGAAGAGGTTGAACCGCACCGCACGCACACCCCTGGCGCTCAGCTCGGACAGCTCGGCGTCAGAGACGCTTGGCGGCAACTGTGTGACGCCCACGTAGCCTGGGCCAAGCCGCTCTAGGGCGTCCATCAGGTATCCCTGGTCGAATGCCTGGAAGGATCCGGAAACCACCGCGCCGGCCCGGATCCCCAAGCTCGCCACCCTGTCCTGGTAGGCAACCACAGGGAACGGGTCCGGCAGGAATCCGGCATTCGAGGTCAGCGGGTACCGGGGATCGATTATGTGCAGGTGAGCATCGAAGATTAACTGCCTAACCGTGTTCGCGGTATACGGCATGGGGTCTCCTCGTTAGCGCCAGGTCTCGACCTCATCACCCGCGCAGCTCGAGTGCGACCGCGCCGAGCACTAAGACCCCTCCGACAAATGCGCCGGCCCAGAGCGACTCGTCAAGCACGGTCGCGCCGATCACGGCGCCGACCAGCGGCGTGACGTAGGCGTACGTACTGACCAGCGGCGCCGGCGCGCTCTCCAATAGACGTGTGTAGAGCACGAAGCCGACGAGCGAGTCGAAGACGAGCAGAAACACCGCTGCCCCGGCCGACGTCGAGCTGACGTCCGACCACCGAGTCGGATCGAGCTCACCGAGCGACAGCGCGACCAGCAGCAACACAGTCCCACCGGCTAGCAACTGAACCGCGCTGGCGACCACCCGATCGACCGGCCGATCGACGTTCGCCGTCAGCAGGCTCCCCGCGGCCCACAGGATCGGCGCGACGCAGAATGCCGCGACCGCCCACGGTGCCCCGCCGATTGCACTGTCCGGTGCCGTCAGCACAACGATCACGATGCCGCCGAACCCCACCACCAGGCGCACCCGCGACGCGACCGATACCCGGATTCCGATCAACCCGCTCAGAAGTACCACCCACAGCGGGATCGCCGCGGCGAGGATCGCCCCGAGGCTGGCGGTCACCGCGGTCAGCGCTACCGTGGCGAGCCCTTGCCCGCCCACCAGCAGCAGCACGCCGGCGCCCGCCAGGTGCCGCAGTTGCACGCGCGTGGGCCGGGGACGCCCACGCGCGGCACCAGCGAGCACGACCCCGGCGAGTAAGAAAACCAGCGCCGCTCCGCCGAGCGGCGGCACGCTGTCGACCATCAGCTTCATCGCCGGAATCGCCGAGCCCCAGCACACATAGAGCGCGAGCAGCAGGAGCACAGTCCGATCGGGCCGCGCCACGGCCGTCCGGATGATCATCGCGAAGCTCCTCACGATCTAAGACCCGAGATGCGTCCCGCTAGAACGGGATACCGTCGTGGTGAGCCGTCGGCGGACCGAGAACGTCCAGCGCGCAGAGCGCCCGGCGAAGTCGCGCGCCAAGGTCGTCGGGGCTGTTTCGCTGGTATAGAGGTCCACAGCCATCGGCGAGAATCGCCCTCAGTTGCGCGACGCCGTAGGCCGAGACGGGTCCGCCATTCAAGAGCCGATCACATAGATCCCGTAGTTCTTGGTTGGCGGCGCGCACATGGGAGCCGCAGAGGTGGACCCCTATCTTCGAGGGCGGATGATCAGCCAAGATCATCGCGCGTCGCAGGGTTCCGGCGAGGTTCTTTCGGGCCCTCGGTTGGACCAGTCGTTCGGCGCGCAGGGCGAGCGCGACGCTCGACTCGGGTGACTCGCCCCGGCACAGCTGGCGGTCCAGCCGCTGTGCTCGTAGTCGCACCCCGAGCTCATGCCACACCCGGACCCGGTGCTCGGTGATACCGGCGCCGTTGCGGGTCACCAGGACCCGGGCCGACGCCTGCCGGCGGCCGCTCGTCAGCGCTCCCAGGAACCTCGCCCCCTGCGTGACCATACAACGTATCTTGTCGGTCACTTCATGACCTGTCAACCAGTTTTACTGGTCACGCCGGCTAGGGTGGGTGCTGTGTCGCTGCCGCCGTGGGTTCCGCCCATCGAGACCAAGCCAGCCCCTATGCCGCTGGTGGTGGTTCAGGCGTTTGTCAACACCTTCGAAGCAGACACCGGCACCGACCTCCTGCGGGAGTCTGAGTCCGCCCAGAACTGGATGGCCGCCGCCGGATTGGTGGAGGCCGGCGACGCCATGGACTCCGAGGAACTGAGGCTCGCCCGGCAGGTGCGGGAGAGCGTCCGGGCCCTGCTCGCCGTCAACGCTGGCGCCCCACCGCCGAGTGAACGCGATCTTGAGCCCCTGACGACACTTGCGCGACGCTGCCAACCCCACGTCCGCATCGACCCCAACGGCGGCGTCAGTCTCGAAACCAAGCCCGGTCTCGGCCTCCAGGGGGCCTGCTTCCGGCTCCTGCTGATCATCCGAGACGCCCAGCTGGACCACACCTGGCACCGACTCAAGGTCTGCGCGAACGACGAGTGCGGCTGGGCCTTCTACGACCGCTCACACAGCCGACGCGGAAAGTGGTGCGACATGGCCGTCTGTGGGAACCGGATGAAAAACCGCAGCCTGCGCACCCGCCAACGCCGCACCCCACCCGCCCTCGGCGATCCATAGCCATCACCGACCACCCGAGCATTACCCGCTAGGCATAAGTCTCGCGATGTCGTCGTCCGCGGACGGAGATGTCAGGCGCCGGCGGGGTCGACATACATCAACTCCAGCGCGATGCCGTCGGGGTCGGTGAAGGTGCACAACGCTCCTGAGCCGGGATGGGTGAACTCCCTGACGTCGCCGCAGTCGACTCCCAGCGCGACCAGATGCCGGTGCCACGCCTGAAGGTCGGCGCGGCTGTCTACCGCGAGCGCTAGATGGTCCAGCCCGGTGCGATGTGGGGCGAACCTCTCGGCGCTGTTGCGCTCGTGGGTGTCGAGACCGATGAACAACCCCGTCCCGGGGCGCATCATGCCGATCGTGCGCCCGCCCGGGTACTCCTCCTGCATCCACTCGACCATGCCGAGGACTTCGCTGTACCAGCGCTTGCTGCGCTCGGGGTCGGTGACGGTCAATCCGATGTGGTGGATCCCACTGAGCCCTCCGGGCGCCTCGGTGGCGGTTGCCGGTTGATCCGCTGTGGTGCTCAGGTCGCTGGTGGTCATGGGCCCACCCTCGCCTGTCCGATGGCGACCGACGACGGTCATTCCACGTACCTGACCACGTACAACCACGCACGCGACGGCAGCACGAACGCTACGGCAGCCGCACGGCATACGTGGCGAGTTGGGCCCGGTTCGTTGTGCCCGTCTTGGCCAGCAGCCGTTCGACGTGCTTCTCGACGGTTCGGGGGGACATGTGCAGGCGCGCTGCGATCGACCGGTTGGGCAGTCCCTCGGCCACCAGGTCGAGCACGTCCTGTTCGCGCCCCGTGATGTCGCCGGTGAGGCGACGATCCGTCGCAGCGGGCCTGACGGGGCGGCCACCCGATAGCTGTCGCAGCATGGCGGTGACCGAGCGGGCCGGCTCGGCGAGCCCGCGCTCCTCGAAGATCTCCAATGCCGTACCCAACCACGCGGCTGGGGCGCCCCAGCCGTCGGCGGCGGCGCGGGGCGCCACCTGCCGCAGGGTGAGCGCGAGCAGGAAGGGATGTATCCGCAGCAGCGCAATGGCCTGCGCCATCGTGGTTGCCGCCGCCGAGTCAGTGGCATGGCCGAGCCCGATCGCATCGGCCGCCAGCAACAACGCGGCCAGCGGCTGCTGATGGTGATAGCCAATCGATCGCAGCGCGCGTGTCTCCTCGGTGGTGTCGGCACCGTCGACCGCGGCCAGCAGCACAGCCATGCCCACCATCGGCACCGGAGCGGGTCTGCTCGATCGCACGATCGCCATGGCCACGGCCAGCTCCACACGGGCCGCTTCGACGTCGTCGTGGGCCAGCGCGCACGTCGCGCGGGCCTGCGCGTGGAGGGCGACCGTCTGGGTGGGATCCCCCGCGACCAACGGCCCCGCCTCGGCCAGTGCGTGCTCCATTGCGGCGGTGTCGCCGCGCAGCGCCCGCGCACAGCCGTCAAGTATCAGCGCCGACGGCAGCAGCAGGCCGAGCCGGAACCGCCGCGCGATGCCGATGGCCGCCCGAGCATGCTCGATCATGACCTCGACGTCGTCGTGGTTCCAGGCCAGTACCGCGAGATGCTGCTCGGCGACGGCCTCGGTCTCGGACGCGCCGCACGCACGAGCCAACGTCCGGGCCGCCTCCAGGCGCTCCGGCGCTCCACCCCGATTGAAGTCGATGGTGCCCAGCTCGGCCAGCGCGCGTGCCTCGAGGTGGGTCAGCCCCGCATCACGGGCCACGTCACGGGCGCGGGCGAAGGCACGCTCAGCGCCAGCGAGGTCGCCGCCGCGGGTACAGCGGCCCAGCACCAGCAGTGCCTCGCACAGCAGATCGGGATCCGCGCTGGACCCGGCGGCGTCGACGGCGGCCGCGGCCAGCGCAGCGCTGTCGCCGTGCCGGTACTCACCGGCCGCGACCACCGCCTGTACCGCGGCCACACGGGCGACGAACGCCGGATCGTCGTCCCCGACACCGGCAAGGGCCCGGTCGAGATGGCGGGTGGCCCGTGACCAGTCGGTGCACGCCACCGCGGATCGCGCCAGCGCCAGATGGATCGCGGCGCGCCGCCGATCATCCTGATCGACGCCGGTAGCGTCTAAACGCCGCAGCACGTCCGGGCCGAGCGCGAAGACCTCTTCCACCTTCCCGGCCAATGCCATCGTCTCGGTGAGGCACTCCAACACCTCCAGCTCGACGGGGCCGCCGACACCCAGCCTGGCGGCCCGACGCAACGCGCTCTCCGCGCTCGTCAGCGCGCCCTGCGCGAGCGCGCGCCGTGCAACCGCAAGCAGCAACCGCGCCGCCGCCCCACGATCACCCGCCCACTCCGCGAGGTCCGCCGCGCCGACGCCATCGGCTTCGAGTACGGCGGACGAGGTCGCTCGCAGTACCTCCAGCACATGCCCGGCGCGGGCTGCCCGATCGTCGGGACGCAGACCCGCGGTGACGACATCGCGGGTCAGCGCGTGGCGGAACCGCAACCCGTGCCCGTCATCGACGAGCAGACCCGCCGCAACGGGCTGCCGCAACGCATCACGTACCTCCGCCCGATCGCACCCACCGGCCGCGGCCAACAAGTCGACGTCGATCTGCCTGCCCAGCAACGCAGCGTCGACCAGGAGCTGCCGCGACCGCGGCTGCAGTGCTCCCATGCGCCGCCGGACGGACTCGGCATAGTTCACCGGGGCGACAACCCTGCTCGACCGACCCACCACCCACTGACCGTTCGTCTCCGTCAACGAACCGTCGCTCTGCAGCCCGATCAGCAGTTCCTCCACGAAGAACGGCAAGCCGTCCGCGCGATCGGCGACGAGCTGAAGAACTTCGGCAGGCGCCGTGGCCTCCCCCAGACACCGCCGCGTCATCTGAACGGTCTCCGCCGTGGTGAGCCGGGCCAAGTGCAGGCGAGCCACCACCCGGCGATCGACCAACGACAGCACCGACCGCACCGCTTCCCGCTCTACGTCCGGCCGGGTCGTGACAACCAGCAGGATCGGCTGGTCCCAAACGTTATCGGCGAGATATTCGACGACCGCAAGGGTCTCCGCGTCAGCCCAGTGCAAATCCTCCAACACCACGACAACCCCACGATCATGCTCCCGCCCGATCGAGCGCATGACACGCAAGAACCCCTCCGCGACCTGCAGCACCGACGCACCAGATCGGGGCCCGCCCGGGTATCCAGGCAGCAGCGGAGCGAGCGCCGCCCGGAACGCCACGACATCCGGGATGTCGGCCACGACACCAGCCCGGTACGCCGCCATCAGCGCCTCCGACAGCGGACGGAACGGCGTGGGCGTCGCGGTGTCGACGGCCCGGCCCAGCAAAGCGACGCCACCGCGATCGACACAACGCTTGCGCAGCTCGCGCTCCATGCGCGACTTGCCGACTCCCGCCTCACCCGTCAACAGGACAGCCGACCCGGCGCCGCGCGCACTCGCGTCCAACGCCGCCGACAGCGCGGCCCACTCAACACGCCGGCCGATCACCTCCGGGCACAGCAGGGTCCCCATGCCGCAAGTATCACCGTTACCGGGCATCCCACGGTCGACCATGCCGCGCGAACCCGCCCGTCCTCGCTGCCGGTTCACGGATTGAACTAGAACCCGCACGGCGGCGGCATTGATACTCAGGGCGGGCCCAGGTATCTGACCTCCCCTGGAGGCCGAATCCGTTTCACGGAGGACGACCCGATGAAGGTGTTGATCACTGGTGCGACCGGAACGCTCGGCGGCGCCCTCGTGCCGCGGCTCATCGAATCCGGCCATGAAGTCCGGGCAATGTCCCGCGCGCCACATCCGCGGGGCGAGGTCGGCTGGGTGCAGGCCGATCTAGCAACCGGCGACGGCATCGAGGAGGCCACGTCTGGCGTCGAGGTCGTTGTGCACTTGGCTTCCGCTCCGTATAGGGGTCGATACACCACCAAGGTCGACCTCGAGGGGACCCGCTGGTTGGTAAGCGCCGCCCGACGAGCCGGGGTGGCGCACTTCCTCTATATCTCGATCGTCGGTGTCGACAAGGTGCCTTGGGGGTATTTCCGGACCAAGCTCGCCGCCGAGGCGCTGGTCCGCGGTGGCGGTACGGGGTGGTCGATCCTGCGTGCGACGCAGTTCCACCAGTTCGTGGACAACACCCTGCGCGGGGCCAGCCGGCTTCCGGTGATGATCGGCGACGCTGGCATCGTCGCCCAGCCCGTCGACTGCCGCGACGTCGCCACGCGGATCGTCATGCGGGTCGGCGCCGGCCCCAGCGCGGCCGTCGAGGAGATCGGGGGTCCCGAGGTGCTCCACTTCGACGACGCGCTTCGCTTGTGGCTGGACACGCGGGGAGTGCGCCGGCCCATGCTGCGGCTTCGGCTGCCGGGGCGACTCGGGAGAGCACTGCGGGCGGGTTGCCTCACCACCACGGCACAGCCCGTCGGCCAGCTGACCTGGACGGAATACCTCAGTGTGACCGGCGGACTATGAACCCCGAGTGACCGCGATGATCTATGTCAGGCACCCGGCAGCCGGCGGGCTAGATCCGCGAGCAGCGAATCAACGTCGATCGGTGTGCCGCGATAGGCGATGTGCAGGTCCGGTCGAATCACGAACGCGGCGGCCCGCTCAACGCCGTACCGGCCGTGCGCCGAGCGGTCCAGGTCGCTGACGACAGCCGGGTGGGAGGCGGAACGGTCCGTGCTGACCACTCCTACCCTCACCAGGCTCGGATAGGCACATTCGATCCGGTCAGCGATCCGGCACAGCTCGACCGTCGATTGCGCCTGCTCCTCGACCCCGGCGAACAGCAGCACGGTGTGCCGCGTGCCCTGGAAAAGATCGTGCAGATGCCCGAGCTTGCCGTCGATGATCACGTCGCCCTGTCGTGCCCGGTCTCCCGGCGCAGGCGTGTCCTTCCTCCAGCCGGAGCCGTCCTCGCGGTTGAGCGGACTTCCCGGGTAAGCGGTCCGTAGCTGCGCCAGCATCCCGACGAACCACGCGCGGAATGACCGTCGGGTGAACACCCGCGAGACGATGTGCGGGGCCAGGTGCGTGCGAAGGAACCTCGCCGCCGCGTTCTGTCCGGAGATCGCGGTGAAGAAACGGTCGGTGGTCTTCAGCAGCTGCACACCGATCGGGTGGCGCTCGGCGTGGTAGCTATCCAGCATGGGTTCTTCGGCGATGCCGCGCACCACCAAGGCGAGCTTCCAGGCGAGGTTGTAGGCATCCTGGATGCCGGTGTTCATGCCCTGGGCTCCGGCCGGGCTGTGCACGTGCGCGGCGTCGCCGACCAGAAAGATCCGCCCGTCGCGGTAGCGGGGCACAGTGCGCCGGTGCAGCCGGTAGCGACTCACCCAGTACTCCTTGACGACCTTGGTGGGCAGCGGAAGCCGTTCGTCTAGCATCGCCTGAAACTCTTCGTGGGTCGGCTCGCTGTACTCCGCGCTGTGGCCTCCCGGGCCGATAGCGACGTTGCCGAAGATGCGGAACCGGTGGGTGCCGGGCATCGCGAAGACTCCGACGAATCCGGCACGGTTGGGGAAAGCGTAAATGTCGCCGTCCGGCAGGCCCCAGTCGAGCTCGGCGTCGGCCATGATGAACTCGTCAGCGTAGGTCGCGCCCTCGAAGGGGATCCCGATCGCCTCGCGGACCGTGCTGTGCGCTCCGTCGCAGCCGATGAGCCAGCGGCACCGGATCGGCTCCATTGCCCCGTCGCGAGCACGCACGGACACGGTAACTCCCCACTCATCCGCGCTGAGGTCTGTCACCGCTACCCCGCGCTCGATGTGCACCCCGCGTTTTTCCAGCTTTTCGGCGAGGATCCTTTCTGTCTCATTCTGGGAGAGCGTGTACATGGTCTGGTACAGGGTGTAATTAGCTGGATCGCTCAGCAGCTCGTGCAGCTGCATCCGGACGCCCTTGCCCCCCGCGAACATGATGTTCAAGCTGCGCACCGCATTGCCGAGGGCGAGAGCGTCGTCAATGACGCCCATGTCCTCGAAGATCTCCAGACACCGCGGCTGAACGACCAGCGCTCGAGACGTGGTCGCCGGCGCCGGCGCGCGATCAACGATCCGTACCGCGACACCGTGGCGGACAAGCTCGTTGGCGATGGTCAACCCGCTCGGGCCGGCGCCCACGACCAGGACAGGCGCCTCCGTCTTGCTCATAGTTCCCCCTGCTCTTGCCCACCGGATTCGGCGACACCGACCAACCGAACCTCACCCAGCGCGAACCGATCGAGGTGCTGACTGGCCGCGGCCGCCGCTTGACGCGGTAACCCATCTAGCTACACACTGTAGCTATAGCTATTAACTCTAGCAGTCCGGCCGGCGACACCTCCACGCCCGGCCCGTCGATGCAGGGCTCACGGCGTCAGCGGCGGCGACGCGAAACGCTCGAGGAGGCGCTCGACCACGCCGTGGCGATCATGACCGAGTCCGGCGTCGGCGGGTTGACGATCTCTGAGGTAGCGCGACGGGTGGGGATCCGCGGTCCATCGCTCTACAAGTACTTCCCTTCGCTGCACGCGGTGTACGACGCGTTGTTTGCCAGAGCGCTGCGAGAACAGCGCGCCGCCGTGCAGGCAGCGATCGAGGGCACCCCGCGTGGTCTCCCGCGCCTGCGGGCCGCCGGCGTCGCCGTGGTGTCCTGGAGTGTCACCAACCCAGCACTGGCCCAGCTGCTGTTGTGGCGCCCGGTGCCGGGATTCGAGCCATCCGCCGAGACCTTCGCCGGCAGCGTGCGCGAGAGCGTCGAGGCCGGCGAGGAATTGGCGGAGGCCGTCCGCCGGGGCGAACTCGCGCCGGAAGCCGCTACCCCGGACGGGCAGAGGCTGCTCACGATCGTGCTGAGCGGCCTGATCTCCCTGCAGCTGGCCAACGAACCGGGCGTGCCCTTCCGCGACGGCGCATTCACCCGCCTGATCGACGACGCCATCGAGATGTACATCGCGCACTACCATCCGGCCATTAGGCCCCCAGCACGCTGAATTTGCTGAGGTATTTCATCCCGGTATCGCACATGACGGTGACGACGGTGGCGCCAGGTCCCAGCTGTTCCGCGAGTCGCAAAGCGGCGATTACATTGCCGCCGGTGGAAGTGCCGGCAAAGAGCCCTTCCTCCCTGGCTAGTCGAGCAACCATGGCAACGGCTGCCGCTGTGGAGACATGTTCAATCTGATCGGCGAGACCTTCCCTCCACAGCGGTACCACAAAGCCCGCTCCGACCCCGTCGATCTGGTGGGCACCGGCCGGGCCGCCCGACAAAACGGGGGATTCAGCGGGCTCCACGGCCACGATCCTGATCTGTTCGTTGCGCCGGCGCAGGGCTTCCCCGACGCCCCGAAGGGACGCGGCGGTGCCCACGCTCTGCACAAAGCCATCGACCTGGCGATCGGTCTGCGTCCAGATCTCCTCGGCCATCTCGTGGTAGGCGGCAATCTGATCTGTGTTGTTCAGCTGATCAGTCCAGAAGCTTCCTGTTTCCATTGCGATGATCCGGGCAGCTTCGATCATGTCCCGGGTCAGCTTCTCGGTCATCCGCCCGCCGTCGCTGCGCACGATATGAAGCTTGGCGCCAAGGGTTTTCATGTGCCTTAGTTTCTCCACGGCGAAGGCGTCCGAGGTCACGATATTTAGTGGGTATCCCTTTACCGTGCAGACCAGCGCCAAGGACACTCCGGTGCTGCCACCGGTGTACTCGACGACAGAGCCACCGGCCGTCAAACGTCCGTCCTCGGCTGCCGCTTGGATCATGGCTTGGGCCACCCGGTCCTTCATGCTGCCCGTGGGATTCTCGCTCTCCAGCTTCAGCAAGATTCGTGCGCCGTTCTCGGCCCCGACATTGCGCAGGGCCAGCAAAGAGGTGTGGCCGATGCGGTGCAGGATGTCCCTCGACAATGTGTGCATTGGGTGTCTCCCAACCAGCCGGTGCAGGGAACCCCCTACCTCCCTTGAGGATCGATCCCGGCACGGCGCGGGTCCAGTTCAAGATTTGAACTTCGAACTGCCCCGCCGCCCGCCTACTGTTCACCGGTGGGCGGATACGGGCAGTTCTGCGCGGTGGCACGGGCAATGGAGGTTCTCGGGGAGCGGTGGACGCTGCTGATCGTGCGGGAGCTACTGCTCGGCGCAACAACCTTCACCGATGTCCGCCGTGGTCTGCCTCGCATCCCCCGGGCGACCCTGTCCTCGCGTCTGCGCGAGCTGCGTCTCGCCGGGCTGGCCGAGCTCGTCGACGGCGAGTATCGGCTCACCGAAGCGGGCACCGCCCTGGCCCCGGTGATGCGGGAGATGGCTCGATGGGCGACCGTCACCGACAGCGTTGCCCTCTCTGAGCACCATCTCGACACCGCCGCGCTCACCTGGGACATGCAACGGCGGGTGGACAGCACAGCCTTACCCGAACGCACCGTCGTCCTTGCGATCGAGTTCACCGACCGCTCGGTTGCCGACCGCTACTTCTGGCTGCACCTCTCCCGGGCGAGCATCAACCTGTGCCGTCAAGACACCGGGGCATCGGTCGACGTCTGGCTTGCCGCACCTACCACTCAGGTGACCCAGTGGTGGCTCGGCAACCTGTCATGGTCGCAACTGTTGCGGCACCCCGGAGTAGACGTGCGCGGCGACCGACCCTTGCAGCGCCAAATGCGCCACTGGTTCATGCGCTATGTCTTCACCCCCGACGCACTGCGCGGGTCGGCGACGAGCTGAGACGGATCACCCGCTTCCAGAACTCAGCCGCGGTACCTGGCAGTGATCTGTTCAGCCTGCTGCTGGCCCTTGGCCAGTGCGCCGCTCACGTCACCCTGCCCAGCGAGCGCGGCGCTGATGCCTTCCGAAACTTGGTCGCCAAGCGCGGCGAACTCCGGAATGCCCACGAACTGGATGCCCAGAGTCGGGCGCGGCTGCACGCCGGGGTTGCGCGGGTCCGCGGTCTCAATAGCTTCCTGCGTCTGCTCGGCGAACGCATGCGAGGCATAGAGGTAGTTGGCGTTCAAATAGGTGGACTCGCGTTTACCCGCTGGCGCCTTCGACCAACCCAGTTCGCCGCCGACCAGCTTCTCGTAGTCCTTCCCGGAGGCCCACGAGATGAACTTCCACGCCGCGTCGGAATTCCCACTCGCTTTCGGAATGGCCCAAGCCCAGGTGTAGAGCCATCCCGAACTCCGCGTCTGCATCACCGGGGCAGCCACATAGCCGATCTTGCCCGCGACCGGTGAGTCCTTGCCCTCCAGGTAACCCGCGGCCGAGGTGGCGTCGTACCAGATGGCCGCCTTGCTCTGCAGCATCGCGCTGAGGCACTCGGTGAACCCGGACCGGGCGGCCTCCGGCTCGCCGTGCTGACGCACCAGGTCGACGTAGAACTGGGTGGCCTGGACGGTCTGTGGGGAGGTCAGCAGCGGGTTCCAGGACTGGTCGAACCAGCCGCCGCCGAAGGTGTTCCACACCGTGGTCAGCGGGGAGATCACCTCGCCCCAGCCGGGCTGGCCGCGCAGGCAGATGCCCTTCATGCCCGGCGCCGCCCCGTCGGCCTGAGCGGCGATCTGCGCCACCTGGGGCCAGGTGGGCCGCTGCGGCATCGTGATGCCCTTCGCGGCCAGCACGTCCTTGCGGTACATCAGGAACGACGATTCGCCGTAGAACGGCTCGGCGTAGAGCTTGCCGTCCTGCCCGGTCAGCGAGGTGGTCCAGGGCTTGAGGATATCCGCCTGGTCGAACCCGGGGTCGGCTTTGACGTGGTCGTCCAGCGGGGCGAGCCAGCCGTTCTTGGCGTAGAACGGGACCTCGTAGTTGCTCAGCGTGGCGAGGTCGTAATGCCCGGCCTGACCGGCGAACTCCTGGCCCGCTCTGGTCCGCACGTCGTTCTCGGGCAGCACGGTGTAGTTCACCGTGATCCCGGTCCGCGCCGTGAAGTTGTCGGCGGTCAACCGCTGCAGGTCGAGCATCTGGGGGTTGTTCACCATCAGCACGTTGAGCGTGGTGTGCCCGGCCCCGCCCGGCGAACCCCCGCCGGCGCACGCCGACGCCAGAAGAGCGGCGATGGCCAACACCACGCCAGGTGCGCAGCGCCGGAAGTAGGCTCGTGATGACCCGGACACCGTGTTCCCCCATCGCCCGCCTTTGGACGACCTGGACGGAACCGCCGGTCGGCGCACCCGCCAGGCATAACGTCGTGCTCACGTCTCGGCAACTTCGAGCCGCGACCCCATGGTGCCCCCCCAGTCCCCCATCGGCTACTCCTGGCCGGATCTCCACTCGCCCGGATGCACCCCGCCAGCCGTTGCGCCGCGGCGCCGGTGGCCGCACTATCAAGACCCCGGGGGAAGGGGCTGCGATGAGCACGCAGACCGCGTCAGCGCCGACGCGACGTCAGGGTTCCAGGAATCTCGCCATCTGGTTCTTCGGGGCCCTCGGTGGAATCCTGTGGGGCTACGACACCGGGGTCATCTCCGGGGCGTTGCTCTACATCCCCGACGCGTTTCCGCTCACCCCACTGGTGCAGGGGCTCATAGTGTCCGGCCTGCTGGTCGGGGCCATGCTGGGAGCGTCGCTGGCCGGCAGGCTCGCCGACCCCCTCGGTCGACGGCCGCTGATCCTCATCGGCGGGATCGTGTTCATCGTCGGGACCCTCGGCTCGGCGCTGGCAGGAGGGCCGGCGGTGCTGGTGGCCTTCCGGTTCGTGATGGGCATCGGCGTGGGCCTCGTGTCGGTGGTGGTGCCGATGTACCTCACCGAGCTGGCGCCCAAGGAGATCCGCGG